>OGXL01000861.1_pt1 | contig 26698 bp, 28 predicted proteins | sample 1576311 | NCBI WGS metagenome assembly OGXL01 (sample SAMEA3541564, study PRJEB24748) | human gut metagenome | biome: human gut; feature: human-associated habitat; material: faeces | place: China | collected 2012 | reverse complement strand
TACGGCGAGTGGTATAATGGATACGGCACAGCCGGCATGGGAAATGCTGCTTCTTCCTTCTGTATGAAGGTGGGATCTGGTATCGGTACGGCTGCTCTTGGATGGATCCTGGATGCAGGCGGATTTGACGCTGCCCTGGAAGTACAGAGTGCATCTGCACTTTCATCCATCACTGTGGCATTTGCATGGGTACCGGTTATCACATCCGTGATCTGTGTCATCTGCATGGCTATGTTCAACCTGGACAAGTATTACGGGCAGGTTGTGGCAGATCTGGAAGCAGGAAAGCACAGAGGAGACAACTAAAAAATATAAAGCGGCCTTCTGACAGGCGGCAGAAAATAAATCTGGCAATTTGGCAAAGGATGGCGTTCACGCGGCATCCTTTGTCTGCAATATGGAGGAATTATGGAGAGGAAAGAACTGCTTTTTGGGACAGCGTATTACCCGGAGTATATGCCCTGGGACAGAATAGATGAAGATTTTGACATGATGGAAAAGGCCGGGATGAACGTGGTGCGCATTGCGGAGTCTACCTGGAGCACTCTGGAGAGGGAAGACGGCGTCTTCGATTTCTCTTATATTGATAAGGTCTTAAAGAAGGCAGAGGAGACAGGCATGAAGGTGATCATCGGCACCCCCACCTACGCGGTCCCCTCCTGGCTTGTAAAAAAAGACCCGGATATCATGGTCACCACAAAAGAGGGAAAAGCCGCCTACGGGCACCGGCAGATCTTTGACATACTCAATCCCACATACCTGCATTACGGGGAGAGAGTGATCCGGAAGCTTCTGGAGCACACAGCTTCTCATCCTTCTGTGATCGGATTTCAGATCGACAATGAGACAAAGCACTACGGAAATGACGGGGAGGAGATGCAGCGTCTTTTCCGGGAACATCTGCAAGAGAAATACAAAGATACAGATACATTTAACAGAACCTTCTATCTGTCCTACTGGAGCAATTCCATCCACAGCTGGGACGATCTGCCGGATATGAGAGGCTGCGTCAACGGCGGTTTGGTGGGAGAGTACGAGGCCTTCAAGAGGACCGTGGCGGCCCGTTTCCTCGCCTGGCAGGCGGAGCTTGTAAGGGAATATAAAAGAGAAGACCAGTTCATCACCCACAATCTGGATTTTGAGTGGAAAAAGTTCGGGGCGGACATTGCCCAGGACGGCTACTCCTACGGGGTGCAGCCGGATCTGAACCACCAGGAGGCATCCCGGTGCCTGGACATTGCGGGGACGGACATCTACCACCCCACCCAGGACGATCTGACTGGAGCAGAGATCGCTTTTGGCGGGGACTCCATCCGCAGTCTGAAGGATGGAAATTACCTGGTGCTGGAATGCCAGGCCCAGGCCTTTAAATACTGGACGCCCTACCCGGGACAGCTCCGCCTCCACGCCTACAGCCATCTGGCCAGCGGGGCGGCAGGGGAGATGTACTGGAACTGGCACTCCATCCACAACGGCTATGAGACATACTGGCGGGGACTTTTAAGCCACGACCTTCAGTCCAATCCCACCTACCGGGAAGCCTGCGTCATTGGCCGGGAGTGGAAGGAGCACGCGGAAGAACTGGCAGGCTTCACAAAGAAAAACAGGATCGCCCTGCTGGTGGACAACCGCTCCCTCACAGCCCTCAAGTGGTTCCCCATTGACAGGGACTTAAGCTACAACGATGTGGTGCGGTGGATGTACGACAGCCTTTACGAGATGAACCTGGAGTGCGACGTAGTGGATGTGCACGCGCTGAAGGAAGACCGGTACGATATGATCGTTACCCCGGCTCTCTACTGCGCCGGAGAGGACCTCATCCGGCGTCTGGACGCCTTTGTAAAACGGGGCGGCGTTCTTGTCAGCTCTTTTCGTTCCTTCGTGTCAGATGAGCAGGCCAGCGTGTACCCGGATGCCCAGCCCCACGGTCTGACAGACTGCTTCGGCATGACCTACAACCAGTTCACGGAACCCGGCAGGGCCATGATCAAAGGAGAGAAGATCCAGTACTTTATGGAGCTTATGAAGCCGGAAAGCGCAGGCCGGGAAGCCGGCTATGAGCACCCGTACTGGGGAGAGTACGCAGGGATCACAAGAAATGCTTACGGAAACGGAGCAGCCTGGTATGTGGGATGCTTTACAGAAAAAGAGCTTCTCAAAGAGGTGTACCAGAAGGCGGCAAAAGATGCAAAAATCCCCCTTCCGGCGTACACGTGGCCTGTGACCATAAGAAGCGGCAGGACAAAAGAAGGAGCAGACCTGCATTACGTACTGCACTACAGCCAGGAGGAGCGGGACATTACATGCCCCTGGGATCTGGCAGAGGATGTTCTGACAGGAAAGAGCTACCGGCGGGATGACCGCATACATCTGAAAGACTGGGATGTACTGATCCTGAGAGAAAAATAGCGGAGGAGACAAACGTGCGTTTATATATGACAGAAAGCCCGGAGAAGATCTATCCGGACAAAAAGATGGAAGTATATGATTTTGTCCCGGAGGACGGGACGGAAAATGAAGTGGTGAACCTGTATCCCGGCCTCACATACCAGACCATGGAAGGCTTTGGCGGAGCCGTTACAGATGCCGCCGGCTATGTTTTTTCCATGATGGACAAAGACCAGAAGGAAGAACTGCTGGATATGTATTTCGGGGAGGAGGGCATGCACTACAACCGGGTGCGCCTTCATATGGACAGTTGTGATTTTTCCACCCGGCTCTACTCGGCTGTGGAGGATGAAGAGGACGAGAACCTGGATACATTTTCCTTTGCCCACACGGAAAAATATATGATCCCTCTTCTTGAGGCGGCGCAGCAGAGAGCGGGAAAGAAGCTGAAGGTGATGCTTTCCGCCTGGTCCCCGCCGGAATTTATGAAGACAAACGGAAGCCGCATTGGCGGGGGATCGCTGAAAAAGGAATACTACAGCAGATGGGCAAAGTATCTCTGCCGGTATATAGAAGAGTTTGAAAAGAGAGGATATGAAGTGGAGCGCATGTCCCTCCAGAATGAGCCCGCCGCTGTGCAGACATGGGACTCCTGCGTCTACACAGTGGAGGAGGAGAAAGAATTTTTAAGAGACCACCTCTGCCCGGAGATGAAAAAAAGAGGGCTGGAACATGTGGAGATTTTCGGCTGGGACCACAACAAAGAGAGGCTCTTTGAGCGTGCCAGCGGACTGATCGATAAGGAGACAGATGACATGATCACAGGCCTTGCATTCCACTGGTACAGCGGGGACCACTTTGAGGCCCTGGATCTGGTGCGCCAGATGTACCCGGACAAGAAGCTGATCCTGTCTGAGAGCTGCCTGGAGTTTGGCAAGTACGACAAGGACATGGAGACAGAGAACGCCATTCGCCTCTCCCACGATATGATCGGAAATCTGAATCACGGCATGCAGGCTTTCTATGACTGGAATATCCTGCTGGACGGGGAAGGCGGCCCCAACCACCAGAATAATTTCTGCGACTCACCCTACCTTTACCACGAGGATGAGAAACGGCTGGAGGAGCGGAGGATCTGCCGTTACTACTGGCATTTCGCCCACTTTATCGAGGCCGGGGCCGTCCGCATCGCCCACACCAGATACACAGAGAAGCTGGATGTGACAGCCTGGAGAAATCCTTCCGGTGATATCGTCTGCATTTTTATGAATAAGTCGGACGAAAAGCTGCCGGCAGTGATCCGCATGGAGGGAGAACTCTGCCGCATTTCCCTGGAGCCCAGAGCCATCGCAAGCTGTGTGATAAAAAACAGCGGAAAAAAGGAAAAAGAAGCGTAGAAGGAGAAGAAAGACATGATAACAAATCCAATCATTCCCGGATTTAATCCGGATCCGTGTATATGCAGAAAAGGGGAGGACTACTATCTCGTAGTATCCACGTTCGAGTGGATGCCGGGGCTTCCCGTCTATCACTCCCGCGATCTGAAACACTGGGAGCTTTACACTCATGTGATCACCGACGACGAGAAGGTGGATCTGAAGAAACTCCCCTCCGCAAAAGGCCTGTGGGCACCCTGTCTGACCTACTGTGAGGAGGAAGATCTTTTCTATGTGGTGTACGGCGTCATGAACTCCATGAACGCCAGATACTTTGATGTGGATAATTTCCTCATCACAGCAAAGGATATCAGAGGTCCGTGGAGCGAGCCTGTGTACCTCCATTCTTCGGGATTTGACGCATCCCTTTTCCATGATGATGACGGCCGCAAATATGTGGTGGCCCTGGAGTGGGAGACAAGGGAAGGATACGAAAAGCCGGGCGCCATCTGTATGGTGGAATATGATCCGCAGAAGAAAGAGATCATAGGCTATCCGAAGCGGATCTGGAACGGCGGCACGGACAGAGGCTGCATCGAGGCGCCTCATCTGACGAAGCGGAACGGTTATTACTATATTATGTGCGCGGAGGGCGGTACGGGCTACAATCACTGTGTCACCATGGGACGGTCAGAAAACGTGTGGGGCCCCTATGTGAAGGATCCCACAAATCCCATTCTCACCTCCGTGCCGGGAGAGTCCTATGAGAGGCACAACCCGGATCATCTGAAGCCTAAATACTACAATCCCGACTCTGTCCTGCAGAAAGCCGGGCATGGAAGCTACGTGGAGACACCGGATGGAGAGGTGTACATGGTGTACCATACATCCAGGCCCTTTGTACCGGAACTGTGCTGTACGCTGGGGCGCGAGACAGCCATCCAGAAGATGCGGTGGACCGATGACGGATGGCTCAGGACGGATACGGGCAGTAACCTAGCGCGGGAAGAGACGCCGGAGAGTTCTCTGCCACAGTGCCCGCTTCCGAAAGTGCCCGACTTTGACGATTTCGACAGCGGCGAGCTGGGTAACTGGTACTATGCGCCCCGGATCATGCCCTGGCGTTTTGCGGATGTGAAGGCACGTCCGGGTTGGGTGCGCCTTCGCGGCCAGGAGTCCAGGACATCCCTTAACAAAGTCAGCATCCTTGCCAGAAAGCTGACCAGCGTCTACGCCCGGATTACCACAAAGATGGAATTCCAGCCGGAAGTGCACCAGCACAGCGCGGGACTTATTCTCTACTACGACAATATGAACTACATTAACCTGCGCAAATACTACAGTGAGACCCTGGGAGGCAGTGCCCTGTCTATCATCCACCTGGAAAACGGCGTGAAGACAGAGTTCCTGAACACAAGAATTCCGGTAGAAGACTGTCCCATTTACCTGCGTCTCTGGATTCAGGGAAGAAAGTCCTGGTTTGAGTGGAGCTATGACGGAGAGACGTACACAAAGATCGGCCGGATCTTTGACACGGCAAAATTCTCTGATGAATACTGTCAGTACGGGGAGTTCACAGGTACCATGGTGGGCCTGACCTGTGCGGACAGAGTGAAACATCAGCACTGTGCGGATTTTGATTTCTTTGAATATATTGCGGACGAGACAAAACCGGTCGACTAAGACATGGGAGCGGGGTGCGGACAGCGCTCTGCTCTTTTTAATGGAAAATTTTATGTCACATATTCTTGCGGCGGAGGGGGAAGTATGCTATTCTGTTTGCGGACGAACTCCGGGAGTTAGAAGAAAGATACGTCTTATCTCTGAAGCTGCCCCGGATTATGACGTAGACAAAATATATGACAAGCTGAAAGAAGGAGAGAACAGGAAATGAAGATACTGATCGCATCAGACATACACGGGAGTGCCTATTACTGTCGGAGCCTCCTGGAGAGATACAGGGAGGAGAAGCCGGATAAGCTGCTGCTTTTGGGAGACATCCTCTATCACGGCCCAAGGAACGACCTGCCCCGTGAGTACGCGCCGAAAGAGGTGCTGGCCATGCTCAATGAGATGAAGGAGGAGATCCTGTGTGTCCGCGGCAATTGTGATACGGAAGTGGACCAGATGGTACTGGAATTTCCGATTCTGGCGGATTACTGCATTTTATATGCCGGGGACCGGATGATCTTTGCGACCCATGGACATCAGTACAACACAGCCAATCCGCCTATGCTGAAACAGGGGGATGTGCTCCTGCACGGCCACACTCATGTGCCGGTACTGGAGGAGTTTGATGGGAAATACTATATTAATCCGGGCTCTGTGTCGATCCCAAAAGAGAACAGCGTTCACAGCTATATGGTGCTGGAGGACGGTATGTTCTTTTGGAAGGCCATAGAAACAGGGGAAACATACAAGGAAGCAGCGCTGTAAAGCGCTGCCTCTTCTGGATTTTGGAGTTTTCTTATACCTGTGTTGTCCCGGCTTTTCCGTACCGAAGTGGTTCCGACACATATTTTCGGAAGAAGGCGATGACAGGGCCCATGAAAAAGGCTGTGACCAGGGTCCCAATCCCTACAGTGGCGTGCAGGGAAAAGCCAATAAGAACACAGATCACATCTGTGGTGATGCGTAGATACTGGAACTGGAACCGGGTGTGCGCGTCCAGATACAGGGCGATGACATCGTAGGTGGACACACCCAGATCTGCCGTGAAATATAGAGCGGCAGCTAGGCTGATGAGAAGGATGCCTGCCACAAGGAAGACGCATTTCAACGCAAGGCCGGGGTGCGGGAAGAGAGTGTCCCAGATCCATCCGGAGAACTCAGCCACATAGCCTAGGAGAAAGAGGTTTATAAAGGTGCCCAGACCGATCTTGGCCCGGTCCATGAAGAACATGGCCGCAAGCAGGATCAGGTTGAGGAACATATAGAAAGTGCCAAATCCTAGGGTAGTCAGCTTCCACAGGCCATGGGCAAAGACCTGAAAGGGATCCATACCACAATCAGAGAAGTTGAACATGCCCACAGCAATGCCATTCAGGGTGATGCCGCAGACGGTCATCAAAATACGTCTTATTTTTTCGTTTTTCATTACTTTATCTCTCCTTTACGACGCGGCGGCCGGTACCGGAAATTTTTCTGACACGACTGTGTAATGTGCTGTTCTGTAATCGTGCTGCCCTACTTGACATACCGGATACATACTATATAATTATAGTGCCGGAATAATCCAGCGTCTGTCAAATTCAGACCAATTCATATAATATTTGTACCAGAAGCGATAAAGGAGGGGACATGTGTGGGCTATCTGCAGACACAGGACAGGATCCGGGTGGATCAGAAGATGTACGAGCTACAGAAGCATGGGACAAAAGAGTTCCCCTTTCAGGTATATTTTAATGATTTCCCGCGGTTTAGGGATCACCTTGAAGATTGGCACTGCCATGACGAGATGGAGTTCACAGTGGCTCTCAAGGGGGCGTTTGAGTGCGGGCTGAATGAAAGACGGTACAGGATCGAGGCGGGAGAAGGCATATTTGTAAATTCGGGTGTGCTGCACATGTACCGCGCTCTAGGGAAATACGAGGACAGTGAGAGTATATCCATTGTCTTTTTGCCTCAGTTTCTATCTGGAGGGAAGGAGAACCTTATTTTTCATAAATTTATTGAACCGGTCATAGAGGATACCGGGATGCGGGGGGAGCCTTTGCGTCTCGGAAGCGGTTGGCAGGAAGAGCTGCTTGTCTGCCTGCGCAGACTGTACTGTCTAAGCAGGGAGGATGGCTGGTTGACGGAGATGCGCCTAAGGAATCAGCTCTCCCAAGCCTGGGAGCTTTTTATACGGAACTATACCAAGGAGGACGAGGCGTCTGAAAAGCCTTCCAGAGAGATAATTTATGAGGAAAGGGCAAAGAGGATCCTGCGGTTTATACAGGAACACTACAGCGAAGATATCACGGTGGAAGATGTGGCAGCACAGGTGCATATCAGCAGGACAGAGTGTTTCAGGTGCTTTCAGAAGATCACAGGGCAGAGCCCCAAGAGCTATCTGAACAGCTACCGGATCAGACAGGCCATGCGGCAGCTGGAAACAACGGATGACAGTATCACAGCGATCTGTTTTTCCTGTGGGTTCAACAATATGAGCTACTTTGTGAAGCGGTTCCGGGAGAGCGCCGGCGTTTCGCCGGGAAAATACCGGGAACTGGTGCGCGAGGCAGGGGAAGCGGAAGGACTGTACTTGAATATGCAGCAAAAGAAAGGAGATCAGGAACATGCTTGAAGTGAAGAACCTGACTTTTAAAGTGAACGAAAACGGGGTGGAGAGAAGTATCGTAAAAGATATCAGCTTTACCGTGGAGAACGGAGAAATGCTGGTCATCACAGGGCCCAACGGGGGAGGGAAATCCACTCTGGCAAAGGTACTTATGGGAATCGAGAAGGCGGATGCGGGACAGATCATCCTGGACGGAGAGGACATATCCGATTATGACATAGATCACCGGGCCAAGGCAGGGATCGGTTTTGCCTTTCAGCAGCCGCCACGGTTCAAGGGCATGACTGTGGAGCGTCTGCTCTGCCTGGCAGCGGGAGAGCAGCTTCCGGAGCAGGTGGCCTGCCGGATGCTGAGCGCCGTGGGACTGTGTGCCAAAGAGTACCTGAAACGGGAGATCGATGGTACCCTGTCCGGGGGCGAGATGAAGAGGATCGAGATCGCCACAGTACTTGCCAAGAGCCACAAGCTGTGCATTTTTGACGAGCCGGAGGCGGGGATCGACCTGTGGAGCTTTTCCATGCTCATACAGCAGTTTGAGCGGATCCATGAAAAGAAAGACCAGATGCTGATCCTGATCTCCCACCAGGAGCGGATCATCCGCATGGCGGACAGGATCATGGTCATCGACGACGGCCGGATCAAGAATATCGGCCCCAGGGAGGAAGTGCTCCCCTCACTTCTGAGGGAAGAGCCGTCCTGCACATGCATGGACCGGCAGTAAGCCGGCAGCAGAGCGAGAAGCATAAAGAGAGGAGAAGATGACAGATGCCAGCATTATTGGACAAGATCACAGAACAGGTGTTAAGACAGATAGACAGCGGCTCCGGTTTCAAGCAGGAAGGCGCCTTCAATCTCAGGCAGAACGGAGTTTCCCTGTGCCATGGAAGCACGGAGCACATCAAGATCAAGAAAAAGGAAGACAAGCCGGGAATAGATGTGTACATTGACGGGAATACAAAAGGAGAAGAAGTACACATTCCTGTGGTGGTGAGCACTTCCGGAATGACGGATATTGTCTACAATGATTTTTATATTGCGGACGGTGCGGATGTTACGATCGTGGCAGGATGCGGTATTCACAACAGCGGATGTAATGAGAGCCGACACGACGGCATCCATGCCTTCCATGTGGGGAAAGGTGCCAATGTCCGCTACGAAGAAAAACACTACGGGGAGGGCGAGGGAACAGGAGCCCGAGTGCTGAACCCGGTGACCAGGATCTATATGGAGGATGAATCTGTATTTACACTGGATACTGCCCAGATCAGAGGCGTGGACTCTACCGTCCGGGAGACCGAGGTGAACATGGGGGCAGGTGCCAAGCTCTATGTGGTGGAGAAACTGATGACCCATGACAGGCAGAAGGCAGAGTCCAACATGGCCGTGTACATGAGAGGGGAGGACAGCTCTGCACAGATCATTTCCCGATCTGTGGCAAAGGGAAATTCCACACAGGTTTTCCATCCCAGAGCTGTGGGGGAAGCCAAATGCCACGCCCATATCCAGTGCGATTCCATCATTATGGATGAAGCACAGGTGCGCTCCATTCCGGAGATCGATGCCCGCCATCTGGACGCAGCCATCATCCATGAGGCGGCCATCGGAAGGATCAACAACGAGCAGCTCATCAAGCTCAGGACCTTCGGTATGACGGAGGAGGAGGCCGAGGGCGTGATCGTGGAGGCCTTCCTGAATTAGTGTAAAAAAGGAAAAGCAGGATGAAAGCGGAGAGGAGAGCAGGATGCGCGGGACTATGACAGAGAAGGACAAGAAACGGGAAAATAAGGCAGAGACCATGGCCGTCCGTGCGGCTCTTCTGGTGGAAGAGCTGCAGAGGAAACGGCCCCTTGTCCACTGTATCACCAACTATGTGACAGCTAATGACTGTGCCAATATCCTCCTTGCCATCGGAGCGTCCCCCATCATGGCCGATGACCCGGAGGAGACAGGGGAGATCGCTGCGTCCGCATCTGCCCTTGTCCTTAATATGGGGACGCCTTCCAGAAGAAAGCTGGAGGCTATGGTACGGGCCGGAAAGAGTGCTAATGAAACAGGGATTCCTGTAATCCTGGACCCGGTGGGAGCCGGAGCGTCCTGCCTCCGAAGAGAGATGGTAGCGCAGATCATCAGAGAAGTCAAGGTGGACATCCTGCGGGGCAATGTGTCGGAGATCTCTTTTGCGGCAGGGCTGGACTTTTGCGAAAAGGGAGTAGACGTGTCCGAGGCGGACCAGGGAAGGGACAGGACAGAGGCGGCTCTGGCTGCGGCGGAGAGACTGGGCTGCACAGTGGCTGTCACAGGCTCGGTGGATGTGGTGACAGACGGAAGCCGGGTGATCCGGATCCATGGAGGCACCCCTCTGATGGCCAGAGTCACCGGGACCGGCTGCATGACCAGCGCCCTTTCCGGCGCCTTTGCCGGTGCAGGAAAAGATCCGCTCACAGCAGTCAGCGCGGCCCTGGCTGCCATGGGTATTGCCGGGGAGCTGGCTTTTGAGAAAGCGGGACACATAGGCTGCGGCAGCTTTCACATGGCGCTTCTTGACGCTGTGGGAAATCTGAATGAAAAAATCATAAGGGAGAGAGCGAAGATTGAAGAAAGATAAGATTGACTATACATTGTATCTGTGCACGGACCGGGGGCTTATGAGCACAGACACCCTGGAGGAAGCGGTGGAACAGGCAGTCAGAGGCGGCTGTACGGTGGTGCAGCTGCGGGAGAAGGACTGTACGTCCCTGGAGTTTTATGAGACGGCAAAGAGGATCAAGGAGATCACTGACAAGTACCAGGTGCCCCTTATCATCAACGACCGGGTGGATATTGCCCTGGCGGTGGACGCAGACGGTGTCCATGTGGGACAGGACGATCTGCCGGCCAGGGAAGTCAGAAGGATACTGGGGCCGGACAAGATCGTAGGCGTCTCCGCCGGCTGCGTGGAGGAGGCTGTCCGGGCGTCTGCGGACGGGGCGGACTACCTGGGCGTGGGAGCCATGTACGCCACCAGCACGAAGGAGGACGCAGATGTGACTTCCCGGGAGGAGCTCCTTAAGATACGGGAGAGTGTTGACCTTCCTATTGTGGTTATCGGCGGCATCAACCAGCAGACCTATCAGAACTTTAAAGGCATCGGCATCGACGGCCTGGCCGTGGTGTCCGCTGTGATCGCGGCGAAGGACATAGAGGCGGCAGCCCGGGAGCTGTCGGAAGGTTTCCGCAGCTGAAAAGAGAAGGACAGGAGAGGAACCGGAAGATGATAAAATACAACGGGAAAATGTGGGAGGGCGCGGTGTTTGACCTGGACGGAACCATCCTGGACTCCATGTGGATCTGGGAGAGCGTGGATGGCAGGTTCCTGACCCGGCACGGGCTTCCCATTGAGGAGAGTTATCTGAAGGCACTGACCAATATGAATTTCCCCCAGGCAGCTGCCTACACAAAGAAGCGGTATGCCATGGAGGAGAGCGAGGCGGCCATCATGGAGGAGTGGTTTGCCCTGGCAAAAGGAATGTACGAGCGGGAGATCGGGCTTAAGCCTCACGCGGCGGAGTACCTGGAATATCTCCACAGAGTGGGAGTGAAGATCGCCGCTGCAACATCCTCGGAGCCGGTTCTCTTTGAGGCGGCCTTGAAAAATAACGGCATTTATGATTATTTTCACGCCTTTGCCCTGTCCTCGGAGACGCCCCACGGCAAAGACACGCCGGAGGTGTACTGTCTGGCGGCAGAGCGGCTGGGAACGAAGCCAGGCAGCAGCATCGTATTTGAGGATATCCTGAAGGGGATACAGAATGCCAGGGAGGCGGGATTTTACACTGTTGCCATGGAAGATGCGTCCGCCGCGGAGGAGATGGAGCAGATCCGGGCAGCGGCAGATGTGTATATCACAGATTATAGAGAGATGAAGGAGATCGAAAAATGAAATGTGTACTCACCATAGCCGGGAGTGACTGTAGCGGCGGCGCGGGCATCCAGGCGGACATGAAGACAATGCAGGCCAACGGCGTCTACGCCATGAGCGCTGTCACAGCTCTGACAGCCCAGAATACCACAGGCGTTTATGGGATCATGGAGGCCTCGCCGGAATTTCTGGAAAATCAGCTGAACTGTATATTTGAGGATATTTTTCCGGATGCGGTGAAGATCGGCATGGTGTCCTCGGCACGGCTCATTGAGGTGATCGCGGACAGCCTTGTGAAGTGGAAGGCCCGCAACATTGTGGTGGACCCGGTGATGGTTTCCACAAGCGGCAGCAGGCTCCTTGAGGAAGAGGCCCAGGAGGCCCTCAAGGAACGGCTTCTTCCCCTTGCATCGGTGATCACGCCCAACATTCCGGAGGCGGAGGCTCTGACAGATCAGCAGATCAGCGGGGAGAAGGAGATGGAAGATGCGGCCAGGCGTCTTGGAGAACTCTACCAGGGCGGGGTGCTGATCAAAGGCGGCCACCAGATCAGCGATGCCAATGATCTTCTGTATTATAAAGGAGAAACAACCTGGTTTCGGGGGGAGAGGATTGACAATTCCAATACACACGGGACAGGATGCACCCTGTCCTCAGCCATTGCCAGCAACCTGGCAAAAGGGTACTCCATGGAGGAGAGTATCCGCAGGGCCAAGGCCTATATTTCCGGCGCTCTGCGGGCGGGACTGGATCTTGGAAAGGGAAGCGGCCCCATGGATCACGGCTGGGCCATACCGAAGATAAAGCTTTAAAAGCGGCAGAAAGAGAAGATAGATATGAAAAAGGAAAAACGGTGGAAGAAACGCTGGAGAGTCATGGGAAAGGCTCTTCACATGGAGATACGGGAGCATAAGAGCTCTTTTATAGTCTATGTGATCCTGAGAGCATTGGTCATTGTCATGATGATCCTGCAGATATTTAACCGAAATTTTGAGAATGTGTTCCTGTGTGCGCTGACGCTGGCGCTTCTCATTGTGCCAAGCTTCATACAGGTCAATCTGAAGATCGAGCTGCCCACCGGACTGGAGATCATCCTGCTGCTATTTATATTTGCGGCGGAGATCTTAGGTGAGATCCAGGCCTATTACATACGTATTCCCCAGTGGGATGCCATCCTTCACACTATGAACGGGTTTCTGATGGCAGCCATTGGATTTTCACTTGTGGACATACTGAACCGGAATAAGAGATTTTCCATCCAGCTCTCGCCGGTCTTTGTGTCCATTGTGGCTTTCTGTTTTTCCATGACCATCGGCGTTGTGTGGGAGTTTTTTGAGTTTGCCATGGATAAGTTCTTTCTGCTGGATATGCAGAAGGACACCGTGCTGCACACCATCAGTACGGTCATGCTGGACCCCACAGGAGGCAACCACACGGTCATTATCCGGGATATCACGGATGCAGCGGTGAACGGGGAAAGTCTGGGCCTTGGCGGGTATCTGGATATCGGCCTCAATGACACCATGGAGGATCTCTTCGTCAACTTTGTGGGAGCTGTGATCTTCTCTTTCATAGGCTATTTCTACGTAAAGAAGAGAGGGCAGGGGAAGTTTGCCTCCAGGCTGATCCCAAGGCCCAAGAAGGCAGAATGCGATTATCTTGAGAAGGCCATAGAGGAGGAAGCGATAGAAGAAGAACGGAAAGAGCCGCCAGAGCAGGTGGGAGACATAGAAAAATCATAAAATTTACACAGACTGAACAAAAAATCCTCACGTTTCCGGTTGTATAATAGAGATCGGAAAGTGAGGATTTTAATGTGCGGAGAAAAACAGTATTTACAGGCATTGTCCTGACTTTGGCGGTATGCTTCGCCGGATGCGGAGCGCAGGAAGGACAGGAACAGGAGAGCGCCGGACAGGGACAAGAGATGACAGAGGAGGAGCTGGAGGAGGGGCTCTATGTAGTCCTTGGAAATGACAGCGATGGGCTGGATTTTATGTACTATTATGACAATAATGGTATTCTCCGGGGCGAGATCCCCATTATCGGCTACCGCAGCCATCGTCTCCTTTTCTCAGAGGAGGACATGTACTTCAGCATATCCGAGACAAAGCTTGCCAGGATGGATGGGATGGGACAGATCACTGCGGTTTATGATTTAGGCCAGTATGAGCTGCATCACGATTATGTCTTTGACGATGACGGAAATATATTGATCCTTGCCACGGACACGGAGCAGGACAGTGTGGAGGATGTGGTGGTCCGGCTGAATGTCACAGACGGAACTGTGGATGAAGTGCTGGATCTGGGGGACCTGTTCGGCGCATACAAGGAGACCTGCGTGGAGAACAGCGACGGAGATCTGGACTGGATGCACATCAACACGATCCAGTGGATGGGAGACGGACAGGTGCTTTTCAGCTCCAGGGAGACCTCCTCTATCATTAAGATCAAAGATCTCTACAGTGCGCCTGCTGTGGAGTATATGATCAGCGACCCCGCTGTCTGGGCAGACACGGAATGGGCGGATCTGGTGCTTGAAAAGAGCGGGGATTTCGCCAGCCAGGGCGGGCAGCACTCCATCACCTATGTGAAAGACGAGAGCCTGCCGGAAGGACAGTATTACCTTTATATGTTCAACAACAATATCGGCGTCAGCGAGACCCGGCCTGATTTTGACTGGAGCGTTATAGATGGTATCCAGAGTGAAGCTGTGGACGGCACGACATCCTACTATTATAAATATCTGGTGGATGAGACGTCGGGCAGCTATGAGCTGGTGGAAAGCTTCGAGCTTCCCTACTCTGGCTACGTCAGCAGCGTGCAGGAGATCGGTGACAATGTGGTGGCTGACAGCGGCATGCAGGGCATCTGGGGAGAGTATGACAGTGAGAACAATCTGATCCGATCCTTTACTATGGAAAAAGAAAGTTTTATTTACAGAGTATACAAATACGAATTGTAACCCATACTATCTGCAGCAGTAAAAGCAAATATACCAGGAAGGGGCCAAGGACGTATGGGTGAGCAGACAAGGAAACTTTTGGAAGAATGCAGCAAAGGCTGCAAGATGGCTGCAGAAAGTATTGATCAGATACGGGAGCATATAAAGGACAGGAAGATGCAGGAGCTGGTCAGCGGATACAGGAAAAAGCACAGGGATCTGGAAAGGGAAGCGGACAGGCTTCTGGCGGAGGAAGGTGAAGAGGAGCCCCAGGCCGGGCTGGCCGTCTCGGCCATGTCCTGGATCACTACCAATGTCAAACTTCTGATAGACGAGAGCGGCAGCCAGATCGCAAAGCTTCTTATGGACGGCTGCAATATGGGGATCCAGGGGATTACAGAGGCACAGAACAGGTACAAGGAGGCATCCAGAGAGAGCCGTTCCCTGGCGGAGAAGCTGGTGAAGCTGGAAGAACAATTTTCAAAGGATCTGAAAGTATATTTATAGGGAAAAGGCACTGATTTCAGACATGAGATCAGTGCTGTTTTCATATACTGAAATATTGTCGAAAGTGATTGATTTTTTCTTCAAAAGGTGTATCATTAGAGTAAATTGGCATTTCGTACAAAAAGGAGGCTTTCTATGGACTCAGTTATCAGCAGATTAACGGAAATCGAGGATGCAGCCTCTGCCATTGTGGCTCATGCTCAGGAGCAGAAGGCAGAGCTGGACAGAGAGTATGAAGACAGAAAAAAAGCCTTTGACAGGGAACTGGAGGAGGAGACAGAGAAGAAACTGCAGGCCATCCGGGACGAGCTGGAGGAGGAAAAGAAGAGACTTTTTGGCGGACAGCAGGAGGGAATCCAGGGCTCCATAGCTCTCCTTAAGCAGGAGTATGAGGAAAATCATACCAGATATGCAAAGGAGATACTGGCCCGCATGACAGAGGTGTAGCTTATGGGAAATTTACTTGCTTACAGCGGGATCGCTACCAAGGTCAGGGCCATGGAGGCAAAGCTTCTCTGGAAAGAGGACTTTGAGAAGATCGCAGCCATGAAGAGTGTGCCGGAGGTAGTCTCCTGGCTGATCCAGAATTCCACTTATAAAGAGGTGCTGGAGAACCTGGATCCTGGGCTGGTCCACAGAGGGAATATTGAAAAGCTTCTGGAGCTGTCCCTCTACCATGACTATACGAAGATCTACCGTTTCTGCAGTCTGGAGCAGAGAAAATTCCTGCGGCTGTATCTGAAGCGGTACGAGGTTGCTCTGATCAACTACTGCCTGCGGATTGTCATCAACCATTACAAGGAGCCTTTTGATCTGAATTACAAGAAGCCGTTTTTCGACAAATATTCTCAAATCTCCATTGAAAAGCTGATCCATTCCAGGACAACGGATGAGGTCATCGAGAACCTGAGGGATACGGAGTATTACGGAACACTGAAAAAGCTCCGGGACGGACAGGCAGTGACTCTCTTTGACTATGACCTGGCCCTGAACCTGTACTACTTCACATCCATGTGGAAGAGCAGGAAAAAGGTGCTGAAGAACAAGGAACTGGAGATATTTACGAGAGACTGCGGATCCAAGATCAATCTTCTGAATATCCAGTGGATCTACCGGGCCAAGAAATATTTCAGCCTGGAACCGGCGGATATATATGCACTGCTCATCCCCATCCATTATAAGCTGCGGACAGAGCTGGTGCAGGAGATGGTGGAGGCGGAGACGATGGAAGATTTTGAGCGCGCTGTGTCGAAGACGTCCTATGCGAGACATTATCACTTCACGGACCAGCTGACGATAGAAAAGATGTATGCGGACTGTCTCTATTATCTCTATATAACGGACAGGAGGAGCAATCCATACTCCATTGCCTGCATCAACACCTATCTTTTTATGAAGGAGCAGGAACTGGAGAAGCTGACGACAGCTATGGAGTGCGTCCGCTACGGAGTCTCTCCCGATGAGACGCTGCAGTATGTGGGAGGTCGCAAGCTATGATCGTAAAAATGAAATTTATCAATATATCGGGGCCGCGGGATGACATTGACCGGGTGATGGATCTGTATCTGTCCAGGTATGAGATCCAGCTTGAGTCAGCTCTTACGGAGCTGAAAACTGTGGAGAACTTAAGACCTTTTGTGGAAATCAATCCTTACCGGGACGCTCTTTTAAAGGCCCAGCAGTATGTGAGCTATCTGAATGAGCCGGAGAAGATTGCTCCGGACACATCCATGGGACTGGATGACATCTTTGAGCTGATCCGGGCCACAAATGAGGAGTACCTTACCTTCCAGGCCCGCAAAGATGTGCTGAAAAGAAAGCAGGATGAACTGCAGGCAAAGCAGAAGGTCATCGAGCCCTTCCGCCCTATGGATGGGGACCTTGGCAGGATCCTTTCTTTCCGGTACATTACCTGCCGGTTCGGGAAACTGCCGGCGGAACAGTACCAGAAGATGGAAAAATATCTGATGAACGACCTGGGAGCCATTTTCGTCAAAGGGCAGCAGGATGCGACAAGCGTGTACGGCGCTTACTTCGTGTCCCCCGGGGAGGCACAGAAGGTGGATGCTGTGTTCCGTTCCCTGCATTTTGAGAGGATCGATATTCCGGCAGAGTACAGAGGAACTCCGGAGCAGGCCAGCCGTGAGCTGGCGCAGCAGATCTATGACATCCAGAAAGAGATGGACGATATAGATAAGGAAGCTGCCGCGATGCTGGGGGAGAAGGCGCCCCGCCTTGTGGCGGCAAGAGACAGGCTGGAAGAGCTTGCTCATAATTTTGACGTGCGGAAAATGGCAGCCCGGGTGGCGGATAAAAAGGAAGATTACTATATCCTGTGCGGCTGGATGGCAGACGATGACGTGGAGAAATTTATGGAGGAGTCAAAGGACGATGACAAGATCTTCATCGTGGTGGAAGACGACCATGACAGCTATTTTGGAGAGCCCCCAACCAAGCTGGAAAATCCGAAGCTTTTCAAACCTTTTGAAATGTTTGTGCGGATGTACGGACTTCCGGCCCACGGCGAGATGGATCCCACCGTGTTTGTGGGGATCACCTATTCCTTTATCTTCGGAGCCATGTTCGGGGATGTGGGGCAGGGGCTGCTCCTTGTCATTGCGGGAGCGCTGATCTATCATTTCAAGAAGGCCCCTCTGGCCGGGATCATTGCCACAGCGGGGATCTTCTCCACCATCTTCGGATTTATGTTTGGAAGCGTCTTCGGATTTGAAGATATTATAGAACCACTGTGGCTGCGGCCCATTGACCATATGACCACCCTCCCCTTTGTGGGCAAGCTGAACACTGTGTTCATTGTGGCGGTGGCCTTTGGTATGGCTCTCATTATTGTGGCCATGATCCTGCACATCATAAACGCCCTGCGGGATCACGACACAGCGGGGGCCTGGTTTGACGCCAACGGCGTGGCGGGACTTGTGTTCTACGCCTCGGTGGTGGCTGTGATCGTCCTTTTTATGACGGGACATGGCATGCCCGCAGGCATTGTCATGGCAGTGATGTTCGGTGTGCCGCTGCTTCTGATCCTTTTCAAGGAGCCGCTGACAAACAGGATCAAGAAGAAGGCAAAGAAAATGGAAGAAAGCAAAGCCATGTTTTTCGTGGAAGGATTTTTTGAACTGTTCGAGACACTGCTGAGCTATTTTTCCAACACACTGTCTTTTGTACGTATCGGCGCTTTTGCAGTCAGCCACGCCGCCATGATGGAGGTGGTGCTGATGCTGGCCGGTGCGGAGGCGGGAGACCCCAACTGGGTAGTCATCGTTCTGGGCAACCTGTTTGTGTGTCTGATGGAAGGCCTGGTGGTCGGGATCCAGGTTCTCCGTCTGGAATACTATGAAATGTTCAGCCGTTTCTACAAAGGAAGCGGACGGGCATTTGACCCATATACCAAGACGAAAAAGAATAAAAATAAAGGAGGAGCTTAATTATGACTCTTGCACCCAGACTCATTCTCATTGCAGCACTGATCTTAAGTATCATCATCCCCTTCGGGTACTATCTTCTGGGGGAGAAAAAGAAAGGGCGCTATAAGGCGGCCCTTGCAGTCAATATATTTTTCTTCTTTGGCGCCTGTATCATCGGCAGTATCATGATGTTCCAGGGAGCAGACGTGCAGGCTGCGGACGCCGCCGCTGAGGCAGCAGCGTCCAACGCCACAGGACTTGGCTATATCGCAGCCGCACTGGTTACCGGTTTATCCTGTATCGGCGGCGGTATCGCCGTTGCCAGCGCTGCCAGCGCAGCTCTTGGAGCCATCAGCGAAGACTCCAGCGTGCTTGGTAAGTCGCTGATTTTCGTAGGTCTTGCGGAAGGTGTCTGCCTGTACGGGCTGATCATCTCCTTCATGATCCTGGGGCAGCTGTAGTATGAAAATGTATCTCATCAGTGATAATGTGGATACCTACACGGGTATGCGTCTTGCCGGCGTGGACGGCGTGGTGGTGCACGAGAGGGAGGAGCTGTACCAGGCCCTCCAGGACGCGCTGCAGGACAAGACGGTGGGCATAGTACTCCTTACGGAGAAGCTGGGGCGGGAGTTCCCGGACATGATCGATCAGTTCCGCCTGGAGCGGAAGATGCCCCTGCTCGTGGAGATACCCGACAGGCACGGAACCGGCCGGAGCAAGGACTTTATCACTTCCTACATTACGGAAGCCATCGGGCTGAAACTATAAATAAAGGAGGGATACCTCTTGACATTAGAAGAAAAAATCGCTCATATACAGTCAGTCTCCATGGAGGAGGCAAGGGCGGAGGGAAACGAGATCATCAGCGCCTACAAGACCGCCCTTGAGAAAGTGTTTGAAGATCATAAGAAGGAGGCTGTCCGCCAGTCCCAGACCCGGGTGCGGGCGGAGTCTACCAATGCCAGGCAGCAGAAGAACCAGGCCATGGCAAAAGCCCAGCTGGATCTGAAAAGGCAGCAGGGGAAAGTGCAGCAGGAGCTGAAAAACAAACTTTTTGCGGAGGTGGCGGAGCTTGTCCGGGATTTCATGAAGACGCCGGACTACGACGCCTTTCTGGTGAAGTGCATTCAGAGTGCCCTGGAGTTTGCCTCCGGGGAGGAGATGACCATTTACATCAATCCTTCCGACAGGAACAAAAAGGAGAAACTGGAGGAGAAGACAGGAGCTGTCCTGACCGTCAGTGCAGAGGACTTCATGGGAGGAGTGCGGGCTGTGCTCCGTGGACGAAATATTCTCATTGACCACTCCTTTAAGTCGTCCCTTGAAAATGAGTATGACCAGTTTATATTCTCGGGAGGTGATGACATTGGTTAAGACAGGGAAAATATACGGGATTAACGGGCCGGTCATTTATCTGAAGGGAAACACGGGCTTTTCCATGTCGGAGATGGTTTATGTAGGCCGGGAAAAGCTTGTGGGTGAGGTTATCGCCCTTGACAAGGACCAGACCACCGTCCAGGTGTATGAGGAGACAGGAGGCCTGCGGCCGGGTGAGGAGGTCACCGCATCCGGGGGAGCTGTGTCCGTCACTCTGGCTCCCGGTATTCTGAACAATATATTTGACGGGATCGAGAGACCTCTGGAGAAGATCGCGGAGAGCGGCGGCGCCTTTATCACAAAAGGAGCGGCTGTGGATTTCCTGGACAGGGAGAAAAAGTGGGATACCCACATAACAGTAAAAGAAGGAGATTATCTCCACGGCGGGGATATCTTTGCGGAGGTGCCGGAGACAAGGGCCATTGTCCACAAGTGCATGGTGCCCCCGGATCTGGAGGGGACTGTTGTGTCGGTTGTCAGTGACGGCAGCTATACGATAGAGGAACCATTGATCGCGCTGCGCAGCGGAAACGGTAAAGAGACGCAGATCCCCATGGCCCAGAAGTGGCCCATCCGGAAGGCCCGGCCTGTGAGCCAGAGATTTGCGGCTTCGGAGCCTCTTGTCACCGGCCAGCGGATCATAGATACCATGTTTCCTATCGCCAAGGGAGGCACGGCTGCCATTCCCGGCGGTTTCGGGACAGGGAAGACCATGACCCAGCATCAGATCGCCAAGTGGTCCAACGCGGATATTATCATATACATCGGCTGCGGTGAGCGTGGAAATGAGATGACCCAGGTTCTGGAAGAGTTCGGGGAACTGACGGACCCAAGGACCGGCAATCCTCTGATGGACCGGACCACCCTCATTGCCAACACATCCAATATGCCGGTGGCTGCCCGTGAGGCCAGCATTTACACAGGTCTTACCCTGGCGGAATACTACCGGGATATGGGATATGATGTGGCTATCATGGCGGACTCCACATCCAGGTGGGCGGAAGCTCTGCGTGAGCTCTCCGGACGTCTGGAGGAGATGCCGGCCGAGGAAGGTTTCCCGGCCTATCTGGCGTCCCGCCTCTCTGCCTTCTACGAGAGAGCGGGCATGATGCACAACTTAAACGGCACAGACGGATCGGTCAGCATTATCGGCGCTGTGTCTCCCCAGGGAGGCGATTTCTCCGAGCCTGTGACACAGAATACAAAGCGTTTCGTAAGGTGTTTCTGGGGACTGGACAAGAGCCTGGCCTACGCCCGGCATTTCCCGGCTATCCACTGGCTGTCCAGCTACAGTGAGTATCTGACAGACCTGGCCCCCTGGTACCAGGACAATGTGTCGCCCAAATTTATTGACTACAGGAACAGGATCATGGCTCTTCTCAACCAGGAGAGCAGTCTTATGGAGATCGTGAAGCTCATCGGAAGCGATGTGCTGCCGGACGATCAGAAACTGATCCTGGAGATTGCCCGGGTCATCCGTCTGGGCTTCCTGCAGCAGAACGCATTCCACAAGGACGACACCTGCGTGTCCATGGAAAAGCAGTTCCTCATGATGGACACGATCCTGTATCTTTACAAGCAGGCAAGAGCCCTTGTGACCATGGGGCATCCCATGTCTGTGCTGAAGTCAGAAAATATCTTTGAGCGGGTCATTGCCATCAAGTACGATGTTCCCAATGACCGGCTGGAAATGTTTGCACAGTATAAACGTGACATCGACAGTTTCTATCAGCGTGTGCTGGAGAAAAATGCGTAGAAGAGGGAGGAGAGAAGTATGCCAATAGAATATCTTGGACTTAGCAGTATCAACGGCCCTCTGATCGCGCTGGAGGGGCTGCAGGACGCCTTCTTCGATGAGATCGTGGAGTTTGTCATAAACGGAAATGAGCGGCGCATCGGCCGCATCATTGAATTGTACGAGGACAAGGCCGTGATCCAGGTGTTTGAGGGATCGGAGAATATGTCTCTAAAAAACACCCATACCCGCCTTACCGGGCATCCCATGGAGATCGCCCTCTCAAAAGACATGCTGGGCCGTACCTTCAATGGCATCGGGCAGCCCATCGACGACCTGGGGCCCATTGTCTCAAAACTGAAGCGGGATGTAAACGGCCTGCCCCTCAACCCGGTAAAAAGAGAGTACCCGAGGAACTATATCCGCACCGGCATTTCCGCCATCGATGGGCTGACCACTCTGATCCGGGGACAGAAGCTGCCTATTTTTTCCGGCAACGGTCTTCCCCACGACCAGCTTGCGGCGCAGATCGTGAAGCAGGCCTCTCTGGGGGAGGACTCTGACGAAGAATTTGCCATCGTGTTTGCCGCCATGGGCGTAAAACATGATGTGGCGGATTTCTTCCGCAGGACCTTTGAGGAGAGCGGCGTGGCGGACCACGTGGCCATGTTCCTCAATCTTGCCAACGACCCGGTGGTGGAGCGTCTCATCACGCCAAAGGTGGCGCTCACCGTGGCCGAGTACCTGGCCTTTGAACAGAATATGCACATCCTTGTCATTCTGACAGACATGACTTCCTTTGCGGAGGCCATGCGTGAGGTGTCCTCATCGAAAGGAGAGATCCCCAGCAGAAAGGGGTATCCCGGCTATCTGTACAGCGAGCTTGCCTCCATCTACGAGCGGGCAGGGATTGTACAGGGGGTGAACGGGTCTGTGACCCAGATCCCTATCTTAACCATGCCAAACGATGATATTACCCATCCTATCCCGGATCTGACCGGCTACATCACAGAGGGGCAGATCGTGCTGGACCGGAACTTAAACGGCCAGTCCATCTATCCGCCCATCAGTGTGCTGCCCTCACTGTCCCGTCTTATGAAAGACGGCATCGGAGCAGGCTTTACAAGGGAGGACCACCAGGATCTGGCGAACCAGCTCTTTTCCGCCTACGCAAAAGTAGGAGATGCCCGCAACCTGGCCTCTGTCATCGGCGAGGATGAGCTGTCCCCCATTGACAAGGAGTATCTGGCTTTTGGAAAAGAATTTGAAGAGAAGTACATCGGCCAGGGGCACGAGGAAAACCGGACCATCGAGGAGACACTGAACCTTGGATGGGAACTTTTAGGCCGTCTCCCGAAAGAGGAGCTGGACCGTGTGGATACAAAGATACTGGACAAATACTATCATCCCACAAAGCGGGATGAAGGCGTCACCACAAGCGCCAGCCCCGGATCTATCGCAAATATGTGACAGCAGTCAAGCAATGCATGAAGGACAGGGAAACCGTGGACAAATTTATTTGTCCAAAGGTTTTTCCTGGAGTTCATATATGGCGCACGCCATCAGCCAGGGGAATGTTCTCCGGACATTCCCCTGGCTGGCATTGCTGTACCTGGCGACAGTACCGCCCCTGCGGCTGGCATTGCTGTACCTGGTGACAGTGCCATTCCGGCAGCGCTCCGCCCAGACAGCAGGATAGAATAAACCAAGAAGGGAGGAATTTCATGGATCCCCGCACATTTCCGACAAAAGGAAATTTAATGCTGGCAAAAAATTCCCTGGCTCTTGCCCGGCAGGGCTATGAGCTCATGGATAAAAAGCGCAACATTCTCATCCGGGAACTGATGGATCTGATCGACCAGGCCCGCAGCATCCAGGAGGAGATTGACAGCACGTTCACGTATGCCTATCAGTGTCTGCAGAAAGCCAATATCGAGAACGGGATCAGTCTGGTCTCCCAGATCGCCTACACAGTGCCTATCGAGGACTCCATTGTGATTCAGACGAGAAGTATCATGGGGACGGAAATTCCCCATGTAAAATATACGCCTCAGACGCCGGTACCTACCTACGCTTTCAGCACCACAAGGGAGTCGGTAGACAGGGCAGTGGATGCTTTCCGCAAGGTGAAAGATCTGACAGTGAAGCTTTCCATGGTGGAGAATGCAGCCTACCGCCTTGCCAGCAATATCAAAAAGACCCAGAAGAGGGCCAACGCTCTTCAGAATATCACCATTCCCATGTACACTACCCTTGTGCATGATATCACCAATGCACTGGAGGAGAAGGAGAGGGAGGAATTCACAAGGCTGAAGGTGATCAAGAGAAGGAAACAGAAAGCAGGATAAAAAGCACGGATAATCCGGGAGATGACAGCGATTTTACTAAAAGGGTTGTTATCCCCCGGTTTTTATGTTATCTTATATATTATATCGGCGGATGTCTTCTGCCAGAACAGCTCTTCTGTCAAGGGAGACGATCTAAAAGCTCAGGGGCTTTCTCATTTTCGGAATTTCCACATCGGAAACTGTACCCGTAAATGCATGAAACTGAAAAACAGTCGGTATCATTGCTGACATTGACAACCCCTATTGAATAGGGTATATTGTAAGGAGAAATCTGTATGACGAGAACCTTTATACAGACGGCAGAATTTTCAAGACACTGGGATAATCTGGGATTAAATGATGACGATCTGCGCAGACTGGAATATGAGATACTGTCGGACCCAAAAGCCGGTTCCGTGATCCGGGGGACAGGGAAGCTGAGAAAAATGCGCTTTGCGTTTGTGGGAAGAGGGAAAAGCCGCAGTGCCAGAGTGTGCTATGTTGATTTTCCCGGTGTGGGCATAGTCTATCTTATTACGATATACGAAAAGAAAGGCAAGGATAATCTTACAGCAGCTGAGAGGAACAGTATCAGAAAAATGATCCAGGTTCTTGAACAGTCACTTATGGGACAATGAAAGGAGACCAAAGTATGAGCGAAGTATATAACAGCATTATGGCTGGATTATCTGAGGCAGTGGATGATACCAGGAGACCAAAATTGCAGCGCCGCGTTGTGACCATCGCTCCTGTAAAAATATACTCTTCTGCGGAAATTAAAAGGATACGCCAGAAAACCGGAATGTCACAAAAGCTGTTTGCAGGTTATATGGGAGTCTCTGTCAAGGCAGTGGAGGCGTGGGAAAAAGGCAGAAATCATCCTTCCGGTCCGGCCAGCAGACTTCTATCCATGCTGGAGAAGGACCCGCAGCTGACAAGGGAATTTCCCTTTGTCCAGTGATGCGTGTTGTGTATGATAAAAACTGGAGCGTATAATCCAGGGAAATACTTGCAGTCTGATTAAAATTATGTTATCTCAATACTGCATCGGCGGATGTCTTCCGCCAGAACAGTTCTCCCGTCAAGGGAGACGATCTAAAAGTCCCAGGGGCTTTCTCATTTTCGGAATTTCCGCATCGGAAACTGTACCCGTAAATGAATGGAACTGAAAAATGAAACACAGAAGAAAAGTATGGAGGGAAATGGATGGCTGGTATTTTACAGAAGTATTTCCCCATGATACGCACGCGCAGAGAGATGCTGGAAGTGATCTTTGAGGATGAGCGGCTCTCTGACATGTATCTGGGATGGAGCGAAGAGCAGAGACTGGAATTTTTGAATTTCTGCACAGGAAATAAGGGCGTGAAGATCCTGTATGACTCCTTTTTTAAGGAAATCATGAACCCGGAAAATACGCCGGAGAGACTGGAGGAATTTCTGTCGCTTGTGCTGGGGCAGCAGGTGAAAATCCTAAAGGTTATTCCCAACGACTCTGCTAGGATCGCGGACGAGAGTTCCCTGGTGGTGATGGACATTGTGGTAGAGATGGAGGACCACAGTATAGCCAATGTGGAAGTACAGAAGATGGTCTACCGTTTTCCAGGACAAAGAAGCGCCTGTTATTCCGCGGATCTTCTCCTGCGGCAGTACAAGAGAGTAAAAGGAGAGCGTGGAAAAGGCTTCAGCTACCGGGATATACAGAAGGTGTACACAGTTGTTTTATATGAGAAAAGCCCTGGCGAATTTAAAAATTTCCCGGATGATTATATCCACCATTTTTCCCAGAGTTCCGACACAGGACTTGCCGTCAACCTTCTCCAGGAATACTGCTTTATCGCACTTGACATATTTCTTGGAATTGTGCAGAATAAAGGTATCAGAAACAAGCTGGAAGCATGGCTTTTGTTTTTCAGTACAGATGATCCCGGTGAGATGGAAGTGCTTCTGGAGTTTTACCCGGAATTTAGGACGCTGTACGAAGAAATCTATGAGCTGTGCCGCAACGTGGAGAAGGTGATGGAGATGTTCTCAAAGGAGCTGAAGGAGCTGGACCGTAATACAGTCCAGTGTATGATCGACGAGATGCAGGAAGAGATCGATGGGATGAAGCGGGAGCTTTCGGATAAAGATACGATACTGGATGAACGGGACCAGGAGATCGCCCGTTTAAAACAGCAGCTCAAGGAGCTGCAGGATACATCCCGGAAGTAGACATGCAGAACGCCCTGCGGGGAGAAGACATAGAGGAAAGAAGAAAAAGCTATGTTTTCGCCGCAGGGTGTTTCCGGGTCGTCTATCTGAAAGACCGGCCAGAGACTTAAGAAAGCAGTATGAGGAGGAACGATACATGGAAAAGGTCATAGACATCCGCGATCTTACAAAATATTACGGGAAGCATAAGGGCGTGGAACATCTCACCCTGTCTGTAAACCGGCA
>OGXL01000834.1_pt1 | contig 27099 bp, 24 predicted proteins | sample 1576311 | NCBI WGS metagenome assembly OGXL01 (sample SAMEA3541564, study PRJEB24748) | human gut metagenome | biome: human gut; feature: human-associated habitat; material: faeces | place: China | collected 2012 | reverse complement strand
GTGGTGGGCAGCAGCCAGTCCGTTTTGTGGGCCTCGGCATCAGCGGCCAGGCCGGGGTACAGGTTCACGATCTTTTTGGACACCAGGCTGACGTGGAAGGTCATCTTGCCGTCCTTGACGGTCAGGGTGCCTTTGCCGTCGCAGGCCTCGTTGGCATGGAACATGCCGCTGTCGGTATCAAACTCGGCAGTGTATACGCCGTCCGGCAGAGCGGCGGTCTCCGTGACTTCGGATGCGGCGGAACTTGCCGCGCTGGAAGGAGCCTCGGAAGAGACGGCCGACGGAGCGGTGGAAGAAGTGCCGCAGCCTGCCAGAGAAGCGGCCAGCAGCACGGTGACAACGGAAAGGGAAAGCATCTGTTTGCAGCGCATAGAAAAATACCTCAATGTTTCAGAATCAGAAAGGGAGAAACTCCCTGCAGGTTTCAGTATACCACAATCCTGTCAAAAAGAAAAATTGCCCGAAAAGATCACTCCCTCCGGGCAATTTGGCAGTTATTTTCAGCCGTTCAGAGAATCAATGGCAGCCTTGGTGTGGGCAACGTACAGCTCCTGAATGGAGGGCACTTCGCCCAGGCCGGCGATCTGGCAGTCCACAGACTCAAATGCGCCGGAAGCGTTGAACTGGCTCAGCCAGGAATCCTCGTCGGAACCGGCCATGTCGTTGTTGGCGTGATCGCCTGCCACTACCATCAGGGGACGCAGGACGACCTTGGTGTAACCGGCGGCCTTCACAGCCTCGATCACGTTCTCGCAGGCGGTTTCCTCGGGCTCACCCTCCACGGTGCCGATGAACACATTGTCATAGCCCAGGGTCTGCATGGTGGTCTGCATCTGGCTGTAGCTCACCTTTGCAGTGTGGGAAGTGCCGTGGCCCATGAACACGAAGGCGACCTTCTCGGCAGCGGCGGCGTCCAGGCTCTCGTAACCGGCATCCTTCACGGCGGCCTCGGTCACGGCCTTGGCAACCACTTCCTTGTCGGAGTTGATCACGGTGGCGTCAGAGCCGACCTCGCCCAGCAGGGGCTCAGCCACGGCAACGCTCTCGAACTTGTCGCGGTAGGAGTCGATCATCTCCATCATCTCGTCGTACTCGGCACCGTGCATCAGATGGGTGGGGACGCCGGAAGCCAATGCCGTTCCGTGGTCATTTACAAAAATATCGATCACATTACCCTTGATGGCGCCGCCGGTATCCTCGGCGGTGTAGACATGGCCGTTAATGATGACCTGTGAGCCAAGAGGGATGACACTGGGATCTACCGCGATAGTCCGCCCTGCTGTGGGAACGGTGCCGCTGGCTGTGCTGCTGCCTCCCCAGCTGCCTGTGCAGTAGAAACAGGGGCAGTAGTGGGTGATCCTGAACCTTCCAAGACTCTGCTTGCCATCGGTGGATACGTTGCCTCCGCCGGTGCTGCCGCCTCCGCTTCCGCTGGAAGCTGCTTTTTCAGCCTCAGCCCGCTGCTGGGCGAGAAGTGCTTCCGCCTCTTTAGCTTTCTGGATCTGGCTGTTGTACTCTGAGATCTGATCGGATTTTGAAGCGATCTGCTGTTCAAGTTCTGACCGTTTCGTGTTCAGTTCTTCCTCCATCTCTGCCAGAGATGCCTGCTGTTCCTGGAGGGCATCGCCCTGTTCTTTGATTTCTTTCTGAGTATCTTCCAGTTCCTGGAGCATATCCCTGTCGTATTCACTGACATTCTGAACGAAATCGGTCTTGTTCAGAAAATCAGTCATATCCTCCGCTGAGCATAAGAGCTCAAGGAATGTGGTGTCGCCCGCCTCATACATATATTTGATGCGGAGCTTCATTGCCTCGTACTGTTCCTCGCCTTTCTTCTGTGCTTCATCCATCTGTTTCTGCGTTTCTTCCATGGCAGCGGTGGTCTCTTCCATTTTGGCCGAGAGCTCTTCGATATCGCTGCCCAGACTATTCAGTTCATTGTTCAGGCTGCTGACCTCATCTTCGAGGGCGCCCTTTTGTTCTTCCAGTTCTTCCGTAGAAGGTTCTGCGTATACCAGAGTGCCTGTACACCCCATGGCTGCGACACATCCGGCCACAACGCCGGCCCGCAGCATGCGTTTGAATTTCGTACTCATCATATATACATTTCCTTTCTGTCGGCGAGTTCCGAACGTCCGCATACAGATTCTCCCGTACTCGAACGCTTAACCATTATACAACAAATTGCTTTATTTCGCAAATTTTGTTATGATAATTAAGAATAAATTTATAGAATAAAATCTATCCGGGAGGTTGCGGAGTTTATGAACAAATACGAAGAAGAAAAGTACAGGATGGAAAATATCGGGGATAAGATCTATCCCTGGGTGAAGGAAGAGCTTCGGGACAGCCATGCTCTGAATGGGAAAAATATATCTGCAAAAGACACGCCCCTGATTTCTTTTGTGGGGGATCTCACAGTAATGTTGGTCATACAGAGGGGAGAGGATGCATATGAGATCATAAAGGATAATATGCTTCCGCCGGACTGCGATATAGAGCAGCTCTACTACAAGGCCTGTGAAAATCTTGCCAGAGATGTGGAGTTTGTCTTTGGTCACACCTGGTATGGAGGATTTGCCGTTCTTGCGGACGGCCACCACGAGGCCAGCTCTCTGTGCCTCAGGCATATATGGGACGTGTGTGCACAGAAGCTGGAGGACGATCTGGTGATCATGGCGCCCTCAAAGGATATGGTGCTCTTTGTGCCTGCAAAAGAGGAGGAGAAGCTGGAGCGGATGGTCGAGTTCGGGAAAGAGGCCTATGACAGGAGTGACGACAAGGTGAGCAGAAACCTGATGATCTTTACAAAAGAAGGGAAGGAATTACTGGCATATGACAAAGTGCAGCACTAACGGGTACAGGATCAGGATGATAGGGCTGGACATGGACGGTACCCTCCTGACAACAGAAAAGGAGCTGACAGAGCACACGAGGGAGGTGCTGCGGGAGGCCATTGACAGGGGAGTCGTAGTGCTCCCCGCCACGGGGCGCCCTCTGGCAGGGATTCCTGAGGAAGTGCTTAAGTTTCCCGGGGTGCGGTATGCTGTGGCCTCAAACGGCGCCAGGATCGTGGATCTTAAGGAGAGCCGGGTGCTCTATGAGGACCTTGTCCCCTATGAGACAGGGCGCAGAGTGTTGGAAATATGCAGCCGCTATGACTCGATGCTGGAGATATACTATGACGGGGTGGGATATGCGGAGGAGGAGAAGCTGAAGCATCTGGACGAGTACGTGCCCAGACTCCCGATGGCCCGCTATATAGCATCCTCCAGGCGCCCGGTGGCGGACGTCAGAGCCATGCATGAGGAGAGGAAGGCTCCCACTGACAAGGTCCAGGCTCTGTTCCGGACGACAGAGGAATGTAAAAAAGCATGGAAAGAGGTAGAAAAAGAAATCCCTGATATTGAAATAACAGGCGCTTTGAGCAATAATATAGAAGTGAATGCGAAAGGTGTGAACAAGGGCAGAGGACTTATGATCCTGGGAGAGCTCCTGGGAATACACAGAGAGGAAATCATGGCAGTGGGAGACGGCTCCAACGATATCGCCATGCTCAGGGAAGCGGGGCTTGGCGTTGCCATGGAAAATGCTACGGAGGCCGTGAAGGCTGCGGCGGATGTGGTCACGCTTTCCAACGACCAGGAGGGCGCTGCGGCGGCGATCGAGAAGTACGTCCTGCAGGCGCTGCGGAAGAATGCATAGAATGATAAAAAATAAAGGAGATAGAAAATGTTAGATATTATCAAAGTCATTATCCTTGGCATAGTGGAAGGAATTACAGAGTGGCTTCCGGTCAGCAGCACCGGTCACCTGATTCTTGTGGGAGACATCCTTCAGCCGGATCTGAGCGATGCCTTTATGGAGATGTTCAACGTGGTCATTCAGCTTGGCGCCATCATGGCGGTCGTGGTGCTCTATTTCCACAAGCTGAATCCGTTCTCTCCGAAAAAGACGCAGAAGCAGAAGCTCCTGACATGGCAGATGTGGATCAAGGTGCTGATCGCCTCCGTGCCGGCAGCAGTGGTGGGTCTTCTGTTTAACGATTACCTGGATGCCATCTTCTATAAGCCTCTTCCGGTGGCGGTCATGCTGATCGTATACGGTGTCCTTTTCATCGTGGTGGAGAACCGGAACAAACACGTTCGCCCGAAGGTGACAAAGATCTCAGAGCTGTCCGTCCAGATGCTGGTCTGGATCGGCGTGTTCCAGATGCTGGCACTCATCCCCGGAACATCCAGATCCGGCGCTACTATTGTGGGCGCCCTTATGATCGGGATATCGAGGGGCGTGGCGGCAGAGTTCACCTTCTTCCTTGCCATTCCGGTCATGTTCGGCGCAAGCTTCCTGAAGCTGATCGGCTTTGGACTCTCCTTCACGGCGAAGGAGGCGGGCCTTCTTATCCTGGGTTGCGTGGTTTCCTTCGGCGTGTCTGTATTGGCGATCAAGTTCCTGATGGGATACATTAAGAATCATGATTTCAAAGTGTTTGGTTACTACAGGATCGTCCTTGGTGCGATTATTATAATCGCGGCCATCGTTCAGATGATCATTGCATAAAAAATTAGTGGTTTTTTCTATGAATTATATAGAAAAAGCCACTTGTTTTTTGTTCGGAACATGTTAGAATATTTACTGACGTGTATCTTTATGCATTAAATGTGAAAAAATATATTCTGGAGGGAAAGGATTATGAAGATGAAAAAAGTAATGAGCATGCTGCTGGTAGCTGCATGTACGATGGGGCTTGCAGCCTGCGGAGGAAGTTCTGAGGGAGGATCAGAGGAGGACAACACACTTGTCATGGCTACAAACGCAGAGTTCCCGCCCTATGAGTACCATGAGGGTGACGAAGTGGTAGGTATCGATGTGGACATCGCCTCTGCCATCGCCGAGGAGCTTGGCATGGAGCTGCAGGTGGAAGACATGGCGTTTGACTCCATTATCCCAGCTGTCACAAGCGGCAAGGCGGACATAGGAGCTGCAGGCATGACTGTCACACCGGACCGTGAGGAGAGCGTGGCATTTACAGACACATACGCTCACGCCACACAGGTCATCATCGTAAAGGAGGGCAGCGAGATAGCAGGGCCTGACGACCTGACAGGAAAGACCATCGGCGTCCAGCTCGGAACGACAGGCGACCTCTATGCCACAGACATCGAGGATGCCACAGTAGAGCAGTACAACAAAGGATTTGAGGCTGTACAGGCACTGACACAGGATAAGATCGACGCGGTTGTCATCGACGGCGAGCCGGCAAAAGAGTTCGTGGCAGAGTCCGAGGGCCTGAAGATCCTGGACGAGGCGTTTACAGAGGAGGACTACGCCATCGCAGTAGCAAAGGACAACACAGAACTGGTAGATAAGATCAACGACGCCCTGGCTACACTGAAAGAGTCCGGTGAGCTGGATGAGATCATTGCGAAATACATCACCGCGGACAGTGAAGCTGACGCTGAGTAGAAGAGAAAAGGTGTAAGAGATGTTGCAGGATTTGCAGTCTAAATTTATCAATAATTTTATCGCAGAGGACAGGTGGAAGTATCTGACAGACGGTCTTGCCGTGACCCTGCAGATCACGCTGTGTGCGGTCATCCTGGGTATCGTCCTTGGATTTCTGGTGGCGATCGTGCGCTCCACCCACGATCGCACGGGAAAGCTGAAGATACTGAACGCTCTGTGCAATCTCTATCTGACCGTGATCAGGGGTACCCCGGTGGTGGTACAGCTCCTTATCATCTACTTTGTCATATTCGGAAGTACGACGATTAGCAAAGTCGTGGTCGCGGTCCTGGCTTTCGGTATCAACTCGGGTGCCTATGTGGCGGAGATCTTCCGATCCGGTATCATGTCCATCGACAATGGACAGTTTGAGGCGGGCAGAAGCCTTGGATTTAACTATCGGCAGACCATGATCTATATTATCATGCCCCAGGCATTCAAGAATGTGCTCCCTGCACTTGGAAATGAGTTCATCTCCCTTCTGAAGGAGACCTCTGTGTCCGGCTATATTGCCCTGCAGGATCTGACAAAGGGCGGCGATATCATCCGTAGCCGGACATACGACGCATTCATGCCTCTCATCGCAGTGGCGCTGATCTACCTTGTCATGGTACTGATATTCAGCAAGCTGGTGAGCCTGCTGGAAAGGAGGCTGAGAAACAGTGATCACTAACGGAGAAGTTCTGATCAGAGTTGAAGATGTACATAAGGTGTTCGGTGGTGCCCTCCATGCACTGAACGGTATCACCACAGAGATCCGCAAAGGGGAAGTGGTGGTTGTCGTGGGACCTTCCGGTTCCGGCAAGTCCACCTTCCTGCGTTCTCTGAACCTCCTGGAGGTTCCGTCCAGCGGAAAGATTTATTTTGAAGGTGTGGACATCACGGATAAGAAGGTGAACATTGATCAGCATCGTCAGAAGATGGGAATGGTGTTCCAGCACTTTAATCTGTTCCCTCACAAGACGATCCTGGAGAATATTACGCTGGCGCCCATCAAGGTGCGCAGGAAGAGCAAGGAAGAGGCGGAGAAGCAGGCCATGGAGCTTCTGCAGCTTGTAGGGCTGGAGGAGAAGGCACATTCTTATCCGTCCCAGCTCTCCGGCGGACAGAAGCAGCGTATCGCCATTGTCCGCTCTCTGGCCATGGAGCCGGACGTGATGCTCTTTGACGAGCCAACATCAGCCCTGGACCCGGAGATGGTAGGGGAAGTCCTGGACCTGATGAAGCAGCTCGCCAAGGACGGCATGACTATGGTTGTTGTCACCCACGAGATGGGCTTTGCCCGGGAGGTGGGGACAAGAGTGATCTTTATGGATGCCGGGCAGATCAAGGAGGAGGCGGATCCTGAGGAGTTCTTTACGAACCCGAAGGATCCGAGACTTCAGGAATTCCTGTCAAAGGTACTTTAATATCGAAAGAACAGCGGATATACATGCTCAGAGTGTATATCCGTTTTTTTGTGCTGTGGGGACAAATCATTTGACATTGCGGGAAAAAACATGGACAATGAAATAGATCTTATGGAAGGGGAGAAAAACAGATGATAAAAGCAGTTCTTTTTGATATGGATGGCACATTGATCGATACAGAGAAATATCTGACCCGCTTCTGGCGGCAGGCAGCCAGGGAGCACGGGGTGGAGATGACAGTGGAGGACTCCTGCGCGCTGCGGAGTTTTGCCAGCCGCTATGCAAGCCAGTGGTTTGCGGAGCGCTTTGGCCGGGAGGCGGACTACTGGGAGATCAGGGAGCGCCGGAAGGAGCTGATGAGCCGCCATCTGGAGGAGAACGGCATTGAGAAGAAGCCTTTTGTGGAGGAGACACTGGAGAAGCTGAAGAAGGCGGGCTATCTGCTGGCCGTTGTGACGGCCACAGACGAGGAGAGGACCCGTCAGTACCTGACCAGCACCGGGATCATCGGATATTTTGACAGGCTGGTCTGCGCCACGATGGTGGAGAGGGGAAAACCCTACCCGGATGTATACGAGTATGCCTGCCAGGTGACCGGATGTAAGCCAGAGGAGTGCCTGGCTGTGGAGGACGCTCCCAATGGGATCCGTTCAGCCCGGGGAGCAGGCTGCCATGTGGTGATGGTGCCGGACTTGACAGGGGCGGATAAAGAGCTTGCAGGGCTTATAGACGGAGAGCTTGAAAGCCTCCGTGAGCTGCCGGCATTTCTGGGTGAGATGGGGATTTGAAATGGCAGCAGATGAAGAGACAGGAGACAAACATGAAGTACGATAGGATATACGAGGGGATCTTCCTGGAGAGACCCAACCGTTTTATAGCATATATAGAGATTGACGGCAGCAGGGAGACCGTCCATGTGAAAAATACGGGCAGATGTGCAGAACTGCTGGTGCCCGGCGCCAGAGTCTATGTGCAGAAGTCAGATAATCCGGAAAGGAAGACAAAATGGGATCTCATTGCTGTGTGGAAGGGCCGGCGCCTGATCAACATGGACTCCCAGATCCCCAACGCACTTGTGCGGGAATGGCTGGAGGAGACGGAGGAAGGGCGCGCCTTTCTGCCCGGGGTGACGTACCTGAAGCCGGAGTTCACTTTTGGAAATTCCAGGATCGACCTCTACGCGGAGGCGGGGGACAGGAAAGTCCTCATAGAAGTGAAGGGGGTCACTCTGGAAGAAGACGGTGTGGTGCGATTCCCAGATGCCCCCAGCGAACGGGCTGTGAAGCATGTGGAGGAGCTGGCCGCTGCTGTGAAAAAAGGGTATGAGGCGGTGGTCTTTTTTGTGGTGCAGATGGAGGGAGTGGACTTTTTTACTCCCAACACAGATACCCACCCCGCCTTTGGAGAGGCTCTCAAGAGGGCGGCTGCGGCAGGTGTGAAAGTGACGGCATGGGACTGCCATGTGGAGAGCAGCAGCATCTCGATCCAAAGAGAGGTGCCTGTGGTGCTGGGGGAGAGGACCCTCTATGAGATCCGCAGGCCCCTGATCCACTGGTACCGGGAAAATAAAAGGGATCTTCCCTGGAGGGAGAACCCGGACGCCTACCGCGTGTGGGTGTCTGAGATCATGCTGCAGCAGACCCGGGTGGAGGCAGTCAAACCTTACTACCAGCGCTTCCTTGCTGCTCTGCCGGACGTGAAGGCACTGGCAGAGGCACCGGAAGATGTGCTGCTGAAACTGTGGGAGGGCCTGGGCTACTACAACCGGGTGCGGAACATGCAAAAAGCAGCCCGGCAGATCATGGAGGAGTACGGGGGCGTGTTCCCGGACCGATACGAGGATATTCTCTCCCTTGCCGGGATCGGAAGTTACACAGCGGGGGCAGTCAGTGCCTTTGCATACGGGCTTCCAAGGCCCGCGGTGGACGGAAATGTACTTCGGGTGATCTCCCGCCTTCTGGGGAGCAGGGAGGATATTATGAAGGCCTCTGTGCGCAGGAAGACGGAGGAGGAGCTTCTGGAGGTGATCCCGCCGGAGGCGGCCAGCGACTTTGACCAGGGGCTCATTGAGCTGGGAGCCCTTGTGTGTCTGCCCGGCGGGGAGCCAAAGTGCAGCCAGTGCCCGCTGGCCGGCCTTTGCAGGGCAAAGAGGGAGGGCGCCCAGGGAGAGCTGCCGGTGCGGACCAAGGCGAAGAAGAGGCGGGTGGAGAAAAAGACCGTATTCATCTTCCGGGACGGCGAGGCAGCGGCCATCCGCAAGCGCCCGGCAAAGGGACTCCTGGCGGGCCTCTATGAGCTCCCCAATACAGAGGGACACCTGACTATGGAGGAGGCGGTTGCCTACAGCAAGGGGATAGGTCTGGCCCCTGTCCGGGTAAAAGAGCTGGGGGAGGCCAGACATATCTTCAGCCATGTGGAGTGGGACATGATCGGGTATCTGGTGCAGGTGGATGAGCTGGAGAAATCCTGCCGGGATGAGATGATCTTCATCCATCCCAAGACCGCGGAGGAGGAGTACGCGATCCCATCAGTGTTTGAAAAGTATGCCGAGTATCTGAAGATACGGCTCGGAAATGAAAAATACAGAGACAAATAAAAGAAAAACATAAAAAATAGCTTCCGCTTTGTTCTGCGGAAGCTATTTGCTTACTTTTTTATTGGATTTCCAGTGTGTAGGAACCCTGATCCTCTTTACAGGCGCTCGTTATTCTCGCGCATGAACTTGTACTCAGCCACAGAACGGTCGAATCCCTGGATGTGGACATAGAGCCACTCGATGACTTTCTCCTGCACCTTTGCAACGAAAGCCGGTGAAGGTCCTTCCTCCTCCTGCAGCATATCCTGCAGGTCAGCGATGGTCTGCTTAAAGATCTCATGCTGCTCTTTATGCTTCTGGAAGCCAGGGTAGTCGATCTCCCTCTGGAGCTGCTCCTCAGCGGAGAAGTGGTAGTTTGTGTAGTCCTCCAGATAGTCCAGCGTCTTGACAGCCACGGACTTGTCATTGCTCTGCTCGCAGCTCTCCATGACTGCGTTGATCTTCTCGATGAGCTCTTTGTGCTGAGAGTCGATCATCTCATTTCCTGTTACCAGATTATCTGTAAATTCTGCATACATAATTTTTCCTCCTTAAAGTATACATTTATGGCAAAGGTATCAGACCCTTTGTATCGTGATCACACCGGCTGGTGGGAAAGGCTGGGCGCCTTTCTGGATGAAGGTACATACACAAACGGATAAATGACTCCCGCCATGACCATGGCTGCAAATACATCTGTCACTGAATGCTGCTTCAGGAACATGGTGGACAGAATGATCAGAGTGGCCAGCACATAGGCTGCCGGCTGTACCCACTTCTTCTTTTTCAACGCATGGCTGTGGCCGATGGCAAATGCGGCGGCCAGGGAGTTGAACACGTGGATACTTGGCAGTACATTTGTGGATGTGTCTGTCTGGTAAAGCCATTTTACTGCATCTGTAAAAATATTATCCCGCGGAAAGACCGTTGGCCGCAGATCCAGCCCGTTTGGGAAAATCGTGCATATGATCAGGAATATGGTCATTCCTGTGAACATGAACGCGCACAGTTTGTAGAAGCCCTTCCTGTCCGTAAAGAAGAAGTAGGCCATAGTCACTGCAATAAATATAAACCATAAAAAGTACGGCACGATAAAAAACTCCACAAAAGGAATGTAATCATCCAGAGGGGAGTGGATCAGGTAGTAATCGTGCTGTACGGCTTTTTCAAGGTAGACAAACCAGGGCAGATAAATAAAAACGTACAGCAGCACCCATGCGTGACGATACTTTTTAATGAGGTTTTTTGCCTTTTCAAACATATAGATACGTCCTTCCGATATGGTGCAAAATCTCCATATAAAAGATATATTTTTAGTTCAATCGGATTATAACACGAAAAAAAATATTCAACAAGGCGGTTCACGGTTTCTTAATAAAATTCAGACTCTTTTTCAAAAATCTGCATTTCATAGCCTGCCATGCCTCTTCGCATGGCGTGTTCAGAGTTCAGCGTCCACACAGCAACCGGGGTGCGGAAGAGGACCCGGCACAGCCAGACACCCGGCTCCGGAAGGTCTTTCAGCTTGTAGGAGATAAAGTCCGGCCTGCCCAGGAAATTGGACAGCATGTGCTTGACTAAAAACCGAAGGATGTAGGGCGCTGTGTCGTCGTCCGCTGTCAGGTTGGAGGACAGCTGCCCCCGCAGGATGTGGGGCGCGTGGAGGCGGAACCACCGCAGTCCCAGCGTGTTGAAAGACTGGATCAGGCAGGGGCCTTTGTAGTTTTTCAGCAGTTCATAAGTCTTCTCGCACAGCTTCAGTGATCTGCCGGGCAGTTTCAGCTCAATGAGAAGAGGGACTTTTCCATTGACACAGGAAAGGACATCCACAAGGAGAGGGATCCGCTCGGTGGTGTGCAGAAGAAAGAGCTTCTTCAGTTCATTGTAAGTGTGGGACTCTACAGAGCCGGGCACCCCGCACACCCTCTCCAGTGTGTCGTCGTGGAAGACAGCCACCTGCCCGTCTTTTGTCAGGTGCACATCCAGCTCAATGCCATAGCGGCAGTCCAGGGCAGCCCGGAAGGCGGCCAAGGAGTTCTCAGGTATCCGTTTGGCGGCGCAGTGGTATCCCCTGTGGGCAAATTTGGTCGCCCTGAATTTCCGCATCTCCCGGAGCCGGGAGCGCCGGGGCGAGATGGAGAAGAGATACAGGGCTGCCACGACCGCCAGTATGATGGCAGCAAAAAGCAGAATACGCATAGACATTACCATCCTTTCTTATGTATATGTTTCCCGTCGCCGGCAGGGAGGATGACCCGGAGCTTTTCTTCTTCCAGAGACACCTCCATCTGCCGCTGCAGGAAGATAGGCTCCCCGTCGGTGTGCACGGGGAGGGGCATGTCGCTCTCGATCAGGACGCGCCTGCAGGAGCGCAGGCAGATTCCCCGTGCCTTTGTGTGCGCCCCATTTAGTGCCAGGGGCAGAAGACAAAGAGCCCTCGGCCGGGAGATGCCGGACGCCACCAGTACATTCAGTCTGCCGTCACAGGGATCTGCCTCCGGGCAGAACTTGAAGCCGCCACCCTCGAAAGGATGGTTCATGACTGTGGCGAACAGGACATTTGTAAAGGAGAGGGAGGGACCTTCATCCAGTGTCACCCGCAGGCGGGCAGGCCTCAGAAAATGCAGCCTGTCCAGGGCGATAAGGGCGTAGGTGAGCTTTCCCAGGTGCAGCTTGTTGAGCAGCGGCTTTAATTTAGATATGACAGCCTGGTGGCAGATGGCTGCGTCAAACCCAAGGCCTGTGCTGACAGCAAACCGCTTGGTGTGATCCCGGTACGCGATGCGGCCCACATCCATGTGGGCAAAGCCGGGTGGGGAGAGGATCAGGTCAAGGGCGGCCCCGGGATCCGGGGGAAGGCGGAAGAATCTGGCAAAGTCGTTGCCGGAACCCACGGGGATATAGCCCAGGGTAATCCGGGACAGATCCTCGATCCCATTTATGACTTCGTTGACCGTGCCGTCCCCTCCCAGGACCACCAGGGTGTGTTCTCCTTTGTCCCCTGTGATCTCTCTTGCCAGCCGGGTGGCGTGACGCTGGTATCCGGTCATATGGACCTGATAGGAAATGCCCCGCTCTTTGAGCACTGGTTCCAGCGTTTCCCATACCTGCTGCCCCAGGCCGGACCGGGAAGCCGGGTTTATGATGAATGTATACATAGGTTTCTCCTTTGGGATTTTATCTTCTGAAAAGAGTCGGATATGACCCACACATATGATAACACAGATGACGCTTTTTTACACCAGCTTCGTTTGGATTGGCAGCAGGTTTTAGCAGGCAGGGTTCCTTGACATCTTCTGCGCGAGATGCTATATTAGAGAAAAATTGTATACATAATAAAAACTGTTCACACGTTTCTATGCATACGGGGAGGGAAGACAATGTTTAAAAGGAAGATCCGACCGGCCCAGGAGGAAATGACGGGAGTGCTCTACAGCGCACTCTTTCTGCTGATCTGGTATGCAGGATTGCTGCGGGGGATTCTGACCAGCGGCTTTCAGAGCAGCTATATGCTCTTTCTGGCAGCAGGTCTCATCCCGCTTTTTACCGCTGTGCAGACAGTCCGGCGGGCCCTGTTTTACCGCAGGCAGAGGGAGGAGATCAAGGCGGCGGGTAATGTGTCCCGGGGCCGTATTGTCAATGTGATCATGAAAAGCTCTCCCTATGAGGACAGTCATCACAGAACCAGATATCGTCGATATTACTTTCTGGAGGCGGAGGTGGCGGATCCGGTGACAGGGGTCATAAACCGGATGGAGAGCCCGGCCTACAGCAGACCTATCCACCGCTATCTGGCTTCGCCCGAGGTGACAGTGTACACGGACAGGACCGGCTGGAAACACTATATGGATGATTTCCAGTGGAAGGAGAGGAAGAGCGATCCGGGAATCTTTGAGGAGAACCGGGTGTTTGACGAGTACGGGACCGGGGCGCTGGTGTGCAAGGCCCTTGTTATCATTGTCATGCTCTTTATGCTTTTTCATATATTGTTTCCCGGATCCTGACAGACAGTAAGAAATCTTATCCCAGAAGAAAGAAGAAGGTTGTTCAAATGGAAAAAAAGAATTTAAAGCCCTGGATGGCTGTTGTGTTTGTACTGGCATTTGCTCTGGATATTTTTGTGCTGAGCGGCTTTTTGGGCATGTGGTTCGGAGTGTGGGGCACACTGCTCCACGAGATCATTCTGGCGGTGCTGGCGGTCCTGCTGGCAGCTCTGTTCCGGGCGGACCTGAAGAGAGTATTCCCCTTTAAGTGGCCCCGGGCGTCAAAGGTGGCGGGCACGCTGATCCTGTGGCTTGGGACCTTTCTTGCGGCCATGGCCGTGACGATGCTTGTCTCCTACTTCTTTCCGGAGGAAGTGCTGGGAGCCAGCCAGGGCGTGCAGGATATCGTGGTGAGTGTGCCGGTGCTGCTCTCTTTGTTCCTGGTGGCGCTGACACCAGCTATCTGTGAGGAGATGGCGTTCCGGGGCGGGTTTTTGGCCTGCCTGCGGGGGATGAAGAGCAAATGGGCAGGGATCCTGATCGTGGCCGCTGTGTTCGGCGCTTTTCACGGCAGCATCTGGAGGTTCATCCCCACCGCCATCCTGGGAGTGGCTCTGGGCTATCTGCTGGTGGAGACAGACAATCTGTTCTACAGCATGTTGTTCCACTTTGTCAATAATGCGGTGCCGGTGCTGCTTCTGGGGCTTCTGAGCTTTCTGCCGGAACAGGGAGGAGCAGGGGAGATGGAGGCTGTGCAGACTGCGATGTCGAGTCACCTGCCGCTTTTCTCTGTGGCAGTGTATATGATATACGCCTGCGGCGCTCCCTTCCTGATCTACGTCGGCAATTATCTGATCCACAGGGGCCAGCCGGGCTATGAAAAGGGGCTGTTCCCACGGGAAAAGAAAAAGACGCTGCTCGCCCTTCTGGGAGTCAGCGCCTACATTCTCGTGATCGGCGTGATCATGTGCATCGCGTCTTTTGGCGCCATGATGAGGTATATGATGCCATATTAGTTTTCGTTGTTTATGGGTCCTTGGCAGCAGTCCGTATGGAAAAGGATCACAGGCCGGCGAAGGGGGCAAGGCTCCGCTCCAGGATCCCGTTCATGTGGGCGATGGCAGTGCCATAGTTTGTCATGGGAACGCCGGCGTCCCTGGCACACGCCATTCGGAACTTCATTTCCCGCTCATTCAGCATGCAGCCGCCGCAGTGGATGACCATCCGGTATCCGGACAGATCCTCCGGGAATTCTGTGCCGCTTGTGAAGGAGAAACGAAGATCTTCCGGCGCGGCAAGACCTGTGTGTCTCCGGATCAGGGCGGGAAGCTTGACTGTGCCGATGTCCCCGCACTGCCGGTGGTGAGTGCAGCCTTCGCTGACCAGTATATGATCCCCTTTTTTCAGTGTATCCAGAGCTCTGGCGCCTTCTGCCAGGGCTTTTAAACTGCCCTTGTAGCGGGCAAAGAGGATGGAGAAAGAAGTCAGAGGGATCTGGGGCGGCACTATGGAGGCCACACTGGCGAAGGCCTGGCTGTCGGTGATGACCAGGGCCGGATGGAACCCCGGTCTGCCGTCCTGGCCTTCCAGAGCGGCCTTCAGCTCTGTATCCCGGACGGCAAGAGCCAGAGCGCCTGTGTCCAGGATATCTCGTATGGTCTGCTGCTGGGGAAGGATGAGCCTTCCCTTGGGGGCGGCCTTGTCGATGGGGATGACGAGACAGACAAGATCCCCGGGGGAGAGAAGATCCCCCACAATGCGGCGGTTCTCCTCCTCCTTCGGAGCCAGGGCAGCGATCCGCTCCTTCAGCTTTTCTATACCCTGGCCGGTCTTTGCGCTGACCGGCAGCACTTCTATGGCGCTGCTGTCCGGGAGCTTTGGGATTTCCCCTGCGCTGTCAAGATCAGATTTATTCACCGCCACAAGGCAGGGAATCCGTTTCTCTCTGATCCTGGATAGGATCCTTTGATCCTCCGCTGTGACGCCGGAAGAGGCGTCTACCACGAGGATGGCGATATCGGTCTTGTTCAGTGTCTGGTGGGCCTTCTGCACCCGCAGCGCGCCCAGATCTCCTGTGTCGTCCAGGCCCGGGGTGTCGATGAGGACCACCGGGCCTAAAGGCAGCAGTTCCATGGATTTGGCCACCGGGTCGGTGGTGGTGCCTTTTACATCGGAGACGATGGCAAGGTTCTGGGAGGTGAGGGCGTTGATGAGGCTGGATTTCCCGGCGTTTCGCCGCCCGAAGATGCCGATGTGGACCCGCTCGGCGGCGGGTGTGTTGTTCAAACTCATAGAGTCCTCCTGTTCTTCTGGAGATATTTTATGTTTGCAAAGTGTGCGGGCCTGTGTATCCTAGAAACGGAAATCACGCCGGTTGTTCTCGCGGATAAGACGCAGATTTTCCTCCACAACAGCCCTGGCTTTCGGATTGGGAACATTCAGGATCTCACGGTCAATGAGGCGGTCGCCGATGGCCTTTGTCTCCGGGGAGGCATAGTCCATCAGATACTCCTCCAGCGTCATAAGGGCGTTGGGGTGGCAGCAGTTCTGGATCTGGCCGCTCTTGCACAGGGACATGAAACGGTCGCCGGTGCGTCCCTCGCGGTAGCAGGCGGTGCAGAAGCTGGGGATGTAGTCCATCTCCATAAGCCAGCGCACCACTTCGTCCAGTGTGCGGTTATCTATCACGTCAAACTGTTCAGAGCGGGCATCCTCCGGCTCCGGCTCGCAGTAGCCGCCCACGCTTGTGCGGGAGCCGCCGCTGATCTGTGAGATGCCAAGGTGGAGCACCCGCTCCCTGCACTTCTGGCTCTCCCTGGTGGAGATGATCATGCCGGTGTAGGGGACAGCGATGCGGATACAGGCCACCAGCTTGGCGAAAGTGTCGTCGTCGATGCCGTTTGTAAAGGAGCTGGAGTCGATGTCATCGGCGTCCCGAAGGCGGGGTACGCTGATGGTGTGGGGGCCTACGCCGAAGGCTGCCTCCAGGTGCTCGGCGTGCATGAGAAGGCCGGTGAACTCGTAGCGGTATTTGTCCAGACCGAAGAGGACGCCGATGCCCACATCGTCGATCCCTCCTTCCATGGCGCGGTCCATGGCCGTCGTGTGGTAGTCATAGTCGTGTTTGGGCCCTGTGGGGTGGAGCTGGAGATAACTCTCTTTGTGGTAGGTCTCCTGGAAGAGGATGTAGGTGCCGATGCCTGCCTCCTTGAGAAGCCGGTAGTTGTCCACGGTGGTGGCGGCAATGTTGATGTTGACTCTGCGGATGGCGCCGTTTTTATGCTTGATGCTGTAGATGGTGTTGATGCTGTCCAGGTAGTAGTCCATGGTATTGTGGACCGGGTCCTCCCCCGCTTCCAGGGCCAGGCGCTTGTGGCCCATGTCCTGGAGGGCGATGACCTCTCTTTTGATCTCTTCCTGGGAGAGCTGCTTTCTGGCAATATGTTTGTTCTTGCTGTGGTAAGGACAGTAGGTGCAGCCGTTGATGCAGTAGTTGGACAGATACAGAGGGGCGAACATGACAATGCGGTTGCCGTAGAAGTCTTTCTTGATCTGCTCTGCCAGCCGGTAGATTTCCTGGTTCTTCTCCTCAATGTCGCAGTCCAGAAGAACAGCGGCCTCCCTGTGGGAGAGACCTTTTCTCTTTTTGGCTTTCTCGATGATCTCTGTGATCAGGGCTTCATTGTGCTTGTTCTCCTCCGCAAAGGCAAGCGTCTCCAGGATCTCCTGGTGGTTGATAAAGTCGTCCGGGTGTTTGGAATTTACATCATACATTTTTTTCATCCTCCTTGGGGTAAGTCCCTCCCTGTCCGGGAAGGCCGTATATTTACGCCTGATCAGGGCAGGGACGCCAGTCGCCCCTGTGGACTGTTATGCGGTAACCGATCTGTTCCATGCGCCTGGCAAGTTCCGAAAGCCCCTCCGCTGACTCGGCCCCTGTGTCCAGCTTGTTGTTGTAGAGTGAATAGTCCTTTCTGTGGCATCTGGGGGAGAGGTTTGGCATGACCACATTGGCCCCGGCAAGGATGCCCAGCTCCCGCCCGTTGTCACAGATGGAGCCAAGGGCTGTGGTGGCAGGGAGAAGAACGTCCGGCAGCATGAGGCGCAGAAGGCCCAGCATGTACAGAGTCAGCTCCAGTGTGCCCGCCTTTTCCCCTGCAAAGGAGGTATCCCTGTGGGGAATGAAGGGGCCTATGCCTACCATGTGGGGATGAAGCTGCTTCAGAAAGAGCATGTCCTGTACCAGGTGCCTCGTCTCCTGAAAAGGAGAACCAACCATAAACCCGGCTCCTGTCTGGAAGCCGATGGACTTCAGGTCAAAGAGGCAGGCCTGCCTGTGGGCGGCGCTCATCTGCGCAGGGTGGAGCTTTGCGTAGTGGCCGGCATTGAAGGTCTCGTGGCGCAAAAGATACCGGTCTGCCCCGGCATCAAGAAAGGCCTGGTAGGAAGCGCGGCTCCTTTCCCCCACAGAGAGGGTCAGGGCACAGTCGGGAAAGGCGGCTTTGATCTGGCGGATCAGGCCGGTCAGTCGCTGGTCCGTGAAGAAACTGTCCTCCCCGCCCTGGAGCACAAATGTGCGCATGCCCAGCCCATAGCCCTGGCGGCAGCAGTCCAGGATCTCATCCTCCGTAAGCCGGTAGCGGCGGACGTGGGGATTGCTCCTGCGGATACCGCAGTAGAAACAGTCATTCCGGCAGAAGTTGGTGAACTCGATCAGCCCCCGGATATAGACATCCCTTCCGTAGTATGCATGCCGCACCTGGCGGGCGAGGCGAAAAAGGTACTCTGCCGCCTTCGGGGTGCGGCCGTCGATGACTTGTATCCACTCTTCCTCTGAGAGTGTCTGGTCTCTGTGCAGTTTGCGGATCAGCTCTTCTGTGCCCATATGTCCTCCCTGTCAGCGGCCTGTCCTTACTTGTCCCGGCATCAGGCAGACCATTTCCGGGACTGGGTCCGGGAACAAAAAAAGTCTGCGCCGAGGCGCAGACTAAAAAAGTATAAAATACTCCCGCTTGTCCATTTGTAAATGCGCCTTTTTGCTCAGGTGTCACCCTTTACAATCAGTACGTAAATTTTATTTATTATAACATACGGGGCGGAAAATAGAAATACTTTACAGGAACTTTACTTTTTTCTGTTTGCAAATTGACAAACCGGGGGTATACTTGTAGAGATGTGATTTTGCGGCCTGTAGCCGGACAGAGGCGGCCGCCTGGAAAAAGGAGAGAAAGGAATATGAAAAAATATACTTCGCTGGAAAGAGCGTGGATCCTGTACGATGTAGGCAACTCTGCTTTCACCCTGCTTGTGTCCACCATCATTCCCATCTACTTTAACTATCTGGCAGAGGAGGCCGGGCTTTCTTCTGTGACCTATCTGGCCTACTGGGGGTACGCTGCCTCCGTGGCTACACTTGCGGTTGCCTTTATCGGGCCGGTATTCGGCGCCGTGGCTGACACGAAGAATTACAAGAAACCGGTTTTTCTTGTCACGCTTCTGGTGGGAGTGATCGGATGCGTGGCCATGGGATTTGCATCCACATGGCTTGCCTTCCTGATCATTTTTGTCATCGCAAAGATCGGCTATTCTTCCAGCCTTGTGTTCTACGATTCCATGCTTCACGATGTGACGGAGCCGGAACGTCTGGATGATATCTCATCCCAGGGGTACGCCTGGGGATACATAGGAAGCTGCATCCCGTTTATTGTGAGCCTGGGCGTGGTGCTGGGGGCAGGGAGCCTGGGACTTTCTATGCAGGCAGCTATGGGGATCTCCTTCCTCATTGTGGCCGTGTGGTGGTTCCTGTCCTCAACACCGCTTCTGCGTAAGTACCGTCAGATCCACTATGTGGAGAAAGAACCGGGCATGGTCAGAGAGAGCTTTGGCAGGCTGTGGCGGACGCTGAAGGAGCTGATGAAAGACAGGAAGATTCTGATCTTCCTTGTGGCTTACTTCTTTTATATAGACGGTGTGTACACCATCATTGACATGGCGACAGCCTACGGCACCGCCCTGGGACTGGACACGACAGGACTTCTCCTGGCCCTGCTGGTGACCCAGATCGTGGCCTTCCCGTCTGCCATCATCTTCGGAAAACTGACAAAGAAATATCCATCTGCCAATCTGATCACTGTCTGTATCCTGGCTTACACCGGCATTGCCATCTTTGCTATGTTTATGGAGAGCCAGTTTCAGTTCTGGATACTGGCGGTCTGCGTGGGACTGTTTCAGGGAGGCATACAGGCGCTCTCAAGATCTCACTTTGCCAAGCTGATCCCGCCGGAGAAATCCGGGGAGTACTTCGGACTTCTGGATATCTGCGGCAAGGGCGCGTCCTTTATCGGTACTACGCTTGTGGGAGTGGTATCCCAGCTTACAGGCAGCACAAACCTGGGCGTGTCTGTGCTGGCGGTGGTGTTTGTGGCAGGCCTGATCCTGTTCCGCATGTCTGTGAGAAGGATGCGCCAGTAAAAAGACTGTTAATAGAGTATGTTTTTCACTGTCCGGTATTATCCGGGCAGTTTTTTTGCGGCTATATACAAATAAAAAGTTCGATAATTTATATAAATAGAAAAATTATTGAATAAAATAAAGAAAATTAGATAAATAGAAAGAATATAATGAAAACATTCTATTGGACGACAGAGATTTTGCTTGATAAAATCTAATCAAAGAATATTTATTGAGGGATGTGGTGAATATGCATCTTTATAGAAGAATACGATGCGGTTTGATATGGGTGTTATGTCTAATGCTTGGTCTAACGGCTGTATCGGATATTACTTATGCTGCAGATGGTCAGAATGTTACACAGAATTGGTCAGCCGAAGCGGCATTTTATAGCGCTTCTTGTGAAGAGACAGAGACTTTTCACATGACGGAAGAACATTTTCTGCAGTATAAAACAGAATTAGAAGCCAGGCTTATATTGGCATACAGTACCTACTATCATCAGTTGTCAGGTGAGGCCAGAACAGCTTTGAAGAATGCTCAGAAAATGTGGATAGACTGCTATTATCTCTATATTGAGGCGCTTGAGCAGCGTTGGACACAGCCTGTGAAGATATATTTCGGTATTACCTCAAAAGAACGTAAGACAAATATATATCGGGATTATATTTTGCTAATGCTCATGAACCGTATCACGGATCTGGAAGAGTGGCGGCAGGGAAGAGTTTCAAATTTGGAAGAAGATTTTCTGGGGATGCAGACCAAAAGACTGGAAGAGGACAAAGAACAGCTTCAGGTGGATATGGGTCTCTGCCTCTATGTGATACAGGAAGAATTCCGGCCGAAGATCAGGAAGGCTCATGCGAGTTTCTATGATTTTTTGGACAAAAATCGGGAATTTGTTGCGGAAATATCCAATCAGGACGAGACAGTCATTGCCGCTGAGGAATTAAAGCAGGTCCAGCAGATGAGTTATCTTACACAGGAATTTTATCAGGGATGTCGTTTTTTTAGGAGGGAACGGGAGGAATAAGAAGAAAGACAAGCAGGAAAGGAGGCATATCGTGTTGATGGAATTTTTTTGACACAAAGGAGGGTGGATTATGAAAAGAAAGAAAATATTGTTTATACTTTCTGTTTTGACAGTATTTGTTTTAGCAGTTGCCTGTGGTGGACAGGAGGATGAAGAAAAGGAGGATACAGCAAAAGTTGATCTTGAAGAACTCAAAACACCAGCTGAGGAGAGCAACTGGGAAAAGACCACTTCATCGGAAGAAGTTATTGATTTTTGTCAGACAGTTGCGGACAATAGTGAAGGCCGTATAATTCTGGACACTACGACATTTAAAACGGAATTTGATACGCCGATTCCCTACATGATCGTCAGCGACAAGGCTCCGGAAAGTCCGGAAGATGTCCCAGAGGATAAAGGAGTTGTATATGTCAATTGCAATATTCATTCCGGAGAAGTGGAAGGCAAGGAGGCGATGATGATCTTTGCCCGTGAAGTGGCACAGGGAAAGCATGACGATCTTTTAAAAGATCTGGTGGTCATTATCGTGCCCAACAATAATCCGGATGGCAATGATGATCTGGATAAGAACCGGATAGAGACCCAGTTTACGCCTAAGCTTGTCGGGACCCGCTCGGAGGGGAATGGGCTCAATATTAACCGGGATATGACAAAATTGGAGTCTGCATGTGCAAGGACCATTGTACAGCTGATGAACGACTGGAATCCCATTCTTTTTATCGACGCACATGCTACAGACGGATCCTATATGCGTCATGCGGTTACCTATAACTGGGGCTTGAATGCAGGGACAGATCCGGAGCTTCTTGCCTATAACCGGGATGTGTTTTGTTCTCGGGCTCTGCGGGATGGATCCTATCTGGCATCCAAGGGAAAAGTAGCAGTTCCATATGGAAACTGGGGATATTATTACAGCGGTATTGTGGATGAAGGATGGCGTACCTTTGAAGATTACGCCCGCTATACAACTAATTATGCAGGACTTCGGAACCGGCTTGCGTTGCTGTTGGAGGTGTATTCATATGATGACTTTAAGACTCGGGTAGAAACTCAGTATGAATGCATTTATGGTGCGCTACAGGTGGTAGCTGAAGATAAGGAAGAAATCAAGGCACAGATTGCTGCTGCAGACGCACGCTCCGAGGCACGTGCGGATGAAGGAATTAATCCGGAAGAGGATATTGTAGCTCTGAATTCCGAAATGACAATTCTGAAATTTGAGGGAAAAGATAAGTTGACCGTTATGTCCTATGCTACAGATGAGACCGGACAAGTTATCGGTACCCGACTTTACGATGAAGAGGGAGATCCCTACGCCATGGAGTATGGTGAGCCGGTTGACTATGAAACGGATTATTGGGGAACATTTGTGCCTACAGATGTGGAAACGATGGGAGCCTACTATCTGATTGATCAGGACTGTGAAGAGTTTATTGAGCTGATGAAATTACACGGTGTGGAAATGACACAGTTGGACGAGGATATGACTCTCAGTGGTGAAGATTACCAGCATTTTGGGATACAGTCCTACACCAGCGGCGGAGCAGTTGTGGATGGAAGGCCGAGAGAAACATATGAGGGGCATTATCAGACACTGGTAAGCGGTGAATGGAAATCCGGAGACAAAGAAATTGTGATTCCAGCTGGGACCTACGCAATTTCCACGGCACAGCGTTTAGGATCTTTTGCCGCATTGATGTGTGAACCGGCCGCTGTGGACGGCGGAGTGGCATGGAATTTCTTCGATGATTACTTTGATGCCAAGGAAGGAACGTTCCGTGCGAATTATACGAACACTGTGACTGCGGAAGCAGGATCAGAAAACGAAAGAACAGAACAAGTATCGATCCCTATTTTGAAAATTCCAGAATTTGACACGATTCGGATAACAGAATAGTGTATAAGTTCTTATTCCTCCGTATTTTTAATCAAATGGTTTGTCCAAAACTAGATGACTGTAATAAGGCGCCCTTACTGAAGGGGCGCCTTATTTGAGGGAGTGGATGTGTTTGTTTCTTATCCTCTCAGCCGTCTGACGAACTTCTCCAGCCGTCCGATGGCTTCTTTTAAGTCTTCAAGAGAGTAGGCGTAGGAGATACGCAAGAACCCTTCGCCGCAGTCCCCAAAGGCCGTCCCGGGTACCACGGCCACTTTCTCTTCCTGGAGGAGCCGGGTGGCGAATTCCTCGGAAGTCATGCCGAACTCCCGGATGGAGGGGAAGGCGTAGAAGGCGCCGAAGGGCTCAAAGCACTGAAGGCCCATTTTCCGGAATTCGTTCATAAGGAACCGGCGTCTCTGGTTGTAGGACTCCCGCATGTTCTCCACGTCTTTTCCGCAGTTGCGAAGGGCCTCCACAGCGGCATACTGGCTTGTGGTGGGAGCGCACATGATGGCGTACTGATGGATCTTTGTCATCTGTTCCACAATGGGGGCAGGTCCGCAGACGTAGCCCAGACGCCAGCCTGTCATGGCAAAGCCCTTGGAGAAACCATTGATGACAAGAGTCCGCTCCCGCATGCCCGGCAGGGAAGCGATGGAGCAGTGCTGTCCGCTGTAGGTAAGCTCAGAGTAAATCTCATCGGAGACTACGTAGAGATCGTGTTCTTTGACTACCTCTGCGATGGGTTCCAGATCTTCCCTTGTCATGACCGACCCGGTGGGATTATTTGGAAACGGAAGCACAAGGATCTTTGTCCTGGGAGTGATGGCGGCCTCCAGTTCCTCTCGGGTCAGTCTGAAGGCATTTTCATGCTTCAGCGGTATGGTCACCGGAACGCCGTCTGCCAGCACGGCGCAGGGCAGGTAGGATACGTAGCTGGGCTGGGGGATGAGTACTTCATCTCCGGGGTCCAGCATGGCGCGGAAAGCAAGGTCGATGGCCTCGCTGCCGCCTACAGTCACCAGCACTTCGCTGGCATGGCTGTAGGTAACGTGGATGGTCCGCTCCAGGTAGCGGCTGATCTCGATCTTCAGATCCTTCAGACCTGCGTTGGATGTATAGAAAGTGCGGCCCCTCTCCAGAGAGTAGATTCCTTCCTCGCGGACACGCCAGGGGGTGTCAAAATCCGGTTCTCCCACACCTAGGGAGATGGCGTCCTCCATCTCGCTTACGATGTCAAAGAATTTCCGGATGCCCGAGGGGGCCAGGGAGACTGCTTTTTTTGAGAGTGGGTTTCTTGTCATGGTGTAATCAGCATCCTTTCTCCTTTTGTTTTATTGGCCAGGATTGTTCCGTGGTCTTTATATTTTTTCAGAATAAAATAGGTGGCTGTGCTGACCACCTCGTCGATAGGAGACAACTTGCTGGAGACAAAGCGGGAAATTTCCTGCAGAGTTCGTCCTTCGATGGTGACAAGCAGGTCATAGCCGCCGGAGATCAGATATGTGGCGGACACCTCGGGATAGTTGTAGATGCGCTCGGCGATCTTGTCAAATCCCTGATCCCTCTGCGGGGTGACACGCACTTCGATGAGGGCGTTGACAAGCTCCACTCCTGCCTTGTCCCAGTCGATCAGCGTGTGATATCCGCATATGATATGTTCTTTTTCCATGGCTGCCACTTCGTTTGCGATAGTGACTTCGTCGGTTCCGAGAAGTACAGCCAGCTCCTTCAGATCAATCCTGCTGTTTGTCTCAAGGGTGAGCAGGATCTGTTTTCTGATTTTATCCATTCGTTTTCCTCCTTCTCTAATTTCATGATATAGGGTCCATTATAAGACAGTTCTTTTGGTTTGTCATTCCTCATTTGAAAAATTTGTGCTATAGTAGGTCGTAAATAAGATGAGGAGGCGACAGATCATGGTCATTTGCGGCATTCAGAAGCTGACTCTTCTGGACTACCCGGGAAAGGTGGCATGTACAATTTTTACAGGCGGCTGCAACTTCCGTTGTCCGTTCTGCCACAACGCGGATCTGGTGACTGGAAAACCTGAGGTGACTGTAACCGGGGAAGAAATCTTCCGGTTTCTGAGAAAAAGGCAGGGGCTGCTGGACGGGGTGTGCATCAGCGGCGGGGAACCTCTGCTGCAGCCGGATCTGGAGGATTTTATAAGAGGGGTGCGCTCGCTGGGGTACAGTGTGAAGCTGGACACTAACGGAAGTATGCCGGATAAGCTGGAGAGTCTGGCGGAAAAGGGACTTCTGGACTATGTGGCCATGGATCTGAAAAACGCGCCGGAACACTACGGACGTACCATTGGAGCGGAGACGTATGATGTGGGGAACATTGACCGGAGTATCCGGTTTCTCATGGGCGGGGAGATCCCCTATGAATTCCGCACCACTGTGGTGAGGGAGTTCCACCAGAAGGCAGATTTTGAGGAAATGGGCAGATGGATAGAAGGAGCGGATCAGTATTTTCTCCAGCAGTTCATGGACTCGGGGCATGTGATCGCCCCCGGCCTTCACGCCTACGATGAAAAGATCCTTTTCCAGGCCCTGGAGATTGTGAAAAAGTATGTAAAAACCGCGCAGATCCGGGGATTGTGATTATTACGTAAAGAATACATAATAACAATATATTGTGTGGAATGGAAAAATAAACACACAATATATTGTTATTTTTATTGACTGCATCAAGGGCAGGGTGATATGATATAGGGACTGGGACAAAAATAAATACAGTGAGATCAAGAAAGATAAAAAGGAGAGGTTGTCGTATGTACCAGGTAGTAAAAAGGGACGGGCAGATCGCGGATTTTCATATAGACAAGATCAGCGCGGCCATCACAAAAGCCTTTGAAGCACAGCAGAAACAGTATCATCCATCCATCATCGATATGATGGCTCTGAAAGTGACGGCGGATTTTGAGCCGAAGATCAAGAATGAGCAGATCCAGGTGGAGCAGATCCAGGACAGTGTTGAGCGGGTCCTGGTCCAGGCGGGCTACGCGGACGTGGCCAAAGCCTACATTCTCTACCGGAAGAACCGGGAGAAGATCCGCAATCTGGGTTCCACCATGCTGAACTATAAAGAGATCGTGGATAACTATGTCAATATCAATGACTGGCGGGTGAAAGAGAACTCCACCGTCACCTACTCGGTAGGAGGTCTCATCTTAAGCAACTCGGGAGCCATCACAGCCAACTACTGGCTCTCGGAGATCTATGACCAGGAGATCGGCCAGGCCCACCGGAACGCGGACATCCACATCCATGACCTCTCCATGCTGACAGGCTACTGCGCGGGCTGGTCATTAAAGCAGCTGATCCAGGAGGGCTTAGGAGGCATTCCGGGCAAGATCTCTTCCTCCCCGGCAAAGCATCTGAGCGTGCTGTGCAACCAGATGGTGAACTTCCTTGGCATCATGCAGAACGAGTGGGCGGGAGCCCAGGCTTTCTCCTCCTTTGACACATACCTGGCGCCTTTTGTGCGGACAGACCACCTGGACTACGAGGGTGTGAAGAAATGTATTGAGTCCTTCATCTACGGCGTGAATACACCGTCCCGCTGGGGAACCCAGGCGCCTTTCTCCAACATCACCCTGGACTGGACGGTGCCCGATGACCTGGCCAACCTTCCGGCTATCGTAGGGGGAAAGGAGATGGATTTCACCTACGGGGACTGCAAAAAAGAGATGGACATGATCAACAAAGCGTTTATCGAGATCATGATCGAGGGGGATGCTCACGGAAGAGGTTTCCAGTACCCCATCCCCACCTACTCCATCACCAGTGATTTTGACTGGTCAGACACAGAGAACAACCGTCTTCTCTTTGAGATGACGTCCAAATACGGAACCCCCTATTTCTCCAACTATATCAACAGCGACATGGAGCCCAGCGATGTGCGCAGCATGTGCTGCCGACTCCGGCTGGACCTTAGGGAACTGCGGAAAAAGTCCGGCGGCTTCTTTGGAAGCGGGGAGAGTACCGGTTCTGTGGGCGTAGTTACCATCAACATGCCCCGGCTTGCCTACCAGTCGGAGAATGAGGAAGAGTTCATGGAGCGGCTGGACCGGCTTATGGACATCTCCGCCAGATCCCTTCATGTGAAGCGGACTGTTATCACAAAACTTCTGGAGGGCGGGCTGTACCCCTACACAAAGAGATATCTGGGCAGCTTTGAGAACCATTTCTCCACCATCGGGCTTGTGGGAATGAATGAGGCCGCTCGGCTACTCGGAAGGGGTAAATTACGGTATT
>OGXL01000827.1_pt1 | contig 27210 bp, 28 predicted proteins | sample 1576311 | NCBI WGS metagenome assembly OGXL01 (sample SAMEA3541564, study PRJEB24748) | human gut metagenome | biome: human gut; feature: human-associated habitat; material: faeces | place: China | collected 2012 | reverse complement strand
GCGGTATCCCGCCAGATTTCAGATGCTCTGGTAACTCAGTTGCCGAGTAGTTCACTGATGCAAATTTTTCAAGGATTTTTAATAAAAGAAAACCGACAACGGATCATTGGATGGATTTCAGCATCGGTTCATCTGCCTGCCATATCGCTGTGTCGCAGATCCAGAAAAGAAAAGCGGTTGATGTTGAGCTGTATATAAATGATGACAAAGAATTGTTTAAGAGTTTGTTTGCTCATAAAGATGAAATAGAGAAAAATATGGAAATGGAATTAGAATGGAAAGAATTGCCGGAAAGAAAAGCAAGTCGTATTTTGATTGAAAAAACGGTTGATTTGGATGACAGAGCGACATGGCCGGAGCAGTTTGATTACATAATGGACACTTGTATAAAAATGAAAAGGGCATTTAAACGTTATTTATAATGAAGCTGAAACAGTGAAGGGAAATGATGATTATGGAAATAAAAAGTATACTGATTAAGGATACAACAAAAGAAGAGAGAATTCGTATTGTTCAGGAGGGCCTGAATCAGTGTGGTGGTGCATGTGATTTCTGTAATGGCTGTGACAATCTGGGCGGCGGAGCGGTAGATGCTTTTTATGAACCGTACATTAATGGAGAAAAAGAACTGCGTGAGCTTAATGAAGAATACAGAAGCAACACAGGGCTCGTGAAGTAGGTGTAATTATGAGACCACCGGAAATAGAAAATTCTACAGAAGAAGAACGCAGAGAATATATAAAAAATACTTTCAGATGCATTGCAGATTGTGATATGTGTGGTTTATGCACGGTGTTTCGTGGAAAAGATCCGGAAGTTGCCTATGCAGATTATATCAACGGTAAGCGGGTTTATCTGGATGTATCAAAGGATTATAGATAATGAAACGGCAAAAACACGAAATATATTGAATGTATTTGAATATTTTTGCCGATAATATGATATACTATAATATAGACGCAGGTAGTATTTTATTTGATTGATAACGGAGGAAAGCAGATGCGATACCTTTCGGTTACGGAAATAGCAAAAAAATGGAATATATCGGAGCGCAGTGTGAGAAACTACTGTGCTCATGGGCGTGTGCAGGGGGCTTTTCTTACCGGAAAGACCTGGAATATTCCGGAGAATGCCGAAAAACCAGAGCGTTCCAACAAAAAGAAAGAACCACCACTCACATTGCTGGATATCTTGCAGGAACAAAAGGCAAGTAAATATTCCGGCGGTATTTATCATAAAACACAAATTGATTTAACGTATAACTCAAACCATATTGAGGGAAGTCGTCTGACCCATGATCAGACCAGATATATTTTTGAAACCAATACCATTGGCGTGGAAAATGAAGTTATCAACGTAGATGATGTGATTGAAACGTCAAATCATTTTCGATGCATTGATATGATCATTGATCATGCAAAAGCTGCTTTGACCGAGAAGTTTATTAAGGAGCTTCATCTGACTTTGAAAAGCGGAACCAGCGATTCCAGAAAAGACTGGTTTGCACTGGGGGATTATAAGAAATTGCCTAATGAGGTGGGGGGGATGGATACTGTTCTACCCGAAGAAGTTGCCGGTAAGATGAAAGCATTACTGACAGCTTATAACGCAAAAGAAGAAAAGACATTTGAAGATATTTTGGACTTCCACGTAAAGTTTGAGCGAATTCATCCGTTTCAGAACGGTAACGGTCGTGTGGGCAGGCTGATTATGTTCAAGGAATGTTTGAAATATAATATTGTTCCATTCATTATTGAGGATAACCTGAAGATGTTCTACTATAGAGGATTGAAGGAGTGGGACAATGAAAAAGGCTATCTGACAGATACCTGTCTGACCGCACAGGATCAATATAAAGCGTATTTGGATTATTTTAGAATCCCATATGAAGTAAAATAATTTTCAAAGTATCAAAAATTGGTTCCAAAATGTCAAATTTCAGTAGGAGGAGAAACTCTGCAAGCTGGCAGAAAAAACTTAATGTGACATGGAACACTTATACACAGGTAGACTTTGATGATATACAAAAAGATATGTAGCTAGGTAAGTTGAAAAGTTGTAAAATGGGGGAAGTGTTACAACCTACTTTACAACTTTTCAGAGGAAAACCAACATATAAGGAGAAATGCGAACATGATAAAAATACTATTTGTCTGCCACGGCAGGTGATGCATTGAGCACTGCAAACTCTTTAAAATCAAGGATTTTTTAAAATGCGACTTGAATTTACGACACTTTTACGACAGATAAAGCCAGGCTATGATAAACGTGTTATATTATAACAATGTGGGGGGAGTATTACGAAGATTGAAGATTTAGTGATAAAAATGCCAACAGAGGAAATCGATGAAAAGGATTGGGATCTTGAAGAATGGAAACAAAAGTATCCGATGGATTACTATAAAGCTTTGCGAATTTTGTCAGAAGCGAGTAACGGAGTTGTTGCTACAGAGATTTTTAAAGCTATATACCAAATAACACGTTTGCATGTACCTGATGTTTTGTTCAAATATTATTCATTGTCAAATGATGAGGAATTAAATAAGAAAAAATTTCAAACCTTAAGTGAGGGAAAACTTTTTATGTCAGAGATTAAGGATTTTAACGATCCATTTGATGGTAAAAGTTTTTTCTACAATCCAAAAAGTTTGGAAGATATCGATAGGTTACGTGTTCATAAAGGAAGATTGATAGATGATTTTACTGTGTTTATAAGGGGAACATGTTTTACAGCTAATGGAGTTCAGTCAATGCCGATGTGGGCTCATTATGCCAACAATCATAAAGGTTTTTGTGTTTCTTATGATGTAAAAGAAAATTTGGGACTCAAAAGTAATATATTCCCGATACAATATACAGAAGAAAGGCTAGACGTAACTGCATTGATGCGTAAGCATGCAGAATTAATTTGCGATAAAATTGATGAAAATATACGACGAGGAGAAAAGATAACGCAATATGATGATTTGACAATAATTTATATGGCATTATTACTATATAATGTTAAGCATATATCGTGGAATTATGAGAATGAATTCAGATATTTTGTGCCATCAAATGCAAGTGGGATTCCATATGCTAAAGCGATTCCTAGAGCAATTTACATAGGAATGAATTGCGAGGAAAGACACAAAAAAGCACTAGAAGATATAGCAGACTATTGGGATGTTCCTTTGTATCAAATGGGAATGGATGAATGTTCAGAAAAATATGAATTAGTTGCAACTAGAATTACGGAGTTGACAGCATAGGGAGTAACAATAAAACATAAGAAGATTGGTAATGAATTAAAAAGATGAATAATATTTGTAACAGGATGGAAGAAATTGTATTAAAGCAAATCGTATACAGATAGAATGAGAACCGGATTTCACTTGTATGTGAAGTCCGGTTTTGTTGTATATTGTCCATATAAAACTTCCGAAATCGGCAATAATAATATATAAAAACTAATGAATGTTTGGATCTTGTTGCCGATATGTGATATAATAACTATAAATATGATGTTTCATAATCAGAACGTGGATGAACGAGAGGTTAATATATGCTTGACAATAAATTGGGTATTACTGATTCAACAGAATTGGCAAGAACAGAAGAAAAAATCAGTAAGCAAAAAGCCATAGAAATGTTTGAAAATGGCTTTCTGGAAAAACTGGAGCCAGGAACGTACGAAAGTCTTGCGGCCATTCATAAATATTTATTTGATGAGATTTATGATTTTGCCGGTAAAATTCGCGAGGTGAATCTGTCCAAAGGGAATTTCAGGTTTGCGCCTCTGATGTATCTGGAAGCAGCATTACAAAGTATTGATAAAATGCCTCAGTCAACTTTCGATGAGATCATTGAAAAATATGTGGAAATGAATGTAGCCCATCCATTCAGGGAAGGCAATGGAAGAAGTACAAGAATCTGGCTTGATCTGATGCTGAAGAAAGAAATCGGCTATGTGGTGGATTGGAGCAAGGTGGATAAAGAGGATTATCTTCTTGCCATGGAACGGAGTCCGATTAAAGATATTGAAATTAAGTTCCTTTTAAAAAATGCGCTGACGGACGATATTCATGACCGTGAAATTTATATGAAGGGCATTGATCACAGCTATTATTATGAAGGCTATTATGTATTCAAAACAGAAGACCTGACTGAGAAGTAAGACAGCGGTACTGTCTAAGTATGGTTTTGACTCAGAATATTTGACAGAAATGAATGGAGGAAATATGCGATATCTTTCAGTGAATGAAACGGCCAGGAAATGGAATATATCGGAGCGAAGTGTAAGGAATTACTGTGCCCAGGGGAGAGTAAACGGTGCGTTCCTTACCGGCAAGACATGGAACATTCCGGAGGATGCCAAAAAGCCGGAGCGTTCCAACAAGAAAAAAGAACAGCCGACTTTGCTGGATATTTTGCAGATGGAGAAAAAAAGTAAATATTCAGGCGGGATTTATCATAAAACGCAGATTGATTTGACATATAATTCGAATCATATGGAAGGCAGTCGACTGACTCACGATCAGACCAGATATATTTTTGAAACCAATACCATTGGGGTAGAAAATGAAGTACTCAATGTGGATGATGTGATTGAAACAGCAAATCATTTCAGCTGTATTGATTTGATTATTGATCATGCAAAATCTGCTTTGACTGAGAAGCTTATTAAGGAGCTTCACCAGACATTAAAAAGCGGAACCAGCGATTCCAGAAAAGATTGGTTTGCAGTGGGAGATTATAAAAAATTGCCCAATGAGGTTGGGGGTATGGAAACAGCCCTTCCGGAAGAAGTTGCCGATAATATGAAAGCGCTGCTGAAAGAATATAACGCTAAAGAAGAGAAAACCTTTGATGATATTCTGGATTTCCATGTAAAGTTTGAAAGAATACACCCGTTTCAGGATGGAAACGGACGTGTCGGCAGATTGATCATGTTTAAGGAGTGCCTGAAATATAATATTGTTCCGTTTATTATTGAGGACAATCTGAAACTGTTTTATTACCGTGGATTGAAAGAATGGGATAATGAAAAAGGGTATCTGACAGATACCTGCCTGACAGCGCAGGATAAGTATAAAGCGTATTTGGATTATTTTAGGATTGTGTATTAAGTAAGAAGTGAAGTGTACTTATGTCAGCAGATGACTTATCGGCTAGAATTTATACAACAACAAAGTGCAACAGAGAATAGTTCAAAGTGCAAAATTTGTCCTTTGAACTGCCCTTTGGATGAAGCAGCTATTCTTCAATTGATTATGGACAATTCTGGTATTACGCAGAAGAAAATTGCATGCAGCATAGGAAAGTCAGAGAGAACTGTCAAAAATAAGGTTGCTTTGTTAAAGGAAAAGGGATATATTCAGAGATTAAACGGCAAGAGAAATGGGAAGTGCTGGTTTAGGTGTTGAGTATCCGTTGCAGAGAATCTAAGATATGAGATACTTTGTTATACAGGTTTCGCTAATAGAAATTTTTGTAGGTAGCACGAGCGATGAAAAGTATTTGATGATAGAAAAAATAAAAAAATCAATCATAGATACTTGACATCACAGATTCTCATTGGTAATATAATGATAGAAAAATGTAAAAATCCAATCATGTGACAGATGAGGAGGATCATTATAGATGCACTTTCAAAAAAGTGATATTGAAAAATATCTTCAGGGTGTCTGGGATGCTATTGAGGCTGGAAAGTATCAGATCTCCCCTCGCCCTAAGAACAGGGAGCTTTTAACCGATTATATAATATCTGAAAGGGAAGAATTAGATATAATCAAAGGGTTAACACCAATGGATTTTTCTAATGCTGTACCCAATGATCATAAAGGAAGAGAAGATGAGACATTATATATTTTCGGGAAAAATATAAATTTGTTAGAGAGATTTGGAAATCAGGAAAGAACTGTATCACTTTATATTAAGTTCAACAAAATTTCAGACCAGTATTTATTTGTTATTTCTTTCCACGAACAAGAGCACCCATTATCATATTATTTTAAATAGATATAGGAATCTCAGGAGGAAAATAAAATGGCAGAAAGAAGGAGGGCATTTTGTATGGAGTGCAGAAAAGAAACAGTATATGCACTTCATAAAACGCCGATAACGAAAATTATTCGAGAAAAGGAGTATCATTTTTTGATTACAACTGCACATTGCAAAGAATGTGGATGTGAGATTGGAGTAAAAGGAATTCTTGATTACAATGCCAAAGAAGTGGATGAACAATTTCGCAAAGCAGAAGGAATTATTTCATTAGAGGAAATTGAAAAGCTGGGTAAGATTTATAATTTAGGAAAGGCACCTCTGTCCATTGCACTTGGCTTTGGAGAAGTAACCATCCCCCGTTATCTTGCGGGACAGATTCCATCAAAAGAATACTCAGATATTATGCGGGCAGCATTATCGGATACAGGGGTAATGAAAAGGTTATTGGAACAAAATAAAGATAAGCTTGCAGAGCCTGCTTACAAAAAAGGGATGTCTGCAATAGAGGAATTAGATGCTTTATTCAGCGTACCGTCAAAAATGCTGATGGTTATTTCTTATATTTTTGAACAATTAGGAGAAGTAACTCCGCTGGCATTACAGAAAATTTTATACTTTATTCAGGGATTGTATTATTCTAAATATGGCATCCCTTTGTTTAACGATAACTGTCAGGCATGGGTTCATGGTCCGGTATATACTGAAATATATGATATGTTTCGTGGCTTCAGATATGATCCTATTGATGATCCCAGATTCGAACTTTTGAAGGGAAAATCAAATGATCTTAATGAAAAAGAAAGAGGAGTAATCAATCTTGTAGTTAATACTTTTGGAATGTATAGTGGGAAAATTCTCGAAAGGATTACGCATAAAGAAGATCCCTGGAGGGATGCACGAGAAGGATGTTTGGAAAATGAGCCTTCTCAGGAAGAAATTTCAAAAGAAGCTATTAAAGAATATTTCGTTTCCATGAGAAAAACATATGATTTAAACACGGAAACGGGGATTACGAATTATATCAATAATATGCTTGCTGTTTCATAGGTTGTTTAGACTTTTGTCTTTACAATAGAAAAAGCCGGTTGTACCCGGCTAATCCCTTGCCAAAGATGCGCTCTTTGACCTATTAACTTCGCAAATTAATAATATCAAAGAGACGTTCCTTTGGCAAGGAGAACTTGCGAAGGGAGGTAAATATATATGGCTAAAACAGTCCATCATGGTGGTAAAGTTGGCGCAGCTGGAAAAACATTGGCTAGTAATTCTTCCAGTAAAGCAGCAAAAAGCAAAGCAGGAACAACATTAGCAAACCATAAAAATTCATGTCATAAATAATATGACAAAAGCTACTGAGGATTATCGTGTAAATGATGATATCCTTTGTGGTATTATAACGCAGAGAAGTCGGTGATTACTTGCAGGAATTGTAGTTGTAATCTCCGGCTTTATTTTTTTCTGGACAAGAAAACGTATGGTTCAACCGAAGCTGTTTCATTAAAGAAAATTGATTCGAAATATGAAGCGAATTAAACAGATGTCGATTTGGAGATATAATATCCCCTGATCGGCTTCTTCTTGCTCTTTACAGATAGTAAAAGGTAAGTGTGCATGGTAGAATAGAGAATATATTTGAGAATGTTATTTAAAACAAAGAAACGGAAAGAGGGCAATTGATAGTGATCGAAAAAGAACTATATATAAAAGTCTTAAAGCTTTTACATGACGGGCAGTATTTGGCAAAAAAAATACAGATAATTAAAGAAAGGAATTTTCAAATAATCGGCGATGCCATAATAAAATCGCTTCTTGAAGAAATTACAGAAGTTGATATTACGCAGTTAAAACAAATTGTCTGTATGAATTTACGCTATAGTCAGGAGCAATACTCAAGACTTCCTTATGAAGAATTGTGCGTATTGGTTTGTGAGCGTGTTATAAAGTTTAATACATATCCAGCAGATGAATATACGAAAATTGAGAAAAACTATGACAGAATAAAAAATAAGTACTATTTTACTGTTGCAAAAATAGAAAGTGAGATATTGCGTATTGAAAATCTAATAAAATTTGACAAGAAACATCCTCAATATTGTGGCAGTTTAATAAAAAAGCAAAATCAATTACAAGCAAGAAATAATGTAAACAAAAGCATTCTAAAAGATTTGAGAAAGATAGAAAATGAATACAATGCAGTGTTTGATCTAATTCAAGAAAATTATGTCTATCGAGAAATGCTTAAGTATGCAAAAGATAAAATAGAGGCGTTTTTTGAAGGAACTATTTTTTTAGATACTGAGGATCCTTATTTTTCACTGAGAAAAATAGCAATCGAAGTGGCACGAGAAGATATAGAGGATTTAAAGAACTATAAAAGTAATTTTGAAAGTTATGACATATGTTTGAAATCCTGGGAAAATGCGGTGCAATCAATATATAAGCCTTTCTTTATGATTAAGACGAGAAAGTTTTTAGATGATATAGAAGAGTTTTATTATCAGAATGTTAATGGTACATATTGGAATAAATCAGAAGAATTGATGGAAATATGTAAAGAAAAAAGATCAAAGATTTTAGATAGTGATCAATGGATAATTTTGAAAACGCAGGATGTAAATAAGTATGTGCAAGAATTAGAAAAATATATTTCAGAGCATCAGGTGTTAGATTATTTAAGGCAGAAAATAGATGGTTTGTATTGTTTACAAGATCGGAAGCATATCTTAAATACGATTATTGATTCATTTGAACATCAAAATTATGTTGTTTTTATGAATTTAGTTGTCATTCAAATTGAAGGTTTATTTTACGATATTTTTGTGGATGCTAATATTCAGAATCGTTTGGATGGAGAATTTGATTTATTCGAGAAAGATGATCTGAAAAGTAAAATAAAAAAGAATGATACAAGTATGGGATTAGAAGAGGCAGCACTATACTTTAAGTTTTACTTTAATAGCATGATTCGTAATAAAGTGGCTCATGGAAGAAATTGTTTTAAAGAAGAAGAGTACGAAAGAATTTCTTTTGAGTTGTTATTGGATCTTCAGTATGTAATACACTTATTGGAAAAACACTCAGACACAAATGAAGCGGTTGAGTATATTAAAAATACTGTAAGATGGCTCGAATTTTCCTTTAGCGGTTGTTGTACAGCGGAACAAATCTATGAAAAATTATTAAATTTATTAAATGACAATGTCCTTAAATACAGGAATAATATTATTGGATATGTCGATTCTCATCAGGAGTTGTATTGGATATTCAATCCATATTATGAAGCGGCATACGAATATGCAGAGGTAATGGAGTTACGTGACAAATTAAGAGAATACTTGACTAATGAAAATTTTTGGGAGTATGTTCTAAAATACATTCAATCGTATGATGAGCAGATAGTACCACATGTTAAACTTAGGCAGGAATTTAAATCAAGAGTGAGGGCAATACAGGAATATATTGCAAAGAATAAAAGGCAGACATTACCATTGGTAAGTGAAGTGAACAAAATACTGGAAACTATGCAACTGGAGGATGCGATTTGATTTGCTGTCTGAAATGGGGAAAAATATTTTATAAGAGGGGAGATAAACCTTTTCGAAAAAGGTGACGATTTTGCTTTTAGTATAAGAAGAATCGATCACCGCATGTTGAGATGGTTGTACTGCTTTCCCACAAAAAACCAGATGGACATATCAACGTAAAAGTCGAGTTTGGTGAAGGTGAGGGAAAAGTACCATTGGATAATATCGCAAAAAGGGCCGAGGTGTACAAGCCGGAAGACCGAGTTACATACAAAATGATAAAGGAACACATAGAAACTAAATATGGATTCAAAGTACATACTACTTACATAGCAGAGGTAAAGAGAGAGTTAGACTTGCTGATGTATGACGCTCCTAATGCAGTCCAAGAATTGAAACATCCGAGGAAACATCAGGTAGCGGAGAAAGTGGAAGCAATCAAAGATGCATTGAAGTATTTTGAGGTTATCTAAAAGTATAAGCGTATTATTAGAAATAGTAATATGCTTATTTTTAATATATTTGTTTGTGACTATTTTTATGTGATAAAAAAGTACAGCTGTGTGTGGTAAGGTGATTTTACAGCAGATGTTGTATTAAACTACCCAATTGAAGATATTATAAAGGGTCACTTTCATATTATTGACTTGAAGTGAAAAGTCGAATAAAATATAGTAAAGGACCTAATCATTAGTTGAATTAAGGGCAATTAAATAGAGGTGAAGATATGCTTCAGAAAGAAGATATTGAGGCTTTGAGAATGTTGTTTAGTAGTCACAATTATGTTATGACTACTGCAGAACTTACAGCATCAAAGTTATACTATGCAGATATAAAACAACTTTTAGATGAAGGACTAGTTGATAAACTCAGACGAGGTTACTATCACTGGATACAAGATTGTGGAGAAAGCGAAGTTGTCATTATCAATCGCTTGTTTCCTGATGCAGTATTTTGTATGGAGACCGCACTTTTCTATTATGGATACAGTGACAGAAATCCTATGAAATGGAGCTTTGTAATTGATAAAAATGTTTCCAAGAGGCGAACCCAAATAGACTATCCTTGTATAAAGGCATATCGTGTTGAATCAGAATTGGTTATTTTGGGCGAAACAGAGGGTGAAATTGATTTCCATAAAGTACGCATTTATGATCGTGAACGTACTATTTGCGATGTGTTGCGAAATATGAATAAGATGGATAAGGAAATTTTTAATAAGGCAGTACAGGGATATGTAAAAGATCCGAAAAAAAATATACCGAATCTTATGGAATATGCAAAAGTTTTGCGTGTACAAAAAAGAGTTAAGGAGTTAATAGGAGTGTGGTTATAATGACAAATATGGCAGCATCTGTTTTGGTAAAACTCAAAAATAAAGCGAAGGCTGCCGGGATTAATTATCATCAGTTCTTCTTAAAGAATATAAAAGATAATGCAATTGAGTTTCAATTTGTCATTGCTAAACCCTAAATTGTCCTTGAGTCTATGTTTGATGCGATGTTGAATGAGAAAGAATGGCCGAAAGCATGGACAGAAAACAATGGCTGGAGGTGAGACAGATGTTATCATTTATTGATTTAAATAAGCCTCATATAGATCTCGAATTATACGGAGCAGATACTAATATTATGCCAATTGATAAAGTCCATATCATGGACGAAGATTCTTTTGAACAATTTACATTAGAATGGCTATTTGGCTGTAAAAAGGCAAAATATTCATCTATAAAAAGAATCGGAGGTGCTGGTGATAAGGGACGAGATGTTATTGGCTTTTATAGTGATGGCACGGTAGACTATTATCAATGCAAGCATTATAATACAGGACTTATTCCAACAAATTATTATTTGGAATTGGGTAAACTTTGTTATTATACATATATGAAAGAGATTCCTGTTCCAAGGGAATATTTTATTATTGCATCAAATGATGTAGGGCCTTCTCTGCAAGATTTAATTGATAATCCATCAGAGCTATTATCTAGGCTTATAGAGAATTGGGATGCATATTGTAAAACTAAGATTACTAAAACCATGGAAATTACATTAGATAGCCTGTTTTTAGATTATATAAAATCTTTTGATTTTACAATAATTAAAACATATCCTATTGCTCAAATCGTAGATGAGTATTTAGATACTATTTATGGAAATATTCGATTTGGAGGACGTAGAATTAACTTACCTACAACGATAACACCAACGGATACGATTGAATTGGATGAGATGCCTTATATTTCTGCTTTATTAGAAGCCTATTCAGATGAATTGAATGTCAAAATTGATACAACGAAATCCTTAGAAGAATATAAATTTTATTTTAAGCATCTTAATAGACAAAGAAAAGATTACTATTGTGCAGAAACAATACGCAGGTTTGTTAGAGATACCTTGACAGATTCTCAACAATTTGATGTGTTGAAAGAAGAAATATACAATGGAATAATTGATATTCATGAGCAAGAATATGATAGTGGGTATAAACGATTAGTGGAAGCTTTAAAGCAAGCTACTGTAATTAATACTTCCAAATCTATGTTGGATAGTAAGTTGCATTGCATAGGAAATAGTGAACGTAAGGGGGTTTGCCATATGCTGGTTAACGATAATAAATTGAGATGGGTGGATAAAGAATGAGTGACATTTTTAATAGTTTATTTGAAGTATCGTTAAGGATGTTAATAATTTTGGATACAGTACAGAGTAGATTATCTATTGACCGAATCACTGCTTTGGATTTTATAGCCATATACGGAAAAGATTTTGGGGTATCGGAATATAATTTGCATGGAGATAACGATTATCGATTTGGTGAATATCCATCAAGACGAAAAATGATATCGCAAGCTATTAAGGAACTGGCATTAAGAGGATATATTATGCCTCATTGTAATAAGAGTGGTTTCAATTATAGTATATCGAAAAACGGAATGATGTTTTGTAAATCTCTTAATGATAAATATGCAGAAGATTTTACTGATATTGTTAAAAAGGTAAATTTGCAATATCTCGAATATTCTGATAGAAAATTAGCTCGTTTAATAAATGAATATGCGGTAACTAGGTTAGGAGGTGAGAAATTATGAGCTTCTATATTGAAAAAATAATTGTTACAGGTTCAGGTAAGAGGAACTCTATTATTGTATTTGCGAATGGTGTAAATATTATATATGGGCCTTCCAATACAGGAAAAACATATATTGTTAAATGTATTGATTATATGTTTGGTTCTGATAAAGAGCCAATTGATGTTTCAACAGGGTATCAATATATTAAAATTATTGTAAAAACGGTGCGTGGAAAATTAACAATGAGCCGTAAAATCGGGGAAAGTAAAATAGAAATTGACAGTTCAGATAGTAAAATATCTTCGGGGAAATATACTACAAAACCAAGTAGAAACAATTATGATAAAACTATTAATTCAGTGTGGCTGGCATTGATTGGCATTGATGAAATGCATCTCATTATCAGCAATGAAAACTTTAACAAGAAAATATTGTCTTGGAGAACATTTAGTCATATATTTATGCTTACGGAAACAAAAATTATTTCTGAAAAATCAGCTATTCTGTCAGATCGATACATAAACAATACAGCTGAATTAGCATCCTTGATTTTTCTACTGTCAGGTAAAGATTTTTCCGATTCAGAAGTAAAAGAAAGCAGAGAGATTAAAGAAGCAAAAAAGAATGCCGTAAAAGCATATATAAATAAAGAATTGTTTAGGTTATCAGAAAGAAATCAAGAATTGTTGATGCAATTGAAAGAAATTCCCAATATAGATATTTCAGTAGAAATTGAAAAAATTATGGAAGAAATATCTACAAATGAGCAACGTATAAATAAATCTATTGAAGAAAATCAAAAAATACTTGCTCAATTGCATGAAAAAAACGAGAATCTATCAGAGTGCAATATGCTATTAAATCGGTATAATGAACTTGCTACTCAATATGATGCAGATTTAAAACGGTTGAATTTTATTGTTGATGGAGAAGTAAACTTAAACGGTTCCTTTTCGACTCATTGTCCGTTTTGTGATGGCGAAATAGTTGTTAAGGAAAATCAAAAATATATTGATGCCGCAAAATCTGAGTATAAAAAAATAAAATTACAAGTAAAAGATTTAGAAAGTGCCTCTAAAGCGTTATGTTGTGAAAAACTCGATTTGGAACAAGAGGTTGATATACTAATGGCAAAAAAGCAATCAATCGAAGAACTTATCGAACAAGAGTTGAAGCCGCAGGTCTTAAGCTTAAAAGAGAAATTATCAACATACAAAGATGCAATTGAATGTCAAAAAGAAATAGATATTCTCAAGAAATTATCAGACCAAAAGACAGCTGATATGATTGAAAATGAAACAGATGAGGAAAGTGAACTAAAGTTTAAGGTGAAAGAGCACCTTGATTATAGTTTTATCACTGAGTTAAACGATGGTATCAAACTATTTCTTGAAAGTTGCAATTATGACAATTTACTTTCCGTGGTATTTGATAAAGCAAACATGGACATAGTTATAAACGGAAAAAAGAAAAGCTCAAATGGGAAAGGTTATAACGCATATTTCAATTCAGTGGTAGCAATTGTTTTGTCAAGATATATGGAAAGTAATGCAAAATATTCCCCTAATTTTTTGGTGTTAGATTCCCCGATTCTTTCACTTAAAGAAAAGGAAACAAAAAAGCCATCCGATACTATGAGTCATGCTTTGTTTGAAAATATTATTGATAATCAAAAAGGAATACAAACAATTATAGTTGAAAACGAAATACCAGATATTGATTATAAAGATGCAAATTTAATTCATTTCACAAAGGAAAAAAATAACGGAAGATATGGCTTCTTGTTAGATGTCATAGATTGATTTTTGGGGGTAACATTTACGATTTAAGAGTAAGAGATATTGTTGATGCAATCGCTCCATATTTGCCGAATGACATACAAAGATAGTTGTAAATGCTGGGATGATATATCGATTGTATGTCTGTGCGCAGCACAGGCAGCTATTAACAGTAGGGAGGGCAAGTAATTTATACTTTGATTTCAGTATAGATTATAAGCAGGCACTGGCTTATCGTAAGGCTAATGGCGATTACTTGAGAAAGGGCCAGTGGAATGACCTATATGTTGAAGTGTATATAGTTTAATAACTAGCAACGCTCTGTTTTTAGAACAGGGCGTTGTTTTTTTACAAGATTCCACATTTGAGCTGTTTGTCACGGCAGGATTTACTGTTCAGAATAAAAAGTCTCAAATCGTTATAAATACTTCTATAAATAGCAGTTCTTGTCTTTCATTCTCAATTTTACCAATGATTACCAATATTTCTGGAGAGTCAGGCTTGCAGAAACAACAAATCAGAATGAGGAGATTAAAAATATGAGCGAATTAAAGAAACGTATTTATGATGAAAAGAATGGACTGAATTATACTCTGATTGGCAATTATTATATCCCGAACTGAAACTGCCAGGGGAACACCGCCCCATTGGAAAGTATGGACGAATGCACCGGGAGTATTTAAGAGAACTCCACCCTGCCAGATTTAACACATTGGTACTGACCGGAGAATTGTGGACATATCTTGCAGACTTAAACAAACAGGAACAGGAACGATTAGACACCATCATGGAGCAGATGAAAGCTGCCGAAGGCGTGACAGAGGAAATGAAGCGCACTTCTCAAACGGAATGGGTGGAGCGGTGCAATAACATTTATAATCGGGCAGAAGAAATTGTTTTGCATGAGATGATTTATTCATAACGATGTGATAGAATGATTATGACAAATATAGAATTTAGATGAGGGAATTGGTACTTAACTGTGTTTTGTTTTCTCATAAAAAAGGTACATAGATTTTGTTTAAGCTGGTAGATGAAAACTATCAGCTTTTTTTAAATGATTGTTTATTTGTTGTTTTTTATGAACTATACTATAATTCAAGTATGATGAAATTAGGGGTGACAGAAATATAATGCGATATAAAATTTTAATGGTTGATGATGATGCAGAATTATTAAAGATGTTAAATCGTTATTTTACATTGAAGAATTATGAAGTGATACTTTCGGAAAATGGCATAGATGCTTTAGAGAAAATAAATATAAACCCAGATATTATTCTATTGGATGTGAATATGCCGGGAATGGATGGGATTGAAGTGTGCAGAAGAATCAGGGATAGGGTTTCCTGTCCGATTATATTTTTGACTGCGAGGGTAGAAGAACAGGATCGGATAATGGGATTGCTGTCTGGTGGAGATGATTATGTTTTGAAACCATTTAGTTTGAAAGAACTGGATGCCAGGATTATTGCTCACTTGAAACGTGAGGAACGTTTACATCGAAAAACTGAGCAACGATTTTATGGGGAATTAGTAATTGACTATGCCAGCAAATGTGTACATATTAGAGGAAAGGCATTAGCGCTTACCAAATTAGAATATGATATTATAGAATTATTATCCTTGAATCCTGAAATGGTGTTTGATAAAGAACGTATTTATGAAAAGATTAGCGGGTACGATGCAGAAGGAGACAGCCGGGTGGTGACAGAACTAATTCGTAGAATTCGTAAAAAAATCAATCAATATACGGAGCATGAATATATTGAAACGGTATGGGGGATGGGATATAAATGGAAAAAATAAGAAATCTTTCCTTGAGAAAAACTATTGTTTTGTATATGGTAGTTAGCTTGGTAATTAGTTTTATACTTTCTACATTGATTGTGCAAACAGCATTCACAATACAAGAGCAGATTTGGTGGAAATATGTGGATCAGGAGAAATACAGTGAATTAGCAGAAAGAGGAGGAGAAAAGTTTTTAACGGAAATTTCAAGACCTCATTCTTACGAAATGAAAAAAATAGATTATCATATATCCGAACTATGTGATTTTTTAGAAACATATACAGTACTTATTGTGTCTGTCGCAGGAAATATCATAGCGGTATTTCTTTTTTATAAGCACAAGTTGAAATATCCGATTGAAGAGTTGGAACTGGCATCACAACAAGTTGGTTGTAATAATTTGGATTTTCATATTACCTATGAAAATAAGGATGAAATGGGAAGATTGTGCGAGGAATTTGAACGGATGCGAGAACAGCTTGCAGAGAATAATCGTCAGTTATGGAAAATGATTGAGGATGAAAAGGCTTTGCGGGCTGCTATTGCACATGATATACGTTCTCCGTTATCTGTACTGGAAGGGTATCAGGAAATGCTTTTGGAATATCTTCCTGAAAAAGAGATTGATAGAAATCAAGCCTTAGAAATGGTAAATGAGAGTAGAAAACAGATTAGACGCATGGATACATTTGTAGATACCATGCGGAAGATGAGCAGTTTAGATACAAGGAAGTTAGTGGCAGAAGAAATTACAAGTAAGCAGTTAAAAGCAGATATACGGGCGGAGCTGGATGTATTTGGGAAAAAATCTGGAAAGGGATGTGAATTAGAATGTTCGGAAACAGCAGAAAAATTTTCGGGAGATAAGGAAGTGATTTTAGAGGTTATAGAAAACCTTTTGTCAAATGCCTTTCGTTATGCCAGGAGAAAAGTGAAAATCGAAGTAATTTTTACTTGTTCTGAATTGCAAATCAGAGTAAAGGATGATGGAGTGGGATTTACAGTAGACAAGCAAAAGGCAACAGAGCTTTATTATCAGCAAAATGTGAAAGATAGTTTGAAACATTCAGGAATGGGCATGTATATCAGCAGACTTTATTGTGAAAAGCATGGAGGACAGTTACTTATAGAAAATGAAAAACAAAGTGGAACTGTAATAACAGCAGTATTTCATCGGATTGCGTAAGCAGTCCGATTTTTTGTGCTGTTGTCTTTTTGTTGTGATTTATATTTTATGATGACAATAACAAAAAGAAAGGAGGCAAAATTATGATTGCAATTATTAGAAGGGAGATAAAAAACTATTTTAAACGACCATTATTTTGGATTGGTGTTTTATTGGTTATTTATGGAGTGTTTAGTGATACAAGTCCTTATCTGCACACACGTTATCTTGCAGAAGGGGAGAAAATCGTCAATGACAAGCCAGATATTTCTGATGAAGGCGAAGTGTATGAGGGGTATATCCCGGCAGATCCAAAGAAACACCGAGAATTATGGCATGAACAGATAAAACAAGTCCTGCTTGAAGATGGAGAAACAGATGCAGAGGTGCAAAAAGTTATCGGAAAAATTGAAAATATGAAATTAGAAGAAGCATATAATTATCTGGACGAAAAATATGAATGGTACGGAGCAAGGTATTTATATGAAGATACTACTTACTTTAAGGGAACAGCAGAAGAAATCAATTCGTATTTAGATCAGAAAATGGAAAAGAAGCCATTTTCCTACTATTACGCAAGGAAATTTGCTGATTTTACAGGTCTGTATATGGGATTTTTTGCAACGATAATGTTTTCCGTTTTGTTTTTACAAGATACAAAAAGGCATACTTATGAACTACTCCATACAAAACCAATTAGTGCAGGAAAATATGTGCTGGGAAAAGTAAGCGCTGGATTTATCACTTGCACATTTGTTTTAGCAGTTTTAAATATACTGTTTTGGATATTATGTATTCTTTATACAAGAGATAGTGGATTTGAAATACATCTGTCGAATTTTATAATTTCTACAGTACTTTATATACTGCCTAATATGCTAATGATTGTCAGTGTATATGCTTTGATTGCACTTATATTTAAAAATCCACTTCCAGGAGTACCGCTTTTGATTCTTTACATGGTGTATTCCAATAGTGGTGGAAGAAATGCAGAGGGTGTTTTTGGATATGTTGCCAGACCGTTTGCTATTATGGTTCGATTTCCGGGACAGCTTTTTGATGTGATACAACCACCAATGGCGGCTATCAATCAAAGTTTATTGATTTTTGCATCAGTAGCAATTCTTCTTATTTCCATCCAGATTTGGAAAAGGAGGAGAGTGTAAATGAAGAAAGAAATAAAAATTATTTTACCGCTTTATAAAATAGCTTATGCAATAGCTTTTATTATTATATTAGGACTGATTCGCAGAGTAACATACACTCATGAAGTCGGGATTGCAATGGAAGCGCCTTTTGCAATATTGACTGCCGTTTTTTGTGCAGATACTTATGTACAGGAAATTATAAGTAAACGATCAGAAGTTCATCGGCTGTATCCGATAAAAATGAGAGTTTGCTCTATACAAAATCGAATGATAATACAGGAAGCCTTTTTAATAATACTGGCTGTTATAGGTTATGGATTGTTTTTTATCTTTCAAAATCCAGATACACATCCGACGACAAAAAGTGGATTTACACAATTTTTCATATATTTTTTTGCGATTACTGTTACAGCGTTTTTTTGGGGAATATTAGTCAATACACTATCTATGCTGTTTCGTAATATGTGGATGGGAATTGGAAGTTGTCTTTTGATATGGGTAGCAACAAATTCATCAAGAGCGGACAAGTTTTTAGGTGCATGGAATGTATTTTCTTATTCGTTTAGAGATATAGAAAATGCTGCTGATATTACATGGCTGTATGGGAAAGTTTTGTGTATTTGTATAGGATTCGTTTTATTAATAGCATTGCCGAAGATAGTTAGAAAGAGAGGGTAAGTTTATGAGTATTCATATCGAGGATTTAACAGTAAGATTTAAAAATGGTGTAACAGCAATCAATCATGCGAATTTAGATATACCGAATGGAATTTTTGGATTATTGGGAGAAAATGGGGCAGGAAAGACGACTTTGATGAGGGTTTTAACTACTGTACTTAAACCTACAAATGGAATGGTCACATTGGACGGGATTTTATATAGTGAAGGAAACTATGAAAAAATTCAGAGAAAAATAGGGTATCTGCCACAGGAAATCGAACTCTATCCTAACCTGACTGTGCAGGAATGTTTGGAATATATGGGTGATCTGGCAGGTGTTCCGAAAGCAGAATGTAGAAAACGAATAGAATATTATTTGAAAAAAACCAGTCTTATAGAACATCGGAAGAAAAAAATGAAACAGTTATCAGGCGGGATGAAAAGACGAGTTGGATTGGTGCAGGCACTTTTGAATGAACCAGAATTTTTGATTGTAGATGAACCGACTACCGGCTTAGATCCAGAAGAACGTATTCGTATCCGCAATTTGTTAGTAGACTTTGCTGAAAACAGAACGGTTTTGTTTTCAACTCATGTGGTAGAGGATTTAGCTGCTACCTGTAACCAACTTGCAATTATGCATAAAGGCAGCTTTTTATATGCAGGTTCTATGAAGAATTTGGCTGAAGAAGCGCAGGGAAAAATATGGGTTTGCAAAGTACAAGATGAGGAAAAAGCGAGAGAAGTGGAACGTAAATATCGTGTTACATCAAAACAGTACGTTGATGGTGGATTACAGTTAAGGGTGATTTCTGAAACTTCTCCAGAATTACAATGTATGTCTGTTCCAGCGACATTGGAGGATGCATATATTTATTTTACAAACAGATACAATAAGTAATGTATAGAACAGAAAATTGTAATTGTCATTCTGAAAATTCAACTGAATAACCACAGCAAAAACCGCTGCTATATGGAAGCCAACAAACCATGCAACAGCGGTTTTTTGTTACCGTTTTTTTCTCTGACTGATAGGCGTTCCCATTTTCTTTGATTTTTTGAGAATCCGAATCAATCAACGTAATTCTTCACCGTCCATATAAATCTCAATGTCGGCAAGAAACTTGATAAAATCTTTATGGGTGGTAAGTTCACATAGCAGACGGTTGTTAATCCGACCACTTTTCAGAAGTGCCACCATCTTATCATATATATAATGAAGGTGAAGAAACGGAGGTGCATCGTATGAAAGAAAAAACATTTCATGTTTATGTGGATAGCCACGATAGAAGCCTTTTGCTTCAAAGCCTTGTAGAGTTGAAAAATCTGCTGTTCCAGCAAGGCCGATATACGGATTGTGTCGATGAACTGATCTTTAAGGTAATCAATGCTCCTCTAAAAAAATAAAAACTGTTTATGTGGGAGGGCAGAATGAATGAAATAGACCTAAAAGAATTATTCAAAGTAGCTGTTGAAACACTACGGGAGCAAACAATCTATTCACTATTGGAAGCAGATATGACTTATCAGAAAGACTCGGAAAACGAGGGCATTGCGGAAAGAGATTATCTTCAGCTGGATTTAACAGCAGAACAACAGGAAGTTTGCAATCGTCTATTGGAGTGCCGGGACAAAGAGGATTGTGAATATGCTACGCACTCTTATATAGCAGGACTCTACGATGCTTTTCGGATTATGGCGGTGCTGTTTCCAGATAAGTGGGATACAGATAACATACGGGAGCTGTTTGCTGCAAAGGTTAAGAACTGAATATGGAGAACTATTACATAGCCGATTGGTATAAAAACCAGTCGGCTTTTTTGCGTTCTGGGGAACTTTACATAGCCGCCCTGACAAGACGGCTAAATCTAAAAGAAAGGAGGACGCACCTATGTCAAATTGCAAAGTGATTGCTCTGACCAATCAAAAAGGTGGCGTGGGAAAGACAACCACAGCAGTCAACCTGGGTGTCAGTCTGGCAAAGCAAGGAAAGAAAGTCCTGCTGATTGATGCGGATGCACAGGCCAACTTAACCATGGCTCTGGGGTACAGCAGACCAGATGACATTCCCATAACCCTCTCCACGGTGATGCAAAGTATTATCGACGATAAAGCCTTTGATGTTTCACAAGGCATCCTGCATCACCATGAGGGCGTGGATCTGCTTCCGTCCAATATTGAGCTGTCTGGCTTTGAAGTCAGGCTGATCAATGCCATGAGCCGTGAGCGTGTTTTGAAAACCTATGTGAATGAGGTTAAAAAGAATTACGACTATGTACTGATTGACTGTATGCCCTCTCTTGGCATGATTACCATCAATGCTTTGGCGGCAGCTGATAGTGTGGTTATCCCAACACAGCCCCACTATCTTTCTGCGAAAGGTCTGGAGCTGTTGCTTCGCTCGGTTTCTATGGTCAAGCGGCAGATCAATCCCAAACTGCGGATAGACGGCATCCTGATGACAATGGTAATGCCCCGCACCAACATTTCAAAAGAAATTACCGCCTCGGTGAAAAGTGCATACGGGCAAAGGATCAAGGTTTTTGATACCGAAATCCCCCATTCTATTCGTGCAGTAGAAGCTACCGCAGAGGGAAAGAGCATTTTTGCTTATGACAAAAGCGGAAAGGTAGCCGCTGCCTATGAACAATTAGGAAAGGAGGTGGCAGAAATTGGCGAGAAGCAACGGACACAAAATCGAGCTGACCGCATACGATGACCTTTTCCAGACGGATGAAAGCCGTGCGGAAGCAAAACTGAGCAAGATACGGGACATTCCGATTGCGGAAATTGACGAGTTTCCAGATCATCCGTTCAAAGTTTTACTGGATGAGGATATGGAACAGCTTGTTGAGAGCATCAAGCGAAATGGAGTGATGACCCCGGCAACGGTTCGGCTGAAAGAGGATGGGCGGTATGAGCTTATCAGCGGCCACAGGCGCAAAAAGGCATGTGAAATTGCTGGTCTTGAAACTCTGAAATGCGAGGTGAAGGAGCTGACCCGTGACGAAGCCATTATTGTGATGGTCGAGTCCAATCTGCAAAGATCAACGATCTTACCAAGTGAGAAAGCCTTTGCCTATAAAATGCGTCTGGAAGCAATGAACAGACAGGGCCAAAGAAGGGATTTAACTTCGTCCCCAGTGGGGACAAAGTTACGCTCTGATGCAGAGTTAGCTGAAAAAGTTGGAGAAAGCCGCAATCAAATCCAAAGGTATATCCGATTGACCGAGCTTGTTCCTGAAATCTTGCAGATGGTAGATGAACGGCAGATTGCTTTTCGCCCGGCGGTAGAAATCTCTTATCTGTCCGATGAACAGCAGTATTCCCTTCTGGAAGCCATGCAGTATAACGATGCGACTCCGTCACTTGCACAGGCTATCAAAATGAAAAAGTTCATGCAGGACGGAAAACTCACAGATGAGGTTATCCAGTCGATCATGCAGGAAGAAAAGCCAAACCAGAGGGAAAAACCTGCTTTCCGTGATGAACGGATCACCAAGCTCATTCCCAAGAGCGTTCCCAGAGGCAGGGAAGCGGATTTTGTTGTCAAGGCGCTGGAATTTTACAACCGCTACCTGCAGCGAAACAAAGACCGGGAACGATAGCCACACATCGAGGGCGAGGTCTGTCCGTTGGTGTGGATAGCCATATTTTCGCTTTCCCCCTCTCCACACCTCACCCCCTAATTACTACCAAAACTATCCGAAAGAAAAAAATTGGCAGTCGTTATAGACTGTTTTTTTCGGTTAGTAAAGAAACTCACAAACAAAAAGTAGGAGGTAATGTATGAAATTTCCCAAATTATTCAAAAAGGCTGCGGCCCTTGTCATGGCTGCGGTCACAACCTTCTCTGTGCTGCCAGCGACAACAGCATTTGCTGCGGGAGATATTGGCACGATTTCCTTTGACTTCACTTATGACAGGAACGGAAATGCCATGCGCTATAACTCCAGTGCAGTGTTTGACGGTTATACCGCAGGCGGAACAGGCAGTTACAAGTACCGTATGTATGTAGACGGCGATAATGCGTTCTGCATTCAGCCGGGTGTACCGCTGAAAACAGGCAATACCCTGAAGAAAAATTCTTCCCAGACATGGAATGCCCTTTCTTCCAGCCAGAAAAAAGCAGTAGGGCTTGCCCTGCTCTATGGCTATCAGGGAAACCGCAGTCATCTTTCGGGAAGTGATGATGAGAAATGGCTTGCCACACAGACCCTTGTCTGGGAATTTGTGACGGGATGCCGTGAGTCCACAGGGGCTTACCAGCAGACAAGCCAGAAAGCGTACAGCCTGCACTTTGGTTCCAATTATCCAAACAGCGGTGCTGCCGAGGTGTATAACCAGATCGTTTCTCTGCTGTCCAAACACAATACCATTCCGAGTTTTATGTCGGGTGGTGCGGATGACATCACAAAGGAACTTTCCTATCAGGACGGGAAATACACCATAACACTGACGGATAACAATGGTGTCCTTGCTGACTATTCCTTTGCCACATCCGACAGTAAAGTGAGTGTGTCCAAATCCGGCAACAAGCTGACGATCACATCCGCAACAGCCTTTGACGGTTCTGTAAGGATCACCGCCACAAGAAGCAATGTGCCAACGGTCAGCAGCAGCGCAAAACTGATCGCCTATGGTGATCCCAGCCTGCAGGATGTTGTGACCGGTGTGGAAAATGCAGATGCAGTAAAAGCATATCTGAATGTGGAGACACCTACCGGTACAATCGCACTGAAAAAGACCTCTGAGGACGGCGTCGTTGCAGGTATTTCCTTTACGATCAAGGGCGAGAACTTCAACAAAACCGTTACCACAGACGAAAACGGCAATCTGACTGTGGAGGGATTGTTCCCCGGCACTTACACCATTACGGAACAGTCCATTGATAAGTATGAGCCGCAGGAAACCCAGACCATCACGCTGATCGGCGGCAAGACCACCACGGTAAACTTCAATAATACGCTGAAAAGAGGCAGCCTTGAGGTTGTAAAAACTTCAGAGGACAGTCTGGTTGAGGGCGTGACGTTCCACCTTTACGGAACATCATTAAGCGGTTTACCGGTAGATGAGTATGCTGTGACCGATGCCGAGGGTGTGGCAAAGTTTGAAAATATCCTGATCAGCGGCAATACCCCGTATGTCCTTGAGGAAGTAGATACCGCCATCCGCTATGTGGTTCCGGCAAGCCAGACCGCTCCGGTGGAATGGAATAAGGTCACAGAGCGCAGCTTTACCAACATCCTCAAAAAATTCAATGTAACTGTCACAAAGACAGACGCTGAAACCGGGACACCCCAGGGGGATGCTTCCCTTGCCGGTGCAGTTTATGGCATCTATAAGGGCGAGGAGCTGATTGACACTTACACCACAGACGGAAACGGACAGTTTACCACAGACTACTATGTGTGCGGCAATGACTGGAGTATCCGTGAGATCAGCCCATCGGAAGGCTATCTGCTCGATGGAACCATCCATCATGTAGGGGCAGAGCCGGAGCTTTATACCGTAGAGCTGAACAGCACCGCCAACGATGTGAATGAACAGGTAATCAAGGGAAAGATTGCGATCATTAAACACACCGATGACGGAGAAACCCAGATTGAAACACCCGAAGAAGGCGCAGTATTTGAAGTCTATTTGAAATCGGCAAGCAGTTATGCCGACGCCAAAGACAGTGAGCGTGATCTTCTGACTTGTGACGAGAATGGTTTTGCCCAGACAAAGGACTTGCCCTACGGGATCTATACGGTCAAGCAGACATCCGGCTGGGAAGGCCGTGAGCTGATGAAACCGTTTGATGTGTTTATCAATTCGGATGGACAGACTTACCGCTATCTCATCAACAATGCCAACTTTGAAAGTTATATCAAGATCGTGAAGAAAGACGCTGAAACAGGCAACACCATCCCGTATGCCGGTGCCGGTTTCCAGATCTATGACCCGAACGGCGAGCTGGTAACGATGACTTTCACTTACCCGGAAGTCACAACCATTGACACGTTCTATACTACGGCAGACGGCGAACTGATCACTCCGCAGACACTGGAGTATGGAACCGGATATTCCCTGGTTGAAGTACAGGCTCCATACGGCTATGTTCTGAATTCTGAACCTGTCTATTTCGATGTGGTACAGGAGGATTCTTCTCAGGAAAGCGGCATTACTGTCATTGAGGTGGTAAGGGAAAACGTAGCCCAGAAAGGAACCATTACCGTTTCCAAGTCCGGCGAAGTGTTCAGCTCTGTTACGGAAGCCGGAGGAATGTATCAGCCTGTTTTTGCAGTCGGCAGCCTGGAAGGTGCGGTATATGAGATCACCGCAGCCGAGGACATCTATACGCTGGATGGTACCCTTCGGGCTTCTAAGGGCGAGGTTGTGGATACCATTACCACCGGTGCAGACGGGACGGCAACCAGCAAGGAACTGTATCTGGGCAGCTATGAAGTAAAGGAAATCACGGCTCCGTATGGTATGGTTCTCAATGAAGAAATTCACTCGGTTGAGCTTGTCTATGCCGGTCAGGAAGTAGCGGTGACAGAAACTTCCACCAGCTTCTACAACGAAAGACAGAAAGTTGAAATTGACCTGACCAAGAGCCTTGAAGTCGATGAGGATTATGGCGTTGGAAACAACGGCGAGATCTTTGATGTTTCCTTTGGACTTTATGCAGCCGAGGAATTGACCGCCGCTGATGGAACGACCATTCCGGCTGACGGTCTGATCGAGGTGATTACCCTTGATGAGAATGGACACGGTAAGGCAGTCAGCGACCTGCCAATGGGCAGCTATTATGTACAGGAAATCAGTACCAATGCGGCCTATCTGAAAAATGAAACCAAATACCCGGTTGTCTTTGAGTATGCCGGTCAGGAAACCGCTGTCGTTTCCATTACTGCCAATGAGGGCGAAGCCATTGAAAATGATCTGATCTATGGAGCTGTCAGTGGAAAGAAATCCGATGAGGATGGAAATGCTTTAGGCGGTGCGCTTATCGGTATCTTTAAGACCGGTACAGAGGAATTTACAACCGAAACAGCGATTGCAACTACCACATCGGAAGATGACGGTAGTTTTTCTTTTGCTAAAGTGCCATATGGAAACTGGATCATCCGTGAGATTGAAAGCCCGACGGGTTATGTACTCTCCGATGAAGAAATTCCTGTAACCATCAGCAAGGTAGACGAGGTTGTGGAAATTGAACTGGTTAATGAGTTTATTACCGGCAGCATCGAGCTGACAAAGGTGGATGAAGATTATCCTGACAATAAGCTGACCGGTGCTGTTTTTGAAGTCTATGCAGATAAAAACGGTGACGGAAAACTGGATGACGGCGATGAACTGCTGGGAGAAATGGGCGAACTGGGCGATGGTGTTTACCAGATGAGCGACCTTCGCTATGGAAAATATTTTGTCCGTGAAAAGACAGCGCCTGAAGGATTCCTGCTTGATGAGAATGTTTATCCGGTGTCCATCGAGGAAGATGGAAAGGTCTATACGGTTGAAAATGAAGCGGGTGTTGGATTTATCAATGCAGCGCAGAAAGGCTCTCTGAAGATCGTAAAAACTTCTTCTGACAAAAAGGTAGAGGGCTTCTCCTTCCGTATGACAGGAACAAACGGATATGACCAGACCTTTAAGACCGATAAAAATGGTGAGATCTTCATTGAAGGTCTGCGAATTGGTGAATACACGGTATCTGAGGTCAGCGACAGTGTTTCTTCTGGATATATCCTGCCTGCCGACAAGCAGGTAACTATCAAGGTGGATGAAACAGCTACCGTAGAAATGCACAACGAACTGAGAGAAACACCGAAAACAGGCGATGACTTCAATCCTGCTCTTTGGATCGGGCTGGCGGCGGTTTCCGTGCTTGGTGCCGGTGTCTTAGGTTTTGTTGGCTTCAAGAATAAAAAGAAAAAGGAGGATTAAAGCATGGATGCAAAAACAATCCTTGCAATCGCACTTGTTGTGTTCATTGCAGGCGGAGCCATCTGGCTGAACATCCGCCACAGAAATAAGAAGTGATCGTGTACTCAGATTAACCGATCATGCATTTGGTTTTGAACCATATCTTTTCGCTACC
>OGXL01000826.1_pt1 | contig 27224 bp, 24 predicted proteins | sample 1576311 | NCBI WGS metagenome assembly OGXL01 (sample SAMEA3541564, study PRJEB24748) | human gut metagenome | biome: human gut; feature: human-associated habitat; material: faeces | place: China | collected 2012 | reverse complement strand
CTCTTGTGACGAAACCGCAGCAGCGGTTGTTGAGGACGGAAGAAAAGTTATATCCTCTGTTGTTGCCTCTCAGGTTGAGGAGCATAAACTGTATGGCGGTGTTGTTCCCGAAATTGCATCCCGCAGACACGCCGAGGCAATAGTGCCTGTTGTAAAAAACTCGCTTGAGCAGGCAGAGCTTACTCTAAAAGAAATCGACGCCATTGCGGTTACATATGCTCCGGGTCTTATCGGTGCGTTGCTTGTGGGCGTTAATTTTGCAAAGGGACTTTCCCTCTCAACGGGACTTCCGCTTGTGCCTACTCATCATTTAAGATCGCACATTGCGTCTAATTATATTTCTAATCCCGATTTAAAACCGCCTTTTCTTTGTCTTGTTGTATCGGGCGGTCACAGTCATATTGTAATGGTTGAGGATTACACCAAAATGCGTATTATCGGCAAGACAAGAGATGATGCGGCAGGCGAGGCTTTTGACAAGGCGGCAAGAACTATGGGTATGCCGTATCCGGGCGGAATTGCACTTGATAAGGTAGCAGAGGACGGAGATCCGTTTGCTTTTAAGCTGCCAAGACCAACGGTAAGCGGTTCACAGTATGATTTCAGCTTTTCGGGACTTAAAACGGCTGTAATTAATCTTATTCATAATTCGGCGCAAAAAGGCATAGAACTTAACAAAGCCGATGTTTGCGCATCTTTCAGATATGCGGTTGTAGACTGCTTAAAAACTAACTTTTTGAAAGCCGCCGAGGATTTAAAGGTTGAAAAATTGGTTATTGCAGGCGGTGTGTCGGCAAACCGACTTTTGCGCTCAACATTGCAGGACGAATGTAATAAGCGTGGACTTGCTTTTTATATGCCTGAAAAATCCCTTTGCGGTGATAATGCCGCAATGGTAGGTTCGCAGGGATATTATGAATATTTGAGCGGTAATATTGCAAGCACAGACCTTAACGCTTTTGCAACAATGAGTATAGAGCTGTAAGAAATGTGTATAAATTTGTGCCGTTTAGTATTTTATTGTTGACATTTTTTGCCCTGTAATTTATAATAGACATTAAAGCAATTATATGTATAATTTGTTTTAATGCTTATTAAAATTTGGAGGAAAATTATGGACAATTACAACAACGATTCTTGGAATAATAACCAAAATCCACAGCAAAATCAGAATACATATTCTGCACAGGACTATCAGCAGCCATACGGTTCGCAAAACTATTCCGCACAGGATTATCAGCAGCCTTATGGCGCAGACAACAGTCAGAATAATTCTTACCAGCAGCCTTACGGCACAGGTTACAATCAAACTCCGTCTTATCAGCAGCCAAACTATAACAATATCAACAATGATGACGAGCATGTTTCTGTACTTATGTGGATTGGTATATTCTGTATCAACCTTATTCCTTGTGTGGGCAGCCTTGTTTATTTCATAATGATGTTTGTATGGGCATTTGGCAGCACACCTAAAAAGTCACTTAAAAACTTTGCAAGAGCACAGCTGATTGTACTTGCTGTTGTTGTTGTTATTTTTCTTATTTTGTTTATTACTTCATTGGCAACAGGAGCTGCTATATTTAGCAGCACAAATCGTTACAGCTATTATTAATAGCACATTTCAGAGGTGGTAAAAATAATTACTCCATATAAAACCTATCAGAAAATATTGGTGTTTTTGTTGCCGTTTGCGTCTGTCGGATTTGCGTATTTGTTTTCGCTTTTCGTTTTCAGATACATAACATTACCATCCTGCTACCTGTATGAGCTCACGGGCATTTATTGCCCCGGATGCGGTTGTACGAGGTCGGTTTTCGCTCTCATTCATGGAGATGTTTTGTTATCATTAAGGCAAAACCCCTTGGTGATATCCTCACTTATAGTATTGTGCATACTTTATATAGAGTTTGTTTTCAGAGCATTCGGGAAAAAGCTCCGTACATTTATTCACAGCAAATACTTTTGGTGGACGGCATTCGTTATAGTAATGATATATGCTGTGCTTAGAAATATATTTCCTGTGCTTGCGCCTATTGAGTTTGCATAAAATTTAATAATCACTTAAAAAGGCAATGAAAGTTGCCTTTTTATTTTTGAAAAAATTTTAAAAAAGTGTTGACAAACGGAAAATTATGGTATATTATATAAATACAGTAATCATTACTAAAATTAATATTTTAAATAGAAAATATGAGATTTTGAAAGGATTGAATTATTATGGCAAACAAATATGCAGGCACACAGACAGAGAAAAACTTACTTGAGGCTTTCGCAGGCGAGTCACAGGCAAGAAATAAATATACATACTTTGCGTCTAAGGCAAAGAAAGACGGCTTTGAGCAGATTTCATCTTTATTCCTTAAAACAGCCGATAATGAAAAGGAACACGCAAAAATGTGGTTCAAGGAATTAAACGGAATCGGCAGCACAGCCGAAAACCTTGCCGCAGCCGCTGAGGGTGAAAACTACGAGTGGACAGATATGTACGAGGGATTTGCAAAGACAGCAGAGGAAGAGGGATTCCCTGAACTTGCAAAGAAATTCCGTATGGTTGGTGCAATCGAAAAAGCTCATGAGGAGCGCTATCGTGCATTGCTCCACAATGTAGAGATGCAGGAAGTTTTTGCAAAGAGCGAAGTTAAGGTATGGGAGTGCCGTAACTGCGGTCACATTGTAGTAGGTGAAAAAGCACCTAAGGTATGCCCTGTATGCGCACATCCACAGTCATATTTTGAAATTCACGCAGAGAATTATTAATTTGAGTGAATTGTGGTTTGACTTGTTTTTGTGAGCTACTGTGTAAAATTTAACTTTAGTTTGCAAAATATAAAAGATTAAAAACCTCAACTTTGTGTGTAAAACACAATAAAAAGCAGTCAGTATTAAAACAACAATACTGACTGCTTTTGCTTTTGGTTAATTATTCGTTGGTTTTGTTGGCAGCTTTATCGGCTAAAATTCCTGTAAGCTTTTTTAATGCAATAAAGCTCTCTTCGCTTATATCGTGCTCAATTTTGCAGGAATCTTCATAGGCGGTGCTTTCGTTTACGCCGAGCGAGATCAAGAGCTCCGCAATGAAATTGTGCTTTTCAAGAATTTTTTGCGCAATCTCCATTCCGCTGTCGGTTAAGGTGATGTAACCCTCGCCGTCCATAATAATGTAATTGTTTTCTCTTAATTTTTTCATAGCAACGCTTACGCTTGGCTTAGAAAATCCGAGCAGGTTCACTATATCTATTGAACGAACGCAGCCTCGTTTTTGCTGAATTAAAAGTATAGCCTCAAGATAATCTTCTGACGATTTGTGAACTGATAATGACAATAAAAACACTCCTTGAACAATGATGAAAAATAATGTTCAATCCCAAAATACATTATGTTGATTAAATATTACAAAAACATTAAATGCTTATATATATTTATTGTAACATATTTTAGAGGGATTGTAAAGTTAATAATTATTAATATCTTTATATTTGCCAAATATTTTTTAGTACAAAATTTTACTTGCTATTTTATGGAATATATCGTAAAATTATAGACAAAGGATAGCTATTAAAATCAGCTTGATATGATATATAGATGAAAGGACGATTTATTATGTCACAGAATCCTGTAATTACTATTGAAATGGAGAACGGCTCTGTAATTAAAGCCGAGCTTTATCCTGAAATTGCACCAAACACAGTAAATAACTTTTTAAGCCTTGTAAATAAAGGTTTTTATGACGGACTTACTTTTCACAGAGTAATTTACGGCTTTATGATTCAGGGCGGTTGTCCTGACGGAACAGGTATGGGCGGCCCTGGTTACAGCATTAAGGGCGAATTTGCTATCAATGGTTTTGAAAATAACCTCAAGCACACAGAGGGTGTTCTCTCTATGGCTCGCTCAATGATGCCGAACTCAGCAGGCTCACAGTTCTTTATCATGCACAAGAATGCGCCTCACCTTGACGGTCAGTATGCCGCTTTCGGTAAGGTAATTGATGGTATGGATGTTGTAAACAAGATTGCTGAGTGCGACACAGACTTTGCAGACAAGCCGCTTGACGCTCAGATTATGAAAAAGGTGACAGCCGATACCTTTGGCGTTGAGTATCCCGAACCTGAAAAGTGTTAATTAAAGTTATATAATATAGAAAGGTAATTATTATGAATGTTTTGCTTACAGGCGGCGCAGGCTACATTGGTACACATACCTGCATTGAACTTATAAACGCAGGTCATACAGTAGTTGTTGCCGATAATTTTTCAAACAGCTCTCCAAAGGCTATTGAAAGAGTTGAAGAGATTACAGGTAAAAAAATTCCGCTTTATAATATTGATGTTTGTGATGTCGAGGCACTCGACAAGCTCTTTGCCGAAAATAAAATTGACGCTGTAATTCATTTTGCAGGATTAAAGGCAGTAGGCGAGAGCTGCGAGATTCCTGTTGCTTATTACAGAAATAACCTTGATTCTACACTTGCTTTGCTCGAGGTTATGAAGAAATATTCGGTAGCAAACTTTGTTTTCAGCTCATCTGCTACTGTATACGGTATTCCCGAGAGAGTTCCGCTCATGGAAACAATGCCGACTGGCTGCACTAACCCATACGGTTGGACAAAACTTATGAACGAGCAGATTCTTACCGATGCAGCTAAGGCTGACAACAATCTTTCGGTTGTACTTTTAAGATATTTCAATCCTATCGGCGCTCACGAAAGTGGCAGAATAGGTGAGAACCCTAACGGTATTCCAAACAACCTTATGCCATATATTACTCAGGTTGCGGCAGGCAGACTTAAAAGACTCGGTGTGTTCGGTAATGACTATCCTACTCATGACGGCACAGGCGTAAGAGATTATATCCATGTGGTAGATCTTGCAAAGGGTCATGTAAAGGCTATTGATTATGCCGAAAAGCATAAGGGCACAGAAATCTTTAACCTCGGCACAGGCACAGGTTACAGCGTTCTTGATATTGTAAAGGCTTTCAGCAAGGTAAATAATATTGAAATTCCTTATGATATAAAGCCGAGAAGAGCGGGCGATATTGCAGAATGTTATGCCGATCCGACAAAAGCATATGAAATTCTTGGTTGGAAAGCCGAAAAGACCCTTGAAGATATGTGCCGTGACTCCTGGAACTGGCAATCTCATAATATAAATGGGTACGAATGACCGAAAAAACAATCTTGTTTTTGTGCAATCAAACAAAATAACACGAATTTATAAAAATTGCTCTCCAAAATGTCAAAATCAATTGACTTTTGGGGAGTTTGTATTATATAATATAAAAGCTTATAGAAGCATTACTATTAAAGGAGGAAAAAAGAAATGTTCAAAAAAGCATTAAGCCTTGTCGTTTCTCTTATGCTTATGGTAACTTCATTGTCATTTGCAGCAATTTCAGTTTCTGCTGCAGATACAACATATGTAGTTGCCGGCGCAGAAGAACTTTGCGGCGTTTTATGGAAGGGTACTCCAGAAGAAGCTCCTGCAAATGTTATGACAGACAATGGCGATGGTACTTACACAAAAGTATTTACCAATGTTCAGCCGGCATCAGGTCTTACACTTAAGGTTGTAGAAAATGGTGCTGACGGTTCACAGAACTGGATTGGCGACGCAACAGGCAATAACATTACATTTAATGTAACTGCTGCAAGTGATGTAACAGTAAAATTTGATTCTTCTACTAAAGAAATCACTGTTACAGGCGACGGCGTTCAGTTTGTAACAAATCTCGATATCGACAGCATCAATGCTGTTGGTAACGGCGACCCTGATGATGAAGCTTGGTTAAACGGTGCAGCTTGGGATCCTACAGCTAACCCTATGACAGAAGTTTCAGACAAAGTTTATGAGATTACATTCAAGAATGTAACTAAGTTCGACAACTATCAGGTTAAGTTCGCAGCTAACGGCAAGTGGACTGACAGTTGGGGCGCTGCAGCGGAAAACTTCACACCTGAATCAGGCGTAGAGTTTGACGCAGCATATAACGGAGAGAACCTTACCGTTAATGTTCCTTATGAATTTGCTGATGTAACACTCAAGCTCGACCTCACAAACTTTGATTATGCTACAAAGTTAGGTGCTAAGGCTACTGTAACAGTAACAGACACATCAACTCAGGTTGAAACAACAGAGGCTGATACAACAGTTGAGCCAACTACTGCTGCTCCTGCTACACAGCCAACAGCTGCTGCTCAGAAAGCACCTCTTACAGTAAATGCTACTTCAAATGTTTTCTCAACTGCAAAGGCTGAGTATAACAGCGAAACAAATCAGGTTACTGTAAGCTACTACCTCGACACAGATTATGACCTTGTAAACCTTGAATGGTACTTCACATTTGACAGCGAAGTATTTACTGTAAACAACAAGAATAATCTTGATTCAACAGGTAAGAAACTCGGCATTATGCCACAGATTACAAGCGGTTATGTAATCAACACAAGTATACCCGGCAAGGTAAACGCTAACGCATCTGACCTTGGTCTTTACACAATTAATAAAGACATTCCTTTCGCAAAGATCGTATTGGATGTAAAAGGTACTCCTGAGAATGTTGAAACAACAGTAAACATGAATGTAAGAGTTCTCACAAAGGGTGAAATGGACTTTGATACAATGAGAGTTGATCCTGATTCAATGGTATCATATGTTTGCGATTACATCATTCATGATGCATCTTACATCAAAGCAGCTACAACAAAGCTCACAGAGTCAACATTTGTTCCATCAACAGAGTCAACAGAAGCTCCTGAAACAACAGTAGCTCCTGAGACAACAGTTCCTGAAACAACAGCTGCACCTGAAACAACAGTTCCAGAGACAACAGCTGCTCCTGAGACAACAGTTCCTGAAACAACTGCAGCTCCAGAAACAACAGTTCCAGAGACAACTGAGGCTCCAGAAACAACAGTAGCTGCAACTACAGAAGAAGTTCCTGCTGGTGCTCTTAATGTAAATGCTACTTCTAACTTATTCCCTGCATCATCTAAGGTTGTTGCAGGTGACGAAGAGTATGTAACAGTAACTTATTACTTTGAGTCAGAGAAGAATGTTCTTAACGCAGACTTCAACCTTACTTATGACCCAACAATGCTCGCTCTTGACAGTGTTATGACTCCTTACACAAACGGTGTAGTAGTAAACTCTGCAACAGCAGGCAAGGTTTATGGCAATATGTCAAGCCTTAATCTTTACAACTTCAACCAGAAGACACCATTTGTTTCAGTTGTATTCAAGAGACTTGGTCTTGGCGAAACAGATGTAAACCTCACAGTTGATAACCTTACACTCTCACTTGCAAACGCTGAAGGTGTAACAGATGAAGCCCAGGAAGAGGGCCTTGTAAGAGATGGCGTTCTTGCTGAAACATCAACAAAATATTCAGTTGAAACTGAAATTCAGGCAGGTAAAGTTACACCTGTTGTTCCAACAACAGCTGAACCAACAACAGCTCCTGCTCCTGCAGGTTCAACATATGTAGTAGCAGGTTCAGAAGAACTTTGCGGTGTTTTATGGAAGGGCAGCCCGGAAGAAGCTCCTGAAAATGTTATGACAGCTAACGGCGACGGTACATACACAAAGGTATTTACCGATGTTCAGATTGCTGATTCACTTCAGCTTAAGGTTGTAGAAAATACAGCTGATGGCGGTCAGAATTGGATCGGTGATAACGGAGACAACAATATAACCTTTAATGTTGTTGCCGCTTGTGATGTAACAGTTACATATGACAGCAATACAGGCAAAATCACTGTTTCAGGTGACGGTGTTCAGATCGTTTCTGATATTGAAATCAAAAGCATGCATGCTGTTGGTAACGGTGACCCTGATGATGAATCATGGTTAAACGGTGCAGCTTGGGATCCAACAGCTAATGAGATGGAGCAGGTTGCAGATAAGGTTTATGAGATTACATATCACAATGTACCTAAGTTTGACAACTACCAGGTTAAGTTCGCAGCTAACGGCAAATGGGCTGACAGCTGGGGCGGTGCAGAAGAGAACTTCTCACCTGTATCAGGCGTTGCATTTGACGCTACATACAATGGTCAGAACCTCACTGTAAATGTACCATATGAGCTTGCTGATGTAACACTCAGAATTGACCTTTCAAACTTCAACTATGCTACAAAGCTCGGCGCAGTTGCTACAGTAACTGTAACAGAAGCTTCTCAGGTACCAACAACAGCTCCTGAAACAACAGTTCCAGAAACAACAGTACCTGAGACAACAGTTCCAGGCACAACAGCTCCAGAGACAACTGTACCTGAAACAACAGTTCCAGGCACAACAGTTGAGCAGGACACAACAGTAGCTCCTGCAACAGGCGCAACATCAGCAACAGGTTCAACAGTTAAGCCTGGTACAGCTGATACAGCTAACAAGGGTAATAATACAACTAATAACAACGGTACAGTTAAGACAGGTAATGCATCTATGGCAGTAGCTATCCTCCTTGTACTTGTATCTGCTACTGGTGTAATTTACTTTACCCGCAAGAAGATTAAATAATCTTTTATAAGCAATAAATAAAACATAGTTTTTCGCCCTCCGTTAATTCGGAGGGCGTTTTTGCGTTTAAATTAAAATTTTGAAAATTAAGGTTCTTTATCAAAAGTTGCGTTAAATAGTGTTTAGCGAACAAAGTTTAGTTAAATAAATATAAAATTTAGGTCAATCCTTTTTAAAGGGTTGCGGGTTTGGGCAGAGCCCATTAAACAGTAAAAATGAACTTATTTTCAATAAAAAATAAACGGTTGAATTTATATTATAGAATAACTAAACTTTAGATTAATCAAGACTTTAGTGGAAAACAAAAGTAAAGACTAATGGGTGGCAGAAAGTAAGAAAGTTGCACTTGAGCAATCTTAGAGAAAAGGTACTCTAAAGGATACAAAAGTTTGCGTGTGTGGGTAATTTGCCCTTGGAAAGAGGCAAATTAGTCGTTTTAGTAGCGTAGCTTTTTCCTATGTTGCAGTCGCATTTTAGGCTATCACCATTATGTTCAGCCCCGAACGGCAAGTCGTTTGGCTATCAGAATTTGAAATTGCATAAAGCATTTGTGGGCATTGCCTACAACCTTTGAAAAGGTTGAGCAAACTTTTAACTTTGGGACGAAAAGTTTGGCTTTTGCCGTACTTTGTTGCCCGACAAAAAATAATCTGATAAAACATAATTCCTAAAAATGATTAAAAATTGAAATTGAGAATGTACTATTTAAAAATAAAGTCTAAAATTAAAATTTTTGCAAATCAATAAGAAAAAATCACATAAAATTCAGATTAAAAAATGTATTAGTTCATTGAAATTTTGTTAATAATATTATATAATAGAAATACTATGATTAAGGATTTGATTTTATGTTGAAAAAAATTAAAACTGCTATTGCTTACTGCTCTGCAATGCTCATGATTGTTGCCGCAACTATGAGCGCAAATGCTGCCAATGAAGTCACAATTAATGATTCGGCTAATGTTGCGGTCGGCGATACTTTTACATACTCTATGTTCATTTCAGATGCACAGAGCGGAATAATGGGTATGCAGGCATATGTTTTTTATGATACAGATTACCTTGAAATTGATACATCATCAATTAGCTTTGAAACTCTCAACGGCGTAATTTACAACGGAAACCTTGACGGATATATGACTTTTAATTTTTCTGATATAAATAATTATGCTGACTTTTCATCAAGATCTCAACTCGTATCAATGAATTTTAAAGTTAAAAAAGCCGGCAATACTAATGTAAGATATTTTATCAAGGAAATGTATGACAGCAATATGGTAACTCTTTCTGCCTATACTATAACCTATGATATAGTTTATAATGAAAAAACTATTGTGTCCGACCAAATTCCTGTTGTTGAGGATTCAGAGAAATATATTAATCACTACCAAGGCAATTTCACAAATTACCTTGACGGCAAGGGCGATGATAATACAAATGAGAAGAACGACCACAAGGCGGTAATAGGAGAAAAAACTACTATGGTTCCGCAAAATAATCAAAATGACAATCAGTACACAGAAGTTACTCAAAACGGTTCGGGCTCATCGGTTACAACAATTGTAATCGTTTGCGGCTGCGTTCTGCTTGCGGCGGCTATTGCAGGAGTAATGTATTTCAGAAATAAAGAAAACAAGAAAAATGAGGTAAATACTGATAGTGATAATATTGACAATGATATGCCATAATGTGACGACTTGGTTTATATAATTATCCTTAGTTTAAAAAATGTTTAAAAAATGTTTAAAAAATGTAACCAAATTTTGTTAATTATTACACCCCTTAATCGACCTCTTTTTTCTAAAAAGCCTTGATTTTTTGAGCAAATTATTATATAATTGTCATACCGAGTATATCGGAAACATATTTTTATAGGAGGAAATTTCTAATGTCCAAGAAGATCATTAGTCTTATGTTGGCTATGGCTCTTTCTGCTTCAATGGTAGCAGTTGCAGCAGTTAGTGTTTCAGCTGACACAGACAGCGATGGTAACTATGTTCCTTCAGAGGGAACTGAAACATATAGATATTATTTCTATATGCCACAGAGATGGGAAAATGAGTTCACAACAACAGCAGGTGCATACTGGTGGGAAGGTACAGATTATTGCGAAACATGGCAGGATATGTATAAGGTTAAAGAAACTGAGAACGAAAACATTTTCTGTATTGATGTTCCAAAGGATGTTCCTAAGCTAATCTTCAACAACTATGTTGACGGCGGTGCAGATCCAGAGGCTCCTCAGTACACAAAGGCTGCTCAGACAACAGATGTTACATGTGTAGACGATGATGGTGAAGATGCTTGGGGTTACTGGCCTAAAACTGAAGATGACGATCCTAGTAACGCGCTTTATCCGGAAGGTATCAGAAATTTTGATAACATGATTTATGTTATTGATGAAAACAGAATCGAAGAGAACCCACTCAACCAGAAGCTTACATGCCGCGGTCAGTGGTACTACTACTATGGTAACGGCGAATATGGTTACACACCTGTAAAGGGTGACGGCGCTGTTTACAACACAGAGTATATGTCATTTGAAAAGGCACTTGAAGATAAGAATAATCCTAAGCCAACAGTTCCTGAAACAACAGTTGCTCCTGAGACAACAGTTGCTCCTGAAACAACAACAGAGGCTACAACAGCTCCTGCTCCAGTTTCAAAGCCTGCTCTTACAGTTTACGCTACATCAAACGTATTCCCAGAGGCTAAGGCTGTGTATGATAACTCAACAAAGCAGGTTACAGTTACTTACTACCTCGGTACAGACAGAGATCTTGTAAACCTTGAGTGGTACTTAACATTTGATAACACTGTTCTTGAGTACAAGAACGCTAACAACCTTGATTCATCAGGCAGAAAGCTCAACATTATGCCTCAGATCACACCGGCAGGCGGCGATGTATTCAATACAGATCTCCCAGGTAAGATAAATTCTAACGCTTCTAGCCTTTCACTTTATCCGATTGATTCAACAAAGCCTTTCGTACAGGTTACATTCGATGTAATCGGCGAGCCTGAGAATGTTGAAACAACAATCAACCTCAATGTAAGAGTTCTTACAACAGGCGCACTTGATCCTGACAAAATGAGCCTTGATCCTAATTCTATGAACTCATTTGTAGTTGACTTCACAATTAAGGATCCAGCTCCACTTACATTCACAAACACAACTCTTACAGAGTCAACATATGTTGAGCCAACAGCTCCGGAAACAACAGCTGCTCCTGTAACAACAGCTCCAGAAACAACAGTTCCTGGAACAACAGCTGCTCCTGTAACAACAGTTCCTGGAACAACAGCTGCTCCTGTAACAACACCTGGTACAACAGTTGCTCCTGCAACAGGCGCTACATCAGCAACAGGTTCAACAGTTAAGCCTGGCACAGCTGATACAGCTAATAAGGGTAACACAACTAACAACAATAACGGCACAGTTAAGACTGGTGACGCTACACTCGCAGTTGTAATCCTTACTCTCCTTGTTTCTGCTACCGGCGTTATGTTCGTTATTCGCAAGAGAGAGATCCTTTAATCTTAATTAGCAATAATTAGATTTCTTTGGGCTGGCCTTTTGGTCAGCCCATTTTGATTAAGAAAATACATTACTTAATTGCAGTATATTTATTTTACTGATAATGCAAATAATACTATAAATAATAACCCTATAAACTCATTTTAAATTGTTTTCAATATACTCCGTATGGTTTGAAAATATAGCTTGTATATTGTGTTTTGTCGGTGATTTCGGGTTATAATTCCTATAAATAATAATTATCAAAAAAATTGAAAAAATAGCGTAATTATGAAGAAATTTATCGTAAATATCGGTTGACAAAGCGCAAATACTTTTGTATAATAATCAATAGCGTTTTAATATGCGTTTATGCGGTCAAGAGGTGCAATTATGCTTTTTGAACTTAAAAGTGTCTTTCAAAATGAAGGCGAAGAAAAAACAATCAGCTATCAGCTGGATATAAGCAATATTGACATTGACGGCGTTTTTCCATTCAAAACACCGCTTGATATTACCGCAACAGCAGGAAACAGGGCATCACTTGTTGACCTTACTTTGGTTGTCAGCTTTGACTATGTGCGCAGCTGCGACAGATGTGGAGAAGAATTTACAAGGAAGATGAAGTACAAGTTTACTCATAAGCTTGCCCGTTCTCTTGAAACTGACGGCAACGACGACTATATTGAAACACCTGATTTTGTACTCGACCTTGATGAAACGGTTATTTCTGATGTGCTGTTGTCGCTGCCACAGAAAAACCTTTGTAAAGAGGATTGCAAGGGACTATGCAGTCAGTGCGGTCATAATCTTAACGAGGGTGAATGTGATTGCGATAAAAAGCAGGTTGACCCAAGGCTCGAGATTCTTAAACAACTTATGGATTGATATATGTTATTGTAAGGAGGTCTTTGTAATGGCAGTACCAAAGAGAAAAACTTCACACGCAAGAAAGAGTTCAAGACGTTCAACAGTTTGGAAGCTTAACGCTCCAACACTTGTAATTTGCCCTAACTGCGGTGAGTACAAGGCAGCTCACAGAGCTTGCGGCAACTGCGGTATGTATAACGGCAGACAGGTAATCGTAAAAGCTAACGAGAACTAATTACGGTACAAACATTATGGGCGGCAGAATTCTGTTCGCCCTTTTGTTTTGCTCTGATACATTGATTTTTTAATGAAATTTGTGTAAAATAAGTGTGAGGTGAGCTCGTGGCTGTAAAAATATTTGGTGTGACTGCTAACAGTCACGCAGACAGAGCAAAAATTAAAAGCGGAGAATCTCTGCTTACTATTAACGGAAATATAATTGAAGATGTGCTTGATTATCGCTTTCATCAGGTAAACAGAGATCTTACTCTTGAAATCCAAGATGGGAACGGCGATGTAAGAACAGTTAAGATTTACAAGAGTGAATACGAAGAAATCGGTCTTGAATTTGAAACATACCTTATGGATGAGCAGAAAAGCTGCCGTAACAAATGTATTTTCTGCTTTATTGACCAGTTGCCTAAGGGTATGCGTGAATCGCTTTATTTTAAAGATGATGACAGCCGACTTTCTTTTTTGTTTGGCAACTACATCACGCTTACCAACCTTAGCCAGCACGAAATCGACCGTATAATCAAGATGCACATTAGTCCTATTAATGTATCGGTGCACACAACCAATCCTCAGTTGCGTTGTAAAATGATGCATAACCGTTTTGCAGGCGATGCTTTAAGGCATCTTGAGAGCTTTGCAAAGGCAGGCATCAGCCTGAATTGTCAGATTGTAGCCTGCCCCGGAATAAATGACGGTGAGGAGCTTTTGCGAACATTTAAAGACCTTGAAAAGCTCGATGTTAATATGACCGCTGTTGTACCCGTAGGACTTACAAGGTACAGAGAGGGTCTGTATCCGCTTACCGAGTACACGCAGGAAACCGCCGAACAAACGGTAGATTTAATAGAAAAATTCGGCGACGAATGTGTAAAAAAATATGGCAGAAGAATTTTTTATGCAGGTGATGAATTTTATATTAAGGCGGGCAGACCGATACCGGAGCCTGATTTTTACGAGGGATTTCCTGCTGTTGAGGACGGCATTGGTATGATAGCCTGCTTAAAGGAAGAAATTGAGTTTGCCGTTGAGGACAGCGAATATAATGAGTCGCTTAATTATATGGTGACAATGGCTTGCGGCGAGGCTGTTGCGCCGTATTTACGAGATATGATGAAGATTATTGCAACTAAATTTCCAAATGTAAAAATAAATGTTGTTGCAATTAAAAATAACTTTTTCGGTGGCGGAGTTAATGTGTCGGGCTTGGTTACAGGCGGCGATCTTATTGCTCAGCTCAAGGGCAAGGAGCTTGGTGAAAAGCTCTTTATTCCGTCATCAATGCTAAGATTTGAAAACGATATTTTCCTTGATGATGTTTCAGTTGAAGATGTTGAGCGAGAGCTAAATATTTCTTTGGGAATTGTAAATAACAATGGTGACGAGCTTGTAAGGGCGGTCACTACCGTAAAGGAGATGTTAGAATGAATAAACCCGTAATTGCTATTGTGGGCAGACCAAATGTTGGTAAATCCACACTATTTAATAAACTTATCGGACAGCGACTTTCAATAGTTGATGACACACCGGGCGTTACTCGTGACCGTATTTACGGCGAGGTTGAGTGGCTCGGCAAAAAGGCCTTTATAATTGATACAGGCGGTATTGAGCCGAAAACAGATGATATTATTTTGTCGCAGATGCGCAGACAGGCTCAGCTTGCCATTGATACCGCAAATGTAATTATCCTTGTTACAGACGGTAAAACAGGTATGGTTGCAACCGATATGGATATTGCGCAGATGCTTATGAAATCAAACAAGCCGATTGTGCTTTGTGTAAATAAATGTGACGGTATTGGCGAACCTACTCCCGAATTTTATGAGTTTTACAACCTCGGACTCGGAGATCCTATTCAGGTTTCATCTGTTCACGGTCATGGTACAGGAGATTTGCTCGACAGTGTTTTTGAACACCTTGATTTTACAGAGGACAGCGAGGATGACGGCACTATAATTAATGTTGCGGTTATCGGTAAGCCAAATGCAGGCAAGTCATCGCTTATCAATAAGATTACAAACGAGGAGCGCTGTATAGTTTCTGACATTGCAGGTACTACAAGAGATACCATTGATACAATGATAGAAAATAAGTACGGTAAATTTAATTTTACCGATACAGCAGGACTTCGCCGTCAGAAAAAGATTTATGACGATATTGAAAAGTACAGCATCATCAGAGCTAAGATGGCGATTGAGCGCAGTGATGTATGTGTGATTATGATTGACGCCGAGGCAGGCATTACAGAGCAAGACACAAAGGTAGCCGGACTTGCACACGAGGCAGGCAAGGCTTGTATTCTTGCAGTAAACAAATGGGACGCAATCGAGAAAAACGACAAAACAATGCAGGAGTTCAGGAAAAAGCTCGACACTGATTTTGCGTTTATGTCATATGCTCCGCAGGTATTTATTTCAGCAAAAACAGGTCAGAGAATTGACAGACTGTTTGAGTTTATTGTTAGTTGTGCGGAGCAGTCGGCACGAAGAATTACAACAGGTATGCTCAACGAATTGCTTGCTCAGGCAACAACAAGAGTTCAGCCACCGTCTGATAAGGGCAAGAGATTGAAGATTTTTTATGTTACTCAGGCATCTGTAAAGCCGCCTACATTTATTTTCTTCTGCAACAATGCCCAGCTGTTCCACTTTTCTTATCAGCGCTATCTTGAAAACAGAATCAGAGAGGCGTTCGGTCTTGAGGGAACACCAATCAGAATTATTATCAGGGAGCGTGGCGAAAAGTAATGGATTTTTATTTGACATTTTTAGCGGATAACTGGTGGAGAGTTTTAATTACCGCCGTTGTCGCTTACCTTTTGGGCAGTGTGAATACGGCTGTTATAGTTACAAAAATTGTTACAGGCGGCAAAAAAGACATTCGTGAAATGGGCAGTGGCAACGCAGGCTTTACCAATGTTTTGCGTTCGGTCGGAAAAGTTCCCGCTATATTTACAATCGTGTGCGATGCGCTTAAATGTGTTGTTGCGGTAATAATCGGCTGGCTGATTTTCTCGACTATTCAGGCAGACAGCCAAATTCTTTCAAATGAGTTTGGCAACTGCGGCAAGTACATTGCAGGTATTTTTGCTATACTCGGACATTCGTATCCCGTTTATTTCCACTTTAAGGGCGGCAAGGGTGTTGTTACCGCTGCGGCACTTATAGCAAGTGAGGATTGGAGAGTGTTTATTGCGATTATTGCCACTTTCCTTATAGTTTTTATCTGTTCAAAAATTATTTCGCTTTCAAGTATTACAGCGGCTGTTCTTTACGGCCCGTTTACTTTTCTTGCAACATTCCTTTTTGATTATCCGAACGGATATTCTTTAGGCTATGTAATTTTGTCAACGGTTGCGGCGCTGATTATCGGTATTTTTGTAATTGTTAAGCATAAGGATAACATTAAAAGACTTATGCGTGGCGAGGAAAAGAAAATTACTGCAAAGAAAAAGACAAATGCTTGACGAATTTTTATAAAAGTTGTAAAATAGTGACAGAAATATTATTGAAAGGTCGAATATTATGTCTGACTGTATTTTTTGTAAAATAGTTGACGGCTCTATTCCATCAACAAAGGTTTACGAGGACGATAAAATACTTGCATTCAAGGATTTGAACCCTCAAGCACCTGTTCATACTCTTATTGTTCCTAAACAGCATATTTGTTGTGCAGATAAAATTACTGCCGATAACTGTGAGATAGTCGGTTACATATTCTCAAAAATTCCTGAGATTGCAAAGTCACTCGGTCTTGAGAACGGCTACCGTATTGTTAATAACTGCGGTGAAGACGGCTGTCAGTCGGTAAAGCACTTGCATTTCCATTTGCTTGGCGGCAAAAAGCTTGCTGAAAATATGGCTTAAGAGGTGAGTACGATGGGTACATATAAAATTACCATTGCAGGACTTGAGCGTGAGCTTGAGCTTTTTCCTGTAAGTGATAAGCTTGACATTGCGGCATTTATTATGTTTGGTGATGTTGAAATTACCGAGGCGTCTGCTAAAGAGCTTTTAAAAATTTGCCCTGAGCACGATGTTGTTGTTACAGCCGAGGCAAAGGGTATTCCGCTTTGCTATGAAATGGCAAGACAGGGCTGTAAGAATTATGTTGTTGCCCGTAAGGGTGTTAAAGTGTATATGAGAAACCCTATTGAAGTAAACGTTAAGTCAATTACTACCGAGAACGAGCAGGAGCTCTATCTTGGCGAGGGTGACGCTGACTTTATTAAGGGCAAAAGAATTTTGATTGTTGATGATGTTGTTTCAACAGGTCAGAGCCTTGAAGCTATTGAGGAGCTTGTTACAAAAGCAGGCGGAAACATAGTAGGCAAGGCGGCTGTGCTTGCCGAGGGTGACGCAAGAGGCAGAAAAGATATTATTTATCTTGAGGAGTTGCCTTTGTTCTTTAAATAATATATTAAGGATTGAATTTTATGAAACGACCGTTTGCTTTGATTGGTATTACATATCTTTCTGTGCAAGCGGCGCTTTTTTATTTTCAGCAAATTTACATTGCGGCAGTAGTTGCCGTTGTGTGTTTTGTCGGCGCTGTTGTTTCGCTTTTTACCTTGAAGAATAAAAGTATTCGGCATACCGCACTCGGATTTTGCATTACCGCTACGTTTGCAAGTGTGATATTCGGCGGATACAGTGCGCTTGTAAGACAGCCGATTACAGAGAAATATTCTGACAAAGATATATATGTTACGGCAACTGTAATTGAACAGCCGACAAGGAAATATGATTATTACAAATATCTGATTGAAACCGAGCAGATAAATAAAAAAAGTGAAAGGCTGAGGATAAATCTTTCAACAATCAGTGAAATAAATGTTGAAGAATTTGACAGAATAAGCTGTGTTTTATCTGTAAAAGAGTGTGAGCAAAATTCAATGATAGCAGACGGTGCGTTTTTGCAGGCGTCTGCCGATAAGAATTTTGCTTATATTGTAAAAGCCTCGGATAATAAGCCGCTGTATTACAATGCAATTAAACTGCGGAAAAGCTTTGCAAACAGCTTGAATAATCTTATGTCAAATGACAGCGCATCACTGTGCAGAGCTGTTTTGTTAGGCGAAAAGTCGGCGCTCTCGCAGGATGTGCAAAACGATTTTACACGCTGTGGCGTCAGCTTTCTAATAGTAGTGTCGGGTATGCACCTTGCAATTATATGCAGTTTTGTATTTTTCTGTATAAAAGGAATTATCAGGAGCAGGGCATTACGCTCGTTGATAATGATTTTATGTGCATTTGCATTTATGGCGGTAAGCGGATTTTCACCCTCTGTGGTAAGGGCAGGAATTATGCTTGCTGTGGTGTATTCGGGAAAAATGTTTATGCGCAACGGCGATTCGCTTAATTCGCTGGGAATTGCGGCTTTAATTCTTACTGTGCCAAATCCCGTTGCGGTAGCCGATGTGGGTATGCTGTTATCATTTACGGCAACTCTCGGCATAATTTTGTGGGCACAAGGTATGACCGCATTTATAATGGGTAAATTTACAAAATTAAATAGGCTTAAAAGACCTGTTGAATTTATCGTAAATCTGTTTTCCGTATCGGTATCGGCGGCTGTATGGACAATGCCGTTTTCGGTATTGCTGTTTGGCAAGGTGTCGCTTTTCTCAATTTTACTTTCAGTTGTGCTTTCGCCCGTTGTAAGCATACTCGTAGCCTGCTCCCTGCTGACTGTGATTTTTAACGGCATAGGAGCTATCGGCTTTATTGCTTATCCGTTTGCGTTTGTGTGCGAGTGGCTGAGCCGTTTTGTTTTAGCTGTGGTGGGCACGATTTCCGGTATTCCGTTTTCATATGTAAATGCCCGTAAGCCGTATTTTTACATATGGCTCGGTTTGGCTGCGGTTATGGTTATTGCAGGCTGTTTTGTAAAGAACAGGGCAGGCTATGCCGTTAAAAGTGCTGTTGTATCGCTGTGTGTGCTTACTTTGGGTTTTGGTATATATTCAGTAATTGATGTGAGAAATACCGAGTTAAACATTTACGCAACAGGCGGCAATACGGTTATGATAAGGCGTGGCAAAAACTGCTCGGTCATAAGCTGTGACGGAGATTTTGCAAAAATTTACAGCGCTGTATCGGGTGTGAAGGAAGATACCGACAAGCTCGACTTTCTTATTGTGCCAACCGACAGGGAGAGCAGTGCCGCTTATGCCGATATTATTCAAAGAAAATTTGACGAATCGGATGTTTTGATATATGATAGTAAAGGTGAGTTTAGCGACAGAGAAAATGTAAAGTATTTTAACAGGAGCTTTACAGTATATCTTAATGAAAACACCAAAGACGAAATAGTGTGTGCAGAGGGCGGTGTTTATCAGTATATAAGCACTGACAATACAGCTGTTTTGCTCTTTGACGGTGAACTTGATTTTAATAAAATTCCCGAAAAATACCGAAAAGCCGATTATGTTATTACAGATAAATTCAGTAAAGATATTAAAAGCCTTTTTAGTGGAAAAGTAATCATTACAGGCAACGGCGAGGGTATCGAGGAAAATTCAGATATAATTTGGATACAAGACGATAATATGGCATTTGCACTTAATTAACGGAGGAAATATGGCTGTACTTACAGACAAACAAATGGACAAGCATATAAAAGAAAAAAAATTTGCTAAGATATATTTGATTTACGGCGATGAACAAATGTATGTTAGAAAATATACCGATAAACTTGTTACTGCGGTGGCAGGCAAAACTCCGTCAGATTTTAATTTTCATTCGTTCGGTGACAGTATTAATTTTGACGAGCTTGCCGCATCTGTTCAGATTGTGCCGTTTATGAGCGAATATAACTGCGTTTTGGTGAGTGATGCCGCCTTTGATGAGTTTAATGCAAATGACAACGCAAGGTTTGCCGATATTTACAAGGCAGTGCCTGACGGTACTGTTTTTATTGTATCTTTGCCGTCTATTAAGCCTAAAAAAAATACAACGGTTTTGCCTGCGCTTAAAAAATATGCGGACAAAAACGGTATAGTTTGCGAATTTAACACACTTACTCAGAACGAGCTTGTTAAATTTATTGCCAAATGGGCGAACGCAAACGGCAAGATTATTTCTCAGGTAAACGCAGCTCACCTTATATCGCTTTGTGGTCGTGACCTTAATATGCTGAAAAATGAGATTGATAAAATTTCGGCATACGCAAAGGGAGAAGAAATATCTTGTGATGATATTGATAAGTTGGCGACAGTTACGCTTGAGGCAAAAGTTTTTGCACTCTCGGACGCAGTGCTTAACGATAATGCACAAAAAGCGTTTAATACGCTTGATGTATTGTTTTATCAGCAGGAAAAAACAGCCGATATGCTGTATATTTTAACAAAGGCGTATATTGACGCATACAGAATACGAGTGGCAGACGAAAGCGGAATAACGAAAACCGAAGTTGCAAATAAGTTTAATTATAAAAACAGAGCGTTTGTACTTGATAATGCAAAAAAAGCGACAAAGCGGGTATCAACGCAGGCACTGAGAAAGTCGCTTGATATACTTTTACAGGCTGATACAGAGTTTAAGAGCGTAGCGATAAATGACAGAATGTTTTTTGAAAAATTAATCGCAAACCTTTTGCTGACAGCTGAGAGGGGTAGAGTTTAATTGCTTAAAATAAAAGAGGCAATAATAGTAGAGGGCAGATACGATAAAATAAAATTAAAAAATATTGTTGATGCCACAATTATTGAAACCAACGGCTTTAGAGTGTTTTCAGACAAAGAAAAGCAGTCGCTTATTCGCAAAATTGCAGAAACCAAGGGAATACTTGTATTTACAGACAGCGACTCCGCAGGTTTTGTTATAAGGAATTTTTTGCGTGGTGCGGTTGATAAAAGCAAGATAAAGCATTGCTACATACCGCAGATAAACGGAAAGGAAAAACGAAAGGCGCATAGCTCAAAAGAGGGTTTCCTCGGCGTTGAGGGTGTGAGCGACGAAGTGATTATTGACGCTATCCGCAAAAGCGGTGCAACAATCATAGGAGAAGAAAGTCAGGCGCAAAGCGGAGAGATTACAAAATCCGATTTATATCGGCTCGGACTTACGGGCAGAGAAAATTCGGAAAAGCTGAGGAAAGCACTTTTAAAAAATTTAGGAATGCCGTCATATCTCACTACAAACGCTATGCTCTCGGCAATTAATTGCTTATATTCGTTAGAAGAATTAAAAAGCATAGTAGAAAATTTGGAAATTTAATAAACAGAATTGAAATCATCGTTTTTGGACATAATAAAAACGGTGATTTTTTTGTTAAAGAGATTAAAATGTGATTGTATGCTTTTTTCAATAGGCGGTGTAGCCTATGCTTTGCTTGAAATATTGTGGCGGAGAAAAACGCACTGGACTATGGCGGTTACGGGTGGGAGCTGTTTCCTTGCTATTTTCAGAGTATATAAAAAGTTCCCGAAACTTTGCCTGCGCAGTAAGTGCCTTATCGGCGGAGCGATTATTACATTTATGGAGGGCATATGCGGTTTTATTGTAAATGTAAAGTGCAAGCTCAATGTTTGGGATTACAGTAACTGCACCTTGAATTTTAAAGGACAGATCTGCCCGTTTTACAGTATGCTCTGGATTCTTTTGTGTATTCCGATAAGCGGTATATGCAAATTGCTTTGTAAAAACAAAAAAATTATTTAGCAGTCACTTTAGCGTCATTATGAGTATTTATAATAAACCTGTAAAATAAATTTGGAGGAATTATTATGGAAATACTCAGAGTTGAAAATCTTGTAAAAACTTACGGACAGGGCGACAATATTGTGAATGCTGTTGATAATATTTCGTTGTCGGTAAACAAGGGTGAATTTGTAGCAATAGTAGGCGCAAGCGGCAGTGGAAAGTCAACTTTACTGCACCTGCTTGGTGGAGTGGACAGACCGACAAGCGGTGAAATTTATATAGACGGCAACGAAATTAATTCTATGAATAACGATAATCTCGCTATTTTCAGACGCAGGCAGATTGGAATTGTGTATCAGTTCTATAATCTTATTCCTATTCTTACTGTGGAAGAAAATATTTCTTTGCCTTGCGACCTTGACGGTAACAGACCCGATAAAGAGAGAATGGATTTGATTTTAAAGTCTTTCGGACTTTTTGAAAGAAGAAATCATCTGCCAAACGAGCTTTCGGGCGGTCAGCAACAGAGAACTTCAATTGCAAGAGCTTTAATAAATAATCCGGCTATTCTGCTTGCTGACGAACCTACGGGTAACCTTGATTCAAAATCCACAGAAGAAATTATGAGTATTTTGAAAATGTCTAACCGTGACTTTAATCAGACAATAATTATGATTACGCACAATCTTGAAATTGCAAAGGAAGCCGACAGAATTATTACAATTCAGGACGGCAAAATTTTAAGGGAGGCGTAAGGCTTGAAGATACTGAATAAACTTACTGTTAAAAATTTAAAGTTGAATAAAAGCCGTACGATTGTTACGATTATCGGTATTATGCTTTCGTGCGCTTTGATTATGGTTGTTGCCGGTATGGCGGCAAGCGCACAACAGACAATGGTAAACTTACAAATTAATATGACGGGTAATTATGATTTATTTGTAAAAGGAGCAAACAAAAAAATTATTGACAATGCGCAGGCAAACAGAAATGTAAAGGACATTTATATAAAACAAAATCTCGGTTGCGCATATCTGCCGCAGGCGAAATTTGACACAAAACCGTACATAAATGTGGTAGCATTTAACGAAAAATCATTTACAGACTGTTTTAATGTTACACTTAAAGAGGGCAGACTTCCGCAAAACGGAAACGAACTTGTGCTTTCGCAGAGTGTAATTGAAAACAGCAAGGCAGACTATAAAATCGGAGATACAGTTGCTCTTGATTTGGGGAAGAGAGTCTATGCTTCGGGTGACGAAATACCTTTAGATGATACGGATTATTTTAATGACACCAATGGTACAGAAAAGCTGGTCGATACTCATAAAAAGACTTACACTGTTGTAGGTGTGTTTAATAAGGTTTCTTCATCATATTTTGCGGCAGACAGCATTTCTGCAAGCAGTTCCGCTTTCACTTTAGCTGAAGAAAATGCCGATATAAATGATTTGTTTATAAGTTTTACATCAGACGGTGAAAAAGATTATATTACAACGAGCGGTGAAATTTTAAATTTAACGGGTGACGATTTTGAGAGTTTAAAAAATAATTTTGAAGTTTATCTTGAAAACGGTGATTTTGATGAGGCGGATATAAACAAAGATTTGCTGAGATACAAAGGCTTTGCGCTAAGTGACGAGTATATGAGAATGCTTTTTTCATTAGCTGTAATAATTATTGTAATTATTGCAATTTCAAGTATTTTTGTTATCCGCAACAGCTTTGCAATTTCAATTACCGAAAAAACAAAGTTGTACGGTATGCTTGCTTCAATCGGTGCTACATCAAAGCAGATAAGGCATAATGTGCTTTTTGAGGGCTTTGTGCTTGGCATAATCGGTATTCCGGCAGGCATTTTGCTTGGCGTAGGTGTAATTGCGCTGCTTGTGGTAATTTTGAACGCATTGCTCGGCAGTATGCTCAACGGAATCTCATTTGTTTATGCCGTTCCATGGTGGGTAGCGGTTATTTCTGCTGTAATGTCAGCGGTTATTATTCTGTTTTCTACGCTTTCATCGGCTTTCAGAGCCTCAAAAATTGCTCCGATTACCGCAATCAGAGGCAACAATGATATTAAGATTAATAAAAGGAAAAGTTATAAAGCACCGAAATTTATTAAAAAGCTGTTTGGTGTGGGCGGAGAGATTGCCTATAAAAATCTTAAACGCAGTAAAAAGAAGTACCGCACTACTGTGATTTCTATTATTATAACAGTTGCAATGTTTATTTCAATTTCCACCTTTATTGAGTACGGATTAAAAATTGCAGGTGATCACTTTAAGGATATGCCTTACAATATTACTGTACATGCAAACGATAAGCTGTCATACGAGGAATACGAAAATATTTACAAAAGAATCATTGCTGATACGGATATAAATTCAAGTATAAAAGCCTGTGGAAATGATTATGGCAATATAGTGGGGCTTACCGATTATTATACGGAGGATGCCAAAGCGGCAGAGTTACCGGGCGGCGATTTAGCGTATGTGTTTGGTGTGGATAATAAGAGCTTTAAGGAGTATGTAACCGCACTTGGATATAATTATGATGATGTCAAGGATAAAGCACTTATTACGAATGATTTTAAATACTATAATTCGGATAATATTCTTATCAAGGGTAAGGAATTTGACTTGCCTATGAACACTGTTGTAAAGTTGTATCCTAACGGAACCCCGTCATATACTGAGGATGATATTAAAGAAATTCAGAAAACAGATCCTGATTTTGTATATAATCCGGATGATTATAAGTCTGTTGACCTTGTTATATATGATACAATTAATAAGGAAGTGCCGGGGTCTATAGTTTCAAGTATTATGAGTACCTTAAATGAGGGAAGTGTGCTTGTAAGTGAGGATTATTTTAAAAAGCTGTTTGGCGAGGATAATGACTATACAACAAGAGTCATTGTTATTGATTCGGCTGACCCTGTAAATACGGTAGAATATATAAATAATCTTGATATAGAAAATCTTGATGTTTTTAATATTAACGAGCAAAAAGAACAGATGAATGCCGTTGTGCTTATTATTGCAATCTTTGCTTACGGTTTTATTATTGTAATTTCACTTATCGGTATAACAAATGTATTTAACACAATCAATACCAATATGCGTTTGCGCAGTAAGGAATTTGCGATGCTCAAGTCTATCGGTATGACAAAGAAAGAATTTAACAGAATGATAAGACTTGAAAGTTTGTTCTACGGTTTAAAATCCTTGCTTATCGGTGTTCCGCTCGGATTGCTCGGAGGTTATGCTATATTTAAGGCTACGGGAAATACCATTATGCTTGACTATTCATTCCCGACTATGGCTGTACTCATAAGCATAGTGTTCGTATTCTTTGTTGTATGGCTTATTATGAAAATTTCTATCAGCAAAGTGAATAAACAGAATATAATTGAAACCATACGCAACGATAATATTTGACATATCGGCTTACAGGGTGATATAATCACAAAAGAAGGGAAGTGTTAGTATGAAGATACTGCTTGTTGAGGATAACAAAAGCATAATAAAAGGACTTGAGTATGCATTTGCACAGAACGGCTACAGTTGTGAATACTGTCTTAGTTTAGACGAGGCTGTACGAAAAGCACCTTTTAATTATGATGTAGCAGTGCTTGATATAATGCTTCCCGACGGAAACGGCTTTGATTTGTTTAAAAAAATTCGCAGATATTCTGATTTGCCTGTAATTTTTCTTACCGCTGTTGATGATGAAGACAGTGTAGTAAACGGACTTGAACTTGGTGCGGACGATTACATAACAAAGCCGTTCTCCACAAGGGAGCTTATTGCACGAATCAAGCGTGCGGCAAATAAGAACAGCAAAAAGAATATAATAACTGTTTCGGGAGTAACGCTTGACCTTGACAAATCGGCGGTGTTTGAAAACGGAAAACAGCTTGAGCTTACCGCACTTGAATACAAATTACTGTCGTTGCTGATGCAGAATGTCGGCAAGGTTGTAACGAGAGAACTTATATTTGAAAAAATATGGGATGTATCGGGCAACTTTGTAAATGACAATACGCTTACTGTATATATCAAGAGAATACGCAAAAAGCTTGATGCGGATATAATAAAAACGGTAAAGGGAATGGGGTATCAGGTTGCGGAGGTCAGCAAATGAAGAAGTCATATAGATTTGTTGCGCTGTGCCTTGCGCTAACAGCTTTTTTCTGTATTATCTCGGCTGTTTGTACGGCAGTCTGCCTTGAAAATGTAAGGAAAACAACCAACAGTACTGTAAATCGGCTTGTAGCCGTAATGCTTGAAAAATATCCCGATATAAGCGAAAAGGAAATTGCAGAAATACTCAATGACAAAACAGCTGTCGAAGATGATATTGAGATTTTAGAAAAATACGGAATTGACTTAAAAAGCGACTGGATTTCTTACGGCAATCAAGGCTCGTATAAATATGTAGTTATTTCGGCAATTATTTGCTTAGCCTTTGGCATTGCTTTTATAGTGGTATTTTTATTATATTTAAAAATGCAAAAGCAACAGACTATGGAAATAGCAAAGCGGATTGAACGCATTAACCTTGGCGATTATTCATTGCAGATTGACGAGAACAGCGAGGACGAGCTTTCTCTGCTTGATAATCAGATTTACCGTACAACCGTAAAATTCAGAGAGCAGGCGGAAAATTCAAGGAAAGACAAGGAAAACCTGCAAAGATCATTGTCGGATATTTCACATCAGCTCAAAACTCCGCTCACTTCAATAATTGTTATGGTGGAGAATATTTTAGATGATGACGATATGCCGCTTGAAATCAGGCGTGAATTTTTAAATGATATTAAGCACAACACGAATACTATTTCTTTTTTGGTGCAAAGTCTTCTTAAGTTATCAAAACTTGACGCAGAGGCGGTTAAATTCAGATATGAGCAGATTGAGGTGAAAAGCATTGTTGATGAGTGTATTAAAAATACCGCTGTAATGGCTGAAATTTTGGGTGTAAGACTTGAAACCGACTGCAATGACATAATTCTTAATTGCGACAGAAAATGGCTTTGTGAGGCTATTACGAACATAATTAAAAACTGTATTGAGCACTCGCACAACGGAAACATAAAAATAACCGCTGAGCAAAATAAACTTTATACGAAAATCAGTATAAAGGATAACGGCAGCGGTATAGACAAAGAAGATTTGCCGCACATATTTGAGAGATTTTATAAGGGCAAAAATTCAAGTGACGACAGCGTGGGCATAGGACTTGCCCTTGCAAAGTCGATTATTGAAAAGCAGAGCGGATATATCGGCGTGTCATCTGAGCTTGGTGCAGGCAGTGAGTTTGTAATTAAGTTTTTTAATAATTGGCTCTATACTAAATGTTGGGGTAAGGAAAGAGCCTACAAAATAAATTTAAAAAATTTTCAAAAAAAGTAGAGCATATTTTCCGAAAATCCGTTAAAAT
>OGXL01000806.1_pt1 | contig 27513 bp, 23 predicted proteins | sample 1576311 | NCBI WGS metagenome assembly OGXL01 (sample SAMEA3541564, study PRJEB24748) | human gut metagenome | biome: human gut; feature: human-associated habitat; material: faeces | place: China | collected 2012 | reverse complement strand
GAAAGAATATTATCCGGAGGAGATGAGCGTAGAAAATTACAGGCTCCTGAAAAGGCTTCTGATTGAAAAGACACAGCAGATGGAAATCCTTGCCCAGACAACGGCTGGAGGGATGAAAGGAAGCCTTGATGATGAAGATTATACGTTCTTCTATGTAAACGATGAACTTTGCAATATGCTAGGATATACCTATGATGAATTTATGGAGATGAGCGGGGGAACAGCAAAAGGGGCTATCTATCCGCCAGATGTCCCGAAGGCTATGAGAGATTGCAGGGAATGCTTCAAAAAAGGGGACGAATATAAGACGGAATACAGAATACGAAAAAGGGATGGCACCCTGCTGTGGGTTATGGATTACGGAAAAAAGGTAAGGGATGCAAATCAGGAGGTTATTATTAATAGTATCCTTACTGATATCTCAGAGATCAAGGAGACGATCGGACAGTTGGAGATGGAAAAGGAGAGAAATGAAATAGTTTCAGAATTATCGGATGACATTATCTTTGATTATAATATGAGAGAAGATGAACTACAGGTATTCTATCCGGCATCTATTGCTGGGGAGAAACATAAAAAGATCATAAAAACTGCCAGAGTTTCTGATGGGTGGAAAGAGTTAGGAGTGTCACCGGAAGATGAGGCAGAAATTTATAAGAAAATAATGGATATATCTAATGATAAGATCAGCAATAAGACGATTAAGGCAGAATACCGGATAGTTGATTGGAATGCCAAGAATATTTGGCGAAGGGTGCTGATGAGAGGAGTATTTGATTCTGAAGGAAATCTTGCAAAAGTAGTTGGGAAAGTGGTTGATATCAGTTCAGAAAAGGAGCTTATGCTTCGATCTAACACAGATTCTCTTACCAGCGCCTATAATAGAAGCTATCTGGAACTGGCGGTAAAAAAGGACCGAGGCCCCCTGGAGAGAGCGCAGCTTGATGCCCCGGACCTCGTCCGGGGAGTAGTACTGCCGCAGCAGGCTCTCCGGGACACAGAGGTAGACCTGCTCCTGGTACAGCTGCTGCTCCAGCAGGTCCGGGCTGTACGAGCCGGAGAGGACCACGGCGAAGTCCAGCTCTCCGTTGGACACCATAGCCTCCAGCTGGGTGGAGAGGGCGTCGGAAAAACGGACCTCCACCAGCGGATAGCGGCGGTGGAAGTCGGGCAGCAGCTGGGAGAGGATCCAGGCCCCTCGCATGGTGCCCGCCCCCAGCTTCAGCGTGCCCCGCTCCTGCTGCTCGATGTCGGAGAGGATGTCCTCCAGGTTCCGCTCCTCCTTCTCCACCACCTGGGCAAAGGAGAGGACGAACTCCCCCGCGCAGGTGAGGGACAATGTTGGCTTCCGGTACAGCAGGGGGCAGCCGTAGTGCTGCTCCAGGCGGTGGATGTGGTTGCTGAGGGTCTGCTGGGAGATATACAGCCGCTGGGCCGTCCGGGTCATGTTCAGGTCCTTGGACAGCTCCTGAAAATAGTAGAGACTGACGAGATCCATGGGAAGCCTCCCTGTCCAGCTACAAAATTTCTTTGTCGAAAAATGAAAAAATCTCTGTTTGATTTTTGGCCTTGTTCATATTACCATGATTTTAACGGAAACGCAAATGATTTTATGAAAAATATACAGGACCAATGAGGAGGAGTTTTTATGGCAATCCGAGTGCTGCTTCCCCAGCCCATTTTGCCGGCTGGCTATGAATATCTGCGGGAGCACGGCTACGAGGTGGTGGACGGCCGCGGCTTTACCGAGGAGGACATCATCGCGGACATCGGAGACTGTGACGCGATCATCGTTCGAACGGCGAAGATCACGGAGAAGATTTTGGATGCGGCCCCCAAGCTGAAGATCCTGGCCCGCCACGGCGCGGGCTATGACGGAGTAGACCTGAAGGCGGCCCGGAAGCATGGCGTGCTGGTATGCACCGCCGGCGGGGCCAACGCCATCTCGGTGGCGGAACTGACCATCTTCTATATGCTCTACTGCTCCCGGAACTTCAAGAAGGTGCAGAGCCTGTACCTGGAGGACTACCGCCAAGCCAAGATGGGTGTCCCCAAGACGGAGCTGGAGGGCAAGACCCTGGGCCTGGTGGGCCTGGGCAACATCGGCAAGCTGGTGGCGAAGAAAGCCGCCCTGGGCTTCGATATGACGGTGCTGGCCTATGATCCCTTTGCCAAAAAGGAGGGCCTGCCCGATTACATCCAGCTGGTGGAGGACCGGGACGAGATCTTTACCAAAAGCGACTACGTCTCCCTCCATGTGCCCGCCACCCCCGAGACCGTCCACTCCATCAGTGACCGTGAGTTCGGCCTGATGAAGGAGACTGCGTACCTCATCAACGCCGCCCGCGGCTCCATCGTGGACGAGCCCGCCCTGATCCGTGCCCTCCGGGCCGGGAAGATCGCCGGGGCCGGGCTGGATACGCTGGAGAAGGAGCCCATCGATCCCAGCAACCCCCTGGTGTCCATGGACAATGTGCTCACCGCCCCCCACATCGGCGGCGCCACCAAGGAGGCGTCCAGCCGTTCCTCCGTGGCCTGCGCCCAGGCCATCGACGACTACTTCTCCGGCCGGACTCCCAAGTTCGTGGTGCCCGAGCTGCGGGACCTGATCCAGAAGTAAATCCCTTCGTGTGTACGAGTTTTGAAAGGAGCAATCTGAAATGAGTGTAGGAAAACGGATCTTTTTGAAGCGTGAGATGCCCGATCCGGAGGTAATGGCCCAGTTTAAGTCCATCCCGGCCTCCAACACTGCCGACGTGATGGGCCGCAGCTGCGCCATGAACCCCCGGATCCACCTGGTGAGCAAGCCCAAGGCGCAGATGATGGCTGGCCCCGCCTATACGGTGAAGTGCCGTGCGGGGGACAATCTGACCCTCCACGCCGCCCTGAACTACTGTCAGGAGGGCGACGTGCTGGTGGTGTCCAACGAGGAGGACGACACCCGCGCCCTGATGGGTGAGATCATGATGGCGTATCTCAAGTATACGAAGAAGATCGCCGGCATCGTGCTGGACGGCCCCATCCGCGACATCGATGAGATCGGGAACTGGGATTTTCCCGTCTACTGCACGGGAACCACTCCGGGCGGCCCCTACAAGGAGGGCCCCGGTGAGATCAACGTGCCCATCGCCTGCGGCGGCGTGAGCGTCAACCCCGGCGACATCATCCTGGCCGACCCGGACGGCGTCATCGTCATTCCCCGGAAGGACGCCCCCGTCATCCTGGAGGACGCCAAGAAGTTCCAGGCTGCCGATGAGAAGAAGCTGGCCGCCGCCAAGAATGGCACCGCCAACCGCGCCTGGGTGGAAAAGAGCCTGGCGGAAAAAGGCTACGAGATCATCGACGACGTGTACCACGCGTAAGAGAGACGCGTTATCTGCCCGTCCCCGCCCGCTGAGACTGGCGGGGACGGAGTTCAACAGATAAAGGAGAGAAAAATATGGGACCCGGATTGACTGCATTGCTGGTTTTTATCGCACTGATCATCATTTGGGCCGTGGTACTCAAGCGCAATATCGTGGAGGCCGCCATTCTCAGCCTGATCATTCTGCCGTTCTTCGGCGGCGTGGACCAGGCCCCCAGTCTGATGTCCGGCGCGATCAAGTATGTTCTGAACTATGAGGTGCTGTACGCATCCCTGGCCTTTATTGTTATGGCATTTCTCCTCCAGCATTCCAATGTACTGGATGGTATGCTGCACATCTTCACCCGCCTGTTCGGGCGGCTGAAGGGCGGCCCCGCCTATGTCAACACCGCGATTTCCTCCGCCCTGGGCTGTATGTCCGGCGGAAACACCCCCAACGCCGCAACTGCCGGCGCGTTCACCGCCGAGTGGCTGCTGAAGTCCGGCTGGAACCGGGAGCAGGCGGCCACCCTGATCGCCGCCAACGGCGGCCTGGGCGCCGGCTTTCCCCCCTGCGCCGGCCTGTTCATTGTGCTGGGCTTTCCCACGGTGGCCGGGATCGTGGAGGAAGGGGCGTTATACATCGCCCTGCTGGTCACCGGCCTGTATCAGGTCGCGTGGCGTCTGGTCTATATCCACTATGTGGTGCGTAAGAACCACATCCAGCCCACTCTGGTGGGTGAGCAGGAGCCCATCTCGGAAGTATTCCGCAAGCATGGCATCTGTATGACCCTTTTCCTGGGCGCAGTCATCCCCGTGCTCCTCACCATGGGCCCCCTGAACAAAGCCCTGGCCGGCCGCTCCGAGGCCTGGGAGGGCGCGATGGACAGCGTCAACCTGCTGGTTTGGCTGCCTACTCTGATGATCTGCATCATCCTGCTTCTGGATGGCAGGAACATCGTGAAAAAGTTCTCCTCCTGGGAGGATTTCGTCAAAAAATTCATCCCCCATATCGCCAACACGGGCGGCCTGCTGTTCTTTATCTTTGCGGTGAGCAACATCATCACCAAGCTGGGCCTGGGCGATGATGTGGTGTCCGTTCTGGACAAGATGAACCTGTCCCCCATTGTGACTCTGATCGTGGTCTATGTGCTGGTGGCTGTGGTCGCCGGACCTCTATCCTCCACCGCGACTCTGACCGCCGTAGGCGTGGTGGGTCACGCCATCCTGGTGGGCGTCGGCTTCGATCCCCTGACGACCGCCGCCGCTCTGCTGATGATCTCCTCCACCGAGGGCGCTTCTCCCCCCGCTTCTGGCGCACTGTTCGTGGCCTGCGGCCTCACCGAGTGCGACCCGCCCAAGATCTATATGCCTCTGATCAACTGGTTTGTGGCTCCTATTGTGGTAATGGGCTGTCTGGTTGCCACAGGGATCCTGCCGGTACCCTAACAAATAGGAGGAAATAACGATGCAAAAAGTATTTCATATCCTGATCGCTTTGGGCCTGGCCATTTTTGGAATCGGTTCTGTGATCTTTGTCCTGGGCCAGGCTGTGTGCTTGATCGCCGGAATGCCCGAGATGGTCACCATGATCGAGACCACAGTGGACGCGGTGATTTTCCCCGCCATCGCCTTGACCGGCCTGCTGAGCTTTATTTATGGCTGTATCTGGAAGAAGTCCAAGAAGCAGGACTGATCCCTGAGGCGACAGCTATGTTTCCCCTTTCCGGGCCGGATGCGTCCATCGTGTCCGGCCCGGTTTTATTAGGCGGCAGAGAGGATATCCATCCTGCGGTATCCGGCTGGCCGGCTATTATCAGGCAGAATATTTGAATGGCCCCCCGCAGGCTGTGTCCCGCAAAGCGGCGCATCCGACCGGACCCGCCGCGTCCAAGTCAGGATCGAAGCCGGTTCCCTGTCCGTACGGAACGGACAGGGAACCTTGCTGAGATAGGAAAATTTACAAAAAAAGGAGAGCTAAAATGAGTCCCATTTCCATTGCGCTGATCATTCTGGCGGTCACCGTCATCCTGTTTATCTGGGAGCCCGTTCCCATCATCGTCACCGCCATCGGCGCTTCTATCGCCTTTGCCTATACAGGTTTGATCGATGTGAGCGACATCTTCGCCGGCTATAACAGCACCACCATCGTCCTGCTGGCCGGCATGATGGTCATCGGCTCCTCCCTGTTCCATGCCGGTATTACTGATCTGATCGGTGAGAAAATGGTCCGTGTCACGGGAAAAAGTGAGCGAAATATCATCCTTGCAACGCTGGTTGTGTCTTGTATCCTCAGCTCCGTGTGCAGCAACATCGGCGTGATGACTGCCATGGCCCCCCTGGTCACCGCTATGTGTATCGCCGCCGGGGTCGGTCCCTCCAAGGCCCTGCTGGCTCTGCTGTTCGGCGCCCAGTTCGGCGGCTTTGTCACCCTGGTGGGTGTGGGCTCCAACGCCACCGCCAACAGTGTGATGAGCGATCTGGGCATCACCCCCTTCGGCTTCTTCAGCATTACCCCCTTCGGCATTGGCGTGTGTATTCTGGGCACCCTGTATTTCACCTTTATCGGGTGCAGGATGATCCCGGATACCGGCTATGTCCCTGAGTTTGCCAAGACCGAAAAGAAGGCCCTGGACAAGAAGAAGGCCGCCATCTCCGTAGTAACTCTGCTGTGTGTTCTGGTGGTAATCGCCGCCAGCCCGGCTAATATGCCCATGCATGTGGCCGCTGTGATCGGCGCTCTTGTCATTGTGGGCACCAAGTGTATGTCCGTTCAGGAAGCCATCAAGGCCATCGACTGGAACTGTATGCTGCTGGTGGGCTCCCTGACCGCCATCTCCACCGGCTTTAAGAACAGCGGCGCAGGCGATGCCGTGGCCGAGCTGATCCTGAAGATCCTGGGCAACGATCCCAGCCCCTTCATGGTCACCACCGTCATCTTCTTCTCCGCCGCCATCCTGACCCAGTTCATGTCCAATATCCCCTCCATCATGCTGTTCCTGCCTATCGGCATTTCCATCGCTGAGCAGATCGGCGTCAGCCCCTATCCGGTTGCCATGACCATCACCCTGGCGGGCGCGGCCTCTTACGCCACCCCCTTCGCCGCACCCCAGAACATGATGACGGTGGGCTGGACCCAGTATAAGTTCGTGGACTTCTGCAAGATCGGTCTGCCCATGCTGCTGGTCACTTATGTGGTGGTGGCCGCGCTGATCCCGATTTTCCTGCCCTATTGACCGTTCGAGGTATCAGCGCATGAGAGAGCTTTTAAACGGCGTCTATGACCTGCATATCCATACCTCCCCGGATGTGGTCCCCCGGAAGTACAGCGATCTGGAGCTTGCCCGGCGGCTGGCGGAGCGTGGGATGGCGGGCTGTGCCATCAAGTGCCACTATTTTGACACTGCGGCCCGGGCCGGCCTGCTGATGGCGCAGTTCCCCCAGCTGGATGTAGCAGGCGGCGTGACCCTGAACCGCTCGGTGGGCGGCTTGAATCCTGATGCGGTAGAGCGGTCCGCCCAGGCGGGCGGGCGCATGGTCTGGTTCCCCACCCTGGAGGCCCAGTCCTATCAGCGCTATCAGCACCGGAATGACCCGGAGGCCGGCCTGTCCCGTTTCCTGACCGTCTGTGATGAGGAGGGCAAGCTGCTGCCTCAAGCCCTGGAGGTGCTGGACATCGCCGCCCGCCACCACATGGTGGTGGGAACGGGCCACGTCGGTGCGGAGGAGGGCATGGCCCTGGTGCGGGCCGCTGCGGAGCGGAACTGCACCATCGTGCTGACCCATGCGGACAACCCCGCGGACTGCTACTCGGTGGAACAGCAGGAGGAGGCCGCCGCATTGGGGGCCTATGTGGAGCACTGCTTCTTCACCACGTTCCACGGCCGCACGCCCATTGAAGAGATCGCCCGGCAGATCCGGGCTGTGGGCTGTGACCGGGTGCTTCTGACCACCGATTTTGGACAGCTCAACTCCCCCGGCTCCGATGAGGGCATGGAGGAGTATGCCCGGCAGCTCCGGGCCCAGGGCTTCTCCCGGGAGGAGCTGGAGACCATGATGTGCCGGGTGCCCCGGCGTCTGCTCCACCCCACAGAGCAGGACTGAAGCCCCAGGCACACAGCCGCATCGGCCAGCTTTGCGGCACGCTCCAGAAGTCTGGAATGGAGATAGAAAACATCTCCCGGATAAGCCTCACGGCCCGGTGGACGGCGGATCAGAAGGGAAAGTGCACGGTATGCAACCGCATGCTTACTTAAGTCATCATAGATGATCAGTACGTGTTTTCCCTTGTTCATAAAGTACTCGCCCATTGCACAGCCTGAGTAAGGTGCAATGTACTGTAATGGGCTTGTCTCAGATGCAGTTGCAGCAACAACGATGGTATAATCCATAGCGCCGCCTGCCTGCAGTTCAGCTACCAGGCTGGCAACAGTAGAACGTTTCTGTCCGATAGCAACATAAATACAGATAACGTCTTTGCCCTTCTGGTTTAAAATGGTATCAGTAGCGATGGTGGTCTTACCAGTCTGACGGTCGCCGATGATCAGCTCTCGCTGTCCTCTACCGATTGGGATCATGGAGTCGATTGCCTTGATACCAGTCTGTAATGGTTCTTTAACCGGCTGTCTGTCGCAGATGCCGGGTGCCGGTGATTCTACCGGTCTGTATTCGGTTGTCTCAATAGGGCCTGCGCCATCGATTGGCTGGCCGATCGCATTTACAACACGTCCGATCATTGCCTCGCCTACAGGTACGCTTACTACTTTTCCTGTACGCTTAACAGTCTGTCCTTCACTGATCCCCTGATCAGAACCGAACAGAACGACGGAAACGCTGTTTTCTTCCAGGTTCTGAGCCATTCCGAAGGTGCCATCTTCAAACTCCAGCAGCTCTCCTGACATACAGTTGGTCAGGCCGCTTACTCTGGCAATACCATCACCTACGATCAGAACGGTTCCTGTTTCGCTCTGCTCAATAGCATTCTGGTAATATTTGATCTGGCTTCGGATGACTTTGGATATCTCTTCCGGTTTTAATTGCATTCCATTCACATCCTTTATACGATGATTTCCGTAACTTTTTTCTTCAGACTTGACAGACGCTCCTGTACGGTGCCGTCAAGCTGCTTTCCTTCTAACTCCACACGGATACCGCCAAGTACGGTGCTGTCCGTTTTCTGTGTAAGAAGGACGGTCTTGCCGCTGATTTTTTCCAGTCTTTCTTTTAATGCCTGTGCCTGTGCTTCTGTAAGGGCTACTGCTGTAGTGACCACTGCTTCCGCAATGTTGTGGTCCTCGTTGTAGCGCGCCTTAAACTGTCTGCAGCTGTCACGGTATTCCCGCAGCATGCCGCTTTCGCATAACAGCTTTAAGAAGTTTAACAGATACAGGGAAAGCTGTCCTTCAAAAGCCTTGTCCAACAGCCCGACACGTTCTGTTTTCGGGATGGACGGCTCAGAAAGCAGGGTCAGGTAATCCGGGTTCTCCTTAAAGAGAACTGCCACCTGTTCCATCTGCGGAAGGATCTCTTCCGTCAGCTTTTCCTCTGCGGCAAGGTCATAGAGACTGTCCCCGTAGATCTTTGCGGTCTTGGTCATGATGCCTCACCTACATTCTCAATAAACTCGTCGATCAGCTTCTTATGGTCTTCTTCTGAGATCTCGCGTTCAATTACCTTGCCAGCAATATCCATGGCAATGCCACCGATCTCATTTTTAATGTCATTGACTGCTTTCTTCTTCTCCTGGGCAATATCAGCCTCAGCTTTTGCCTTAATTCCGGCTGCCTGTGTCTGAGCTTCCTGGATCATGGCTTCACTGCGTGCTGCAGCGTCCTTCTGGGCATTCTGGAGAATGGAATTTGCAGTTTCTTTTGCTTTTGCCATTTCAGCCTCATAATCAGCCTTCATGGCATCCGCTTCTTCCTTTGCCTTTTTCGCATCCTGGATCTGAGAATCAGCCAATGCTCTTCTCTTCTCGATGATCGCACATACAGGCTTGAACAAGAACTTCTTGATCAGCCAGCACTGAATGAACAGGTTGCAGATCTGGGCAATGAAAGTCCACGGTATGATCGTTACTAAATCCTGTGTTTCCCGCATCTTTCTACCCTCCTGTCTGTGGAAACCGCCTTCTGTTTTTCAGAAGTCTTCACATATTATATGCAGACTTTGAAACAGTAAGTGTTTCTGTAAAAATTAGGACAGGTAGTTCATGAAAGTACCAGGTGCTACGAAGATCAGCAGCAGACCGGTAACGAAACCGTAAATACCAGTAGTCTCTGCGATCGCACAACCAAGTAACATTGTACTGGTTACATCGCCCTTGCACTCTGGCTGGCGTCCGATTGCTTCCAGTGCCTTTGCAACTGCGTTACCTTCACCAATACCAGGTCCGATACCTGCGATCAGCGCACATCCTGCTCCAATTGCACATCCTGCTAATGCGATACCTTTTGCCAATAACTGAAAATCCATATTAAAACCCTCCTGTTAAATAATAATCTGCAGCTTTTCCCCTTTGCTGCGGTATTAATTTTTCTGCTGTATTTCAGCATTCTTTGCGGTTACCACCGCTGCCGTTTTGCTCCGGCAAATCATGTTTCTGCTACTCTTCTGCTGCATTTGCAATATACATTACAGTCAGCATACAGAAGATAAACGCCTGCATAACTCCTGAGAACCAGTCAAAATAGACCGACGTTATCGCAGGTACACCGACATCAAGAATCGGTATCTTTGACAGTACATCTCCCAGTGCACCCGGGATCAGGCCCAGAAGCGCGGAACTTGCGACTGCCAGTGCCCCATAGATCAGGCCATTGATTACCACACCGGAAAGGATATTTCCGAAATGACGACACGCCATACTGACAGGTGTAGCCAGCTCGGAAAGAATATTAAACGGTGTCATAACTGCGATCGGAGTTGTAAATCCTTTCAGATAGCCGCCAAATCCGCTGGTCTTTATCTTCTGTGCTGTGATCATAATGAAAACCACAACTGCCCAGGCAGCCTCAGTAGAAAGGTCTGCTGTAGGGCTTCGAAGTCCGATCAGACTGATCAGGTTGGAAACCACACTGGTCGCAAAAAGTGCTGCAACAAATGGTATCAGGTATCTGAATTTCTCACCCATATTTCCGATTACAAAGCTGTTGGCCTTCTCTACAATGAGCTCTGCCACAGCCTGACGTTTGGAAATGTTCTCTTCTTTCAGATCATGTGTCAGCCAGATACACAAACCTGTTATGAGTATCATAACAATCCAGCTTACCACCATTGTCTCACTGATCCTTAATGGTCCGAGAACAGGCACATCAATGGGTAATGTAAAGAATATCCTTGCCCCGCTGATATCCAATTCCATACTCTTTATTCACCTCCTGTCTCTCCCGGTACTGTTCCGGTTTGATATAGAAATACCTATTTGTTAGTATGAAAAATTCCTGCAATTTTAATTCCTGTTCCGGGAAATAAAAGAGGAACGATTCCTGCCACAAAATGAAAACAGGGTGCCACGATTGCCAGAATCACCCACAACATCTGGATCAGCATTCTCTGGGAGTAACTTGCTTTGATCCTCATTCTCGCTGTGTCCTCATCTGTTGCTGCAGCTGCTTTCTGCACTGCAAGTCCCATAAAAAAGAAATTAAGGACTGCCACACATCCTCCCACTGCCCCTCCAAGAAACACCGTATAATCAAACGGTACCTTCTGCGGCATGAAAGCATGCAGCACTCCAAACACGATCCACATCAAAATCAGCCCGATTCCGGTGATGGTAGCTACCTTCCCGGTTTCCTTCTTTACGGCAGGCTGAACATTATCCATAATACTCATATAAATCTCCCTTTCGTTTCTGTATCATTACAGGTGTCTGTTAAATGATACTTTATTTTTCTTCTTTTTGTTCTCTTTCTTCTGCTGTCTGTTAATAGAAAGATAAAATTTATATGCCACTGTCCCGGAACCTCCAAGACCAAAGAAAAAACCGGGGATATATACCCATCCGCCAGCTCCGGTCTTAGAAACAATCAGCCAGCATACTGCCAGACATATCAGGACAGGGGTTATGAGAGACAGTCCAAGCTGCGACAACATGGTGACATTTCTGATAATCTCTGACCATTGTTTCATTCTCTTCTCCTTTTTGCCTAATTTTTGTATATATTTTTAAGAATTTATAGTTAAATTTTATCATATATTCTTTAAAATTACAATCTTATTAAACAATTTTATCAAATATTTTTTGTCCATCCAATATTTTTTTGTTATTTTTATATCGTGCATGTGATTATATCATCAATATAAATCTTTTTATACAGTCAAAGCTTCTGATTTGTTTATATTTTTATTTCAAAGAAGAAGAGATATAAATAAGGAGCCTGCCCGGAGAGCTTTTTTGTGTCATAGAACATTACGGAGTAATATTCTATAACACAAAAAAAGCACGAAAACAACTCATCACTGTTTTCATGCTTCTTCTTTCGTATATAATTCTGCTTTATATATAAGTTCTGTATTACCGGTCTGTCCCAGCAGACACATTCCTCTTATAGAAAATCCTCTTAATTAATGCATTTGAGACCCTGTACATCCTCCCGGAGCGTTTATCTTTAATTCTTATTCTGTATATAAATATCCACTGTAGTCCGGATCATCCAGACAGTCTGCATCGATCCATGCCGGATTGCTCAGTACATTTTTCTCGATCACAACAGATTTCTTCGGTGCCGTTGTTTCAACTGCTGCCCAGATCGTCTGGTATCCCATAGCATAAGGCTGCTGAGAAACACAGCCAATCTCTTCTCCATTACGGATTGCTTCCTGCTGCTTAGTAGTTGCATCAACCCCTACCAGAGCCGGTTCATCATGCTCATCACTCTTCTCCAGATTCAGATACATCTCTGTAATATCTGCATTGGTGCAGAATACACCATCCAGTGTGGGATATTTTTCCAGAACTTCCTTCATGGAAGCCTCCATATCATCTACCTGATCAGAATAAATGGTTTCCACAACTTCAATGTCTCCGTACTTCCCGATATTATTCATGAATCCTTCTACACGATCCTGAACACTCTTTGTCTTCTGCTGTGCGGAAAAAACCGCAACCTTTCCCATCTTTCCGAGTGCACTGCCAAGCTGATAAGCAGCCATCTTTCCTACCTGCACATTATCGGTTCCCCGATATGCCTTCACCAGTTTTTTCTCGGCTACATTAGAATCAAATGCTATAACCGGAATCCCATTCTCCTTTGCAGCTTCAAGCTGTGCCTCGCAGGAATCCATATCACTTGCCGAAATACAAAGAACATCCGGATTCTCTGCGATAACAGCATCTATTGTATTGATCTGAGTCTCTACATCTTCTTCATTATCAGGGCCTTCAAAAGTCATAGTGATCTGGTCATCTTTTTTATAACCATATGCCTTATTAATTTCCTTTACTGCATCTTCCATGCCTTTCTTAACCATCTTCCAGTATTCGCCCTTGACACATTTGCTTACCACTGCGATCCTTGAACCGGCATGGATTTTTATATCTGTATCAATCTCCGGAATCAGCGGACTCTCATCCTCTTCCTTCACTGCTTCTGCCTCTGAATCGGATTCTTCGATAGCGTCTGCCACCAACGGCTGGATTGTCTCTTCCACCTCCGCTCTGCTGCATCCTGTCAGCATTGCCAGTCCTGTCATTAAACTTATCGCTGCTGCCGCCGCTCTTTTCATTTTAATTTCCTCTTCCTTTCAGTGCTATACTGCACATTACAGCAATTTCATAAAATAATGTATAATTTCTGTCAACTAAAAATCGATATCTGCTCAGTACTCTCACAGAATAATTAACATCGAACAATTACCTGTAGCGATCCTCTTAAATACATTATTTACGAGAATTGCTATAAACCTTATAACTGCATATTACTTTCTACATTATACACACTTTACGAAATTCGTCCAGAGATTTTACACATTTTTCACTTTTATACATCAAAAATTGCGCTATATCAATGTCTTTTGAATGCCATACCTGCAGGCTGCACCTGAAACTCCAACTGTTTCTTTGTCACCGGATGCTGAAATCCCAGTTTTGCAGAACAGAGAGCCAGCGGTTCCTGACTATTCTGACCGAGATTATACTTTCTGTCACCAACCAAAGGCATTCCGGCATGCGCCATCTGCACACGAATCTGATGATGCCTGCCTGTATCCAGATCAATCCGAATCAGATTTCTTTCGCCACAATCCTGTGCATCTTCCTTATTTTTCCAGGTTTCCAGAACTTCATAAGACAATATCGCCTTTTTTGCTCCGGAAGTCCCTCCCTCAACCACTGCAGAGCTGTTGGTCCTGCCATCCTTCTTCAGCCAGTCCACCAGTTTTGCACTCTTCACTTTCACTGTTCCTTCTGTAACTGCAAGATAAGTCTTCTTTATTTTTCCCGCTGTCATCTGTCTGCTGAGATCTGCTGCTGCCTTCGGATTCAGGGCAAATACAAGAACCCCCTCCACCGGCTGATCCAGGCGATGGATAATACCCAGATACGGCATCTTACCCGGCACCTTCTGAGCAATATAATTCTTCAAGAGGCTCTCCATATCCATACTGCCAACCCGCGCATTCTGAACTGCAAGCCCTGCCGGTTTGTGACAGACCAGAATATCTTTATCTTCATATAAAATATAATCTCTGATATCTTTTATCCACATAAAAAAACTCTCCTTTTCATGGAGAGTATATCCTAAAATTCCATTTCACGCAATAAACGAATATATATGAATACAATTTGAAAACGGTCATCACTTTTTACTTTTCCTGATTTCAAAAATGATGACCGCTTCAATGTTCTTCGTTATTCAATTTATTTTCCTCTTAGTATTCTTTCTATAATAAAATAATATGTTATTTACAAACTACTTTATAAGTTCACTATTAAATTTTTCTATGTTTATTTAAAATTCCTATTCTGTTTCCTGCTCATAATCCATATGTACTGTTTATAATCTGATCCATTCCTGCTTTTATGCTTTTATGATATCAGTTATTCAGTTCATCGGAACTTACTTAGAAAGTTTTATAGATTTTAAATTATAATTTCACGTATTATAATTTATTTTTCATTTATGAAATATCGGATACACTTTTTCATTATTTTTCGTGCTAAGCAATCATAAACCTAACTTCTTAAATTCACAACTGTTTAATTTCCTTATGTGCTTTTCATATTTATCGAACATTAATGGCAGATGTTCTGAATTATGTAAAGTATCACTGAAAAAGTACCTTAATATTTCTCTCAATATCCTGTAATTTTATATACCGGATATTCTTCTGATGCAGGATTTCAAACCATATACTTAAACTTCTATATGCCTCTCAAAACATCGTTCTTACCTTCAGTTTATCTGTTACCTGAACCTCTGCTTTCAGGCTAACTACTGAGATAAGGGTTATGCTCTTCCGGTAAATATTTCTTTACACATTTACCAAAATCCCTGTATCAGGTCTGCAACAGATATTCAATATAAGTTATCGCTTCTATAATACCTTTGATACATTCCTTCCTTATTAATCAGACTGTGCGTATGCTCTTATATTATATAAGGAAAATACTTTTTTATAATCTCCGTATCAGGTCTTTCTTGCAGGAAATGCGATACCCGTCACTCTTATATTGATGAAGTTATAAATTCTTTCCCAATGGAATCACCCGAACCTTTCTTTTATTTTCATCCTTTTCATTGGAACATTTATATATGCTATGAATTGAATGAATTTCTTTGATTGTTTAATTCGTTTTCTTGTTTCTTTTGATGGTGTTATAATAACACTCTCGTTATTATTTGTCAATACATTTTTATATTTTATTTTAATATTTTCTGTTTATCTTTGTCTTATTTGCACTAATTTTACAATATTTTTATTTATTTGATAATTTTCAGACTATTTATCTTTCTCCGCCGCAGTACATTCTGCCCGGAGGGCTCTATTATATCTATAGCAATCCTCGTAAATAATGCATTTAAGACAGTTCGGCAGAGTGCGAAAGACAAGGAAGATATCTGCAGGCGTGCTGACGCACGGCAAAGATATCTGACGCAGGATTTCACACTCTGATGGGCTGGATTAAGATGCATTATTTACTAGAATTGCTATAATATCTCTTAGCGTCCGAAACCGCACACAAAATAAATATTATCCGGCGCGTCCCCTTCACTAACAATTGCATTTCCCCCTCCCTTTTATTATAATAACAACCAAAGCAGGCAAATCAACTTGCAGACACACTATAACATTCTATAAACTCAGGAAAGGACACTATAATATATGAAGAAACCCAGCATGATCAGCATCCTTCTGTTTCTGACAGGACTCCTGTGCATCATAGCCCTGATCTTCTTTAACAGGACCACACTGCACCAGATCCTCACCACTGAAAAAGAAGTCGACATAATCTCCGAACAGATCACTGCAAAACACGACGAAGTCAAACAGGCAGTAGACAAGTACACTACCGCCATAGACACAGTCCAGTCAAATATCAATCGCATGAAACAAAAACAACAGACAGCCACACAGAAGAAAACAAAAGAAAAAGCTGAAATCCCGGAAGAAGCTTCATCAAAGCCTTCTGTATTCAGCCAGAACAACACCAGTGCCTCTTCTGATTCCAGTGCCAGCGCTTTCTCCTCCGATGCCGAAACAGACGGACATATAATAGGAATCGATCCAGGGCATCAGAGTGAGTCCGTGGATATGAGTGCCCCGGAGCCCAACGGTCCCGGTTCTTCTGAAATGAAAGCAAAATGTACCAGCGGCACTCAGGGAACCTACAGCGGTGTTCCCGAATACCAGCTCAATCTGGAAGTCTCTCTTCAACTAAAAGATGAACTGGAACAGAGAGGCTATCAGGTAGTCATGACACGAACAGACAATGAAACAGCCATCAGCAACATGGAACGCGCACAATATGCTGCTGCACAGGGCGCAGAAATCTATGTCCGCATCCATGCAAACGGCGATGATTCCCATACTGCATCAGGAGCACTGACCATGTCGCCCTCTCAGAATAACCCTTATATCCCACAACTGTTTGAACAGTCTGATCGATTATCCCGATGCATCATCGATTCCTACTGTGCTGCAACAGGTTTTCAGAACCTTGGAATCCAGTACACTGACACAATGACAGGAATTAACTGGAGCACTGTTCCTGTTACGATCCTTGAAATGGGATTTATGACAAGCCAGAATGACGATCTGAAAATGAATGACGCAGAATTCCAGAAAACAATGGTACAGGGAATCGCAAATGGCATTGACAGCTACTTTGCATCATGATGATGTAAGTGTCAAAAAGCATTTTGCCCCTGACTTGATATCTGCGGATTGCTACGCAGCTTCGCAGTTCCCGCAATCCTGATTACAATAATAATAATTACGAAAGGAAAACCGCAATGAATAAAAAGCCAAATGAAAAACCTATTTTTCTCTATATAGTGATCGGCATACTGACTGTTGCAGTGATTGCACTGGCAGCTGTTTCATTTTTATCACTGAACCATCTCGTCACACTACAGCAAAAAGTACAGACACTCTCCAAAACCGTAGAGGAGATTTCCACTGATGCAAATACCCTTATCAGTCAGGCAGATCAGTTAGATGAATTAAGAGAACAGGAAAGTTCTGTCAAGGCAGCCACCGGAGAAACATCTCCTGCACAGTCAGAATCCGCTGAACCCTCTTCAGAATCCGAACAGCAGAACGGAACACTTTCCCCTTCCTCCAACAACACATTTACCGACAACACTGATTCCAGCATGGACAATCTCCTGAAACAGGTAAAGTCCCTGCTGCCGGCTGATAACGGAACCTGGTCCGTCTATGTCTGCAACCTGCCGAAAGATTCTGAAGGCATGATCAACGATACTCCCATGCAGGCAGCAAGCCTGATCAAACTGTATATTATGGGAGCTGTATACGAAAACTACGATACCCTCTCCCAGTCTCACAACGGAGACGAAATTGACAGTAATATTTCAGCCATGATCACTGTCAGTGATAATGATGCTGCCAACACTCTGGTAAACTGGCTTGGAAACGGCGATGACTCTGCAGGCATGGCAAAAGTAAATGGCTTCTGCCAGGAACATGGTTTCACCAGCACCCAGATGAACCGCCTGCTTCTCGCAGGTAAAGAAAACGGCGACAACTATACATCCGTCAAAGACTGTGGAACCTTTTTAAAGCAGATATACCAGACTGTCAACGGAACCCTTCCCGCTTCTACTCTTCCAAACGCAGATGCAATGTATTATCACTTAAAAATGCAGCAGCGTAAAAACAAGATCCCTGCACAACTTCCAGAAGGCGTTGGTACTGCCAATAAGACCGGCGAACTTGACACTGTAGAAAATGATGCAGCGATCATCTATGATACAGCCAAAGGAATTGACCTTGTAGTATGCTTTATGTCACAGGATCTTACTGATACCGGTGCAGCCCAAAGCACCATTGCTGCAGATGCACGCGCTATCTACGGATATTATAATGAATAAACATAATCTTCTGAATCTACAGTCTATCCAGATAATTGTCATAAATCAGACAGATATTCGTAACCTCCGCAGGGGACTTACTTGATTCGGTTAAAAGAAGGAGACACATCCCTTAACGGGTTGTGCCTCCTTCCGCAAATTCAACAGGAAGAATCGTCAATGTCTCAATCTCTTCCCCTTTTATTTTCCGCTGTTCATCCACTTTATTCTGCTCTGCCATACGATAATAATATTCTTCCTTCTCAGGCATTCCCTGTGTATTACACAGCAACAGTTTTCTGCCTATGCAGAATAGAACACTCTACGTCCGGCAATCCCGAACTGATTTATCCTGCTTAAAGCAAAAGACTTCTCCTGTTTATACCATTATGCCTCTTCAGCTTCCCCCTCTTCATAGGACTTCTCCCATATCTCCGAAAATACTGCCAGCGGACAGTCTGTGAGAAGGCACATGAGAAGGAAACATTCGTATGGATTTACTATGTATATCTCTCCCATTCCACATCGAAGCAGAATATCCTGAATCTCATCCAGAAAATGCTTGTATCTGTTAAAAGGATCATCATCCTCCATTTCCTGGGATACGATAAAGAATTCCAGTGTGATCAGGTCAAAGCGCTCCACCGGGAGTTTGTGGCTTAAAATATTTGTAATCCTCTGCCTGCTGAAACGCTTCTGGCTGAAATGCTTTGCCAGAATGGAGGCAGACATTTTCTTCAGATTGCCCATTTTGTTGATGGGGATTCCGCTGCAGATTACTTTTTCCACATCAGAAGGTGTAATTCTTTCTGCTGTCCACACCTTATCCCCACCTTTTTCCTCTTCATCATGCTGATACAGTCCGGCAATAATCTGCTTCGCATGATATAAAAGCTTTGTAAACTCCTGAAATGCCTGACTTTTCTCAGATATGGGATCTACTCTTTTTGATTTCAGTCGGGCAAGATAATCGATCAGTTTCTCCTCCGTATCAAGGCACAGGTTGCTTCCGTATAAAACCTGAGTATTTTCCACTTCCACAGGAGCGAGTATCTCATATTTTTTCTTCAATTCTTCTGCTTTGTGATAACCCTGCTGCGTACTGTAACAATACCAGTAGATCACCTCGTCCGGATTGTAAAAATCAAAATCCTGTTCTTTCAGTACTCTTGTCAGGAAATCCGACACATCCTCTGTGGTCATTTTCAACCCAAACCCCAGAAGAAAAACAGTTTCTCTTTTTACAGATGCCTGATTCAGCCAGTTATTCACCAGTGCCGACAACTTGGTAGATGTAGGATTCATGGATTTGGGCGTATAGGTTTCCTTAAAGGAATCTACTACGATCTCCTTATACACTTCCTGTGGAACCTCCGAGAAGGGTTCTTCCAGCTCTGCCCTTTCATAAATATATCTCTTCAGATGGTCGCCAAAGGACACCAGTTCCATCTCTTTATATAAATAGTGGAAAATAACATCCGCATCTTCGTCTTCAAAACTGTCCAGGCTTACCACCTGCCGAAATCTCTGTGCCGCCCTTCTGGTAAATTCATACTCCTGTACTTTATCAAACGCAACATTCTGTTCAAAATCCAGATCCTGCATACGGTTCTTCATGCTGCCCCACCTCTCATTTTTTATCTTTCAGATTTTTCATCCATTCTTTCATTCTGCGGACTGTATCCAGCTTCTGTACTTCACAGAGCACGATCGTCACATTATCTCTCCCACCTTTTTGGAGAGCATTTTTAAGAAGATCATTTACGATCTCCGGGATTTCCATATCCTGTGACAGAATCGCCTCTATCTCACTGTCCGAAAGCATATCTGTTACTCCATCTGAACACAGAAGATATCTGTATCCCTCCTTATGCTCGATTTCTGTCACAGAAGGTTCCAGTCTCTGCAGCTCTTCAGGAAGTCCAAGATACTGGGTTAACGGGGCTTTCCCAACTGCCGTACCACCAAAAACATGGTCTGTGGAAATCTGCTGAAGCTTACCGCCATCCATAAAATAAATCCTGCTGTCCCCAAGATTGCAGGCAAACATAGACTCTGGTGTAAAGAGGAGCATTGCCATTGTGCTTCCCATACTCCAAATATGATGCTCTGTTCCATATCTGCATACTGCCTGATTCATCTTCTCACATACATCGTCTATAAAATCTTCCGGCATATCCCTCAGCATTCTTTTATTCGCATTATAAAATTTTCCAAATTCTTCTGATGCAAGAAAGGCTGCAATCTCGCCGCAGCTTTCTCCTCCCATACCGTCAAATACCGCCATTGCCGGTGCTCTGTTACCCGAAATAATCTTTGAGCAGATACCCTTTGTTCCTTCATTGTTCACCGGAAGGGATTCCCCAAAACACCAGAAATTATCTTCATTATTTGCCCGGATATTTCCTGTATGGCAGGTATATGCACATTCAATCTGATACATTGCCATTATCTGTCTTTGTTCCTTCTCCCTTCAATGCTTTCAATGAATTGTTCCAGTATTTCTCGCCACGTTTCACGAATTCCTCATTATCTTTTTCGTTATCGTGACATTTTCCATTGGAATCGATCCATCTTATCAGTTCGCCGTCGTTATAATAATAATATTCTGAAGTTTCATCATACCAGATATATGCAAAGAATAACTTCTCTCCCCAGTAGAAATATTCTTCATAAACTCCATCTCCGGATTCTGCCGGATAGACCAGAGCTTTCATGCATTCACTCTCAATATCCAGATTTCCATCTGCCCGCTGAGTGGTCTTTACCCTTCTCAGATATCGCAGAACAGTTCCTTCTGTTCCAACCCAGTCGTAACTGTTCAGATTATCTGTGATAGTTGTTGCCTGCTCCTTGATCGTATCCAGAGCCTTGGAGAAATCTTTGGATCCGGATTTTGTGGAGCTGTATTTCTCATCATCCAGAATTGCGATCGGATTATCCTCCTGTCCTTCCTGAGCATGATCTGTACTTACTCTGTAATAGACGGCGGCCATCATAAGTATCGCTGTACCTGCCACAATTGCAAGCAATGCCCTGCGCAGCAGCTGTTTCTTCCTGCGTCTTCGCTTTCTGGCTTCCACAGCACGCGCAGATCTTATCGCAACTGTTTCTGATGGCGTTTCCTGTGGCTGTATTTTCTGTTCTGCTACAACTGACATTGTTTCTTTATCTGTAAAGCTGCTCTCCGAAACATTGTTTACAGCACGTTTTCTTTTTGCAGCATTCTGAAAATCTGATGTTTTTTTATTTCCCCGGGTATTCTGCACTGTACTTTTTCGTACATTTTCGGCATCTGATGTAACATTCTGTGCTACTCTGCCGTTCTGTGCAATTGCACTATATGATTCTGTTTTATCCGTTCCTGCTTTCTGAACACCGTTTTGTAACTGCCGGATTCTGCCAGATCTTCCATTTTTCAGATCATCCAGCACACTATAAAGCTCCTCCGGTGTCTGATATCTCTGTGCAGGATCATAAGCACAGGCCTTCATGATAATACGGGCAAACTGTGTTCCTGCATCCACAGGTGCACTCATCTGCTCTCCTGCAACACGCTTATTTAATGCATTTTCCTTATCCCTGTAAGTGATAAACTGTTTTTCCAGACTCATAAATGGCAGTCTGTTATGATTCATCAGCCTGTACAGCACAATCCCAAGAGAATAAATATCTACCCTGCTGTCATATTTCTCACCTTTATACATCTCAGGCGCCATATAAGAGTAAGTACCTTTCTTGGAAAATCCGCTCATGGTTCGTTCAAGTTCACGTGCAATTCCGAAATCTCCAAGCTTAAAATCGCCAAATCTGGATACAAAAATATTCTCCGGCTTGATGTCCCTGTGAATGATCTTAAGTTTCCGGCAATATTCCAGTGCCTTACTCAAATCCATTCCCAGCTTTATTACCTCTTTCTCAGTAAGCTGCTTTTCCGCACAGTAATCCATAAAACTTGTCAGATATTCCATCCTTATGGAAATCTCCCATCCAATGACATCCAGATATTCCATAACCTTAAAATCTTCTACAGAGACAATGTAAGAGTTTCCTCGAAAGTATTCCATGGTACTGATTTCCTGAATACATTCCTCAACCAGATTCTGAAAATACTGTCTTGTGGACTGCTCATCCCCTGTTTCAGAACGTACGCTGTTCAACTCGCTCTGGCTTCCGGGTATATTGATGATCTTGATAGCAGAATAGAAAGATTTTCCACGTTCTGTTCTCTGTGCCTTATACACCTTTCCAAAAGAGCCTTCGCCGATTTTCTCTATGATTTTCCATTCCGGCCATGCTGAAACCGGAAGTTCTTTATCCATATTGCACCTCCATTTCTGTTCAATTTCTATTTCCTTCCCTGTCCCGGTCAATGCTTTTTACAAGCTGTTACCGGAAACAAAAATGTATATTTATCATAACTGTAAAAATACTTCACAGTTCATTACCTGCTCATAATGTACTGGTATTATAACACAAAAAGCAGTTTCTTTGTATTTTTCTCTTTTTTCGGCAATGGAATATTCCGGAAAATAAAAGAGAACTACCTCGCCGGCAAAATCTGTCGGCACAGATAGTTCTCTTGTGAATTCATATCAAATCAGTCCGGATAAGTTATCTACTCCGTTGGATCATTCGTTGTCTTCTGCATCGTCTGAAGCCTGATCATCAGCTTCGTCTTCAGCAGCCTCTTCTTCATCAGATTCTTCAACATCGAATTCTTCGTCTTCCGGGAGTTCTTCATCCATTGTGATCATCTCATCATCTTTGATTTCTTCATCTTCCGTAAGTTCTTCGGCTATATCTTCAACCTTTACTTCCGGTTCAGGCATTGTGCTGTTGAGTCTTACATCTCTGTAGCGTTTCATACCGGTACCTGCAGGAATCAGTTTACCGATGATTACGTTCTCTTTCAGACCGATCAGCGGGTCAACTTTACCCTTGATAGCGGCTTCAGTCAGAACTTTAGTTGTTTCCTGGAAGGAAGCGGCTGACAGGAAGGAGTTTGTAGCAAGAGATGCCTTGGTAATACCAAGCATAACCTGTTTTCCATCTGCAGGCTGTTTGCCTTCTTTTTCCATCTGCTCGTTAACGTCCTCGTATTCAAGGAAGTCAACCAGTGTTCCAGGAAGGAATTCTGTATCTCCGTTATCTTCGATACGGATTTTCTTCAGCATCTGACGAACGATAACTTCGATATGCTTATCGCTGATCTCAACACCCTGGAGACGATATACACGCTGTACTTCACGGATCATATAATCCTGAACTGCACGTACACCCTTAATTCTCAGGATATCATGCGGATTTACGCTACCTTCTGTAAGTTCATCACCTGCTTCAAGGATCTGTCCGTCTGTGATCTTGATACGGGATCCGTATGGAATAAGGTAAGTCTTGGATTCACCTGTTTCCTGATCTGTAACGATAACTTCACGTTTCTTCTTAGTATCATTGATAACAGCAACACCAGGAATCTCTGTGATGATGGCAAGACCTTTCGGCTTTCTTGCCTCAAAAAGCTCCTCGACACGAGGAAGACCCTGTGTGATATCTCCACCGGCAACACCACCGCTGTGGAAAGTACGCATGGTAAGCTGTGTACCTGGCTCACCGATAGACTGAGCAGCGATGATACCGACAGATTCACCAACCTGTACCGGCTCGCCGGTTGCAAGGTTCGCACCGTAACATTTCGCACAGATACCAACTTTACATTTACATGTAAGGATTGTACGGATCTTAACTTTCTCGATAGATCCGCCTGTCTGGTTGTCCACGCCTTCTTTCATGATGCGGGCAGCACGTTTCGGTGTGATCATATGGTTGGCTTTTACGATAACTTCGCCATCTTTATTCTTAATTGTCTCACAGGAGAAACGACCTGTGATACGCTCCTGAAGTCCTTCGATCTCTTCTTTACCATCTACAAAAGATTCTACATACATACCTGAGATCTCATCTCTGTTTTCACAGCAGTCTGTCTCACGTACGATCAGATCCTGAGAAACGTCAACCATACGTCTTGTCAGGTAACCTGAATCGGCTGTACGAAGAGCTGTATCGGACATACCTTTACGTGCTCCATGTGCAGACATGAAGTATTCCAGTACGTCAAGACCTTCACGGAAGTTTGACTTGATAGGCAGCTCGATGGTGTGACCGGTTGTATCGGCCATCAGTCCTCGCATACCTGCAAGCTGTTTGATCTGTTTATCGGAACCACGGGCACCGGAGTCAGCCATCATGAAAATGTTGTTGTATTTATCAAGACCGGTCAGCAGAGCATGTGTAAGCTCATCGTCAGTCTTCTTCCATGTATCAACAACTTCTTTGTAACGCTCTTCCTCGGTGATAAGACCACGTTTATAGTTCTTTGTGATAAGGTCTACAGTATCCTGAGCCTGTTTGATCATTTCCGGTTTCTGAGGCGGAACTGTCATATCGGCAATGGCAACAGTCATGGCTGCACGTGTGGAATATTTGTAACCTGTAGCTTTGATCGCATCAAGAACCTCAGCAGTCTTTGTAGCACCGTGAGTATTGATAACTTTTTCAAGAATCTGTTTCAGCTGTTTCTTGGCTACCAGGAAGTCAACCTCAAGAAGAAGTTCATTTCCCGGAACACTTCTGTCTACGAAACCAAGATCCTGTGGAAGGATTTCGTTAAACAGGAAACGTCCAAGTGTAGATTCTACTGTACCGGTCAGAACGGATCCGTCCGGCATTGTCTTGCTGCAGCGAACATGGATTCTGGACTGCAGTGTGATTACTTTATTCTCATAAGCAAGGATTGCTTCGTTTACGCTCTTAAAGAACTTGCCTTCACCCTTGTTTCCAGGTCTTTCCTGAGTCAGATAGTAGATACCAAGTACCATATCCTGTGAAGGAACGGCTACAGGACCACCATCAGAAGGTTTCAGCAGGTTGTTCGGTGATAACAGAAGGAAACGGCACTCTGCCTGTGCTTCCTGTGAAAGCGGAAGATGTACGGCCATCTGGTCACCATCGAAGTCAGCGTTGAATGCGGTACAAACCAGCGGATGCAGTTTGATCGCTTTACCTTCTACAAGGATCGGTTCGAATGCCTGGATACCAAGACGATGCAGTGTAGGTGCTCGGTTCAGCATAACCGGATGTTCTTTGATAACATCCTCCAGAACATCCCATACAGCAGGCTCCAGCTTCTCAACCATTTTCTTGGCGTTCTTAATGTTGTGTGAAGTTCCGTTGGCAACAAGCTCTTTCATAACGAAAGGTTTGAACAGCTCAATGGCCATCTCTTTCGGAAGACCACACTGATAAATCTTAAGTTCCGGTCCTACAACGATAACGGAACGTCCGGAATAGTCAACTCGTTTACCGAGAAGGTTCTGACGGAAACGTCCGGATTTACCTTTCAGCATATCAGAAAGGGATTTCAGGGCTCTGTTTCCAGGACCTGTTACAGGACGTCCGCGACGACCGTTGTCGATCAGGGCATCAACAGCTTCCTGAAGCATACGTTTCTCGTTACGAACGATAATATCCGGTGCACCTAATTCCAGAAGTCTCTTCAGACGGTTGTTACGGTTGATGATTCTTCTGTAAAGGTCATTTAAGTCAGATGTAGCAAAACGTCCGCCATCCAGCTGAACCATAGGACGAAGATCCGGCGGGATTACAGGGATCACTGTCATGATCATCCACTCAGGACGGTTTCCTGACTCACGGAAGGATTCTACAACTTCCAGACGTTTGATGATTCTGGCACGTTTCTGGCCTGTAGCATCTTTTAATTCTTTTTTCAGTTCAACAGAATCTTTCTCAAGATCAATTGCCTCAAGAAGCTCTTTGATGGATTCTGCACCCATACCTACACGGAAATCATATCCATAAGCCTCACGTGCATCCTGATATTCTCTCTCTGTAAGTACCTGTTTGTACTGGAGTCCGGAATTAGCCGGATCCAGTACGATATAGTTAGCAAAGTATAAAACTTTTTCCAATGTTCTCGGCGACAGATCAAGGATCAGTCCCATACGGGACGGAATACCCTTGAAATACCAGATATGGGATACCGGAGCAGCAAGCTCGATATGTCCCATACGTTCTCTTCTGACAGATGCTTTTGTAACTTCTACACCGCATCGGTCGCAGACAACACCTTTATAACGGATTTTTTTATATTTACCACAATGGCACTCCCAGTCCTTACTTGGCCCGAAAATTCTTTCACAGAAAAGTCCGTCCTTCTCCGGTTTCAGAGTACGGTAGTTGATGGTTTCCGGTTTCGTTACCTCACCTCTGGACCACTCTCTGATCTTCTCAGGGGACGCCAGTCCGATCTTGATGGCATCGAAAGTCATTGGCTGATATGTTTCATTTGCTGTGGTTGATTCTGCCATGTATTCTTTCCCCTTTCTACTCGTTGTCTTCATCATCGTAGGACTCGTCGAAGTCAATGAAATCATCATCGTCTTCCTCATCCTCTTCAACATCTACAAGTTCTTCACCTTCGAATTCCTGTTTGGTGTAACCATGTTTTCCGAAGGACTCTTCTTCTCTGTGATGTCTGCTGTCACCTTCGATTACAGAACGAAGGTCTGTATCACCATAATCTACTGTTTCCAGCAGATGTACTTCTGTATTGTCATCTCTGAGGACTTTGACATCCAGGCCCAGAGACTGAAGTTCTTTCAGAAGAACTTTGAAGGACTCAGGGATACCTGGTTCAGGAATATTGTCGCCCTTGATGATTGCTTCATAAGTCTTAACACGTCCAACAACGTCATCGGACTTAACTGTCAGGATTTCCTGCAGTGTATACGAAGCACCATATGCCTCCAGAGCCCAAACCTCCATCTCACCGAAACGCTGTCCACCAAACTGAGCTTTACCACCCAGAGGCTGCTGTGTAACAAGTGAGTAAGGACCTGTAGAACGTGCATGGATCTTATCATCAACCAGATGATGCAGTTTCAGGTAATGCATGTGTCCGATTGTTACACGACCGTCGAAGTATTCACCTGTACGTCCGTCACGGAGCTGTACTTTACCATCTCTGGAAATCGGAACACCTTTCCACAATTCTCTGTGATCTTTGTGTTCATCCAGATATTCCATAACATCAGGTGCAAGTGTATCCTGATATTTTGCACGGAATTCTTCAAAATCTTCAATATTTACATAATCATTTGCCAGTTCCAGAGTATCCTGGATATCAATTTCACTCGCACCATCAAATACCGGTGTGGAAACGTTGAATCCAAGTGCTTTGGCAGCAAGACTTAAGTGGATTTCAAGGACCTGACCGATATTCATACGTGAAGGTACACCCAGTGGGTTCAGTACGATATCCAGTGGACGTCCGTTCGGCAGGAATGGCATATCCTCAACAGGAAGTACACGGGAAACAACACCCTTGTTACCATGACGACCAGCCATCTTATCACCAACAGAAATCTTACGTTTCTGAGCAATATAAATACGTACTGCCTGATTTACTCCAGGAGACAGCTCATCGCCATTCTCTCTTGTAAATACTTTGGCATCTACGATAATACCATATTCTCCGTGAGGAACTTTAAGGGAAGTATCACGAACTTCTCTTGCTTTCTCACCAAAGATCGCACGCAGAAGACGTTCTTCTGC
>OGXL01000802.1_pt1 | contig 27698 bp, 29 predicted proteins | sample 1576311 | NCBI WGS metagenome assembly OGXL01 (sample SAMEA3541564, study PRJEB24748) | human gut metagenome | biome: human gut; feature: human-associated habitat; material: faeces | place: China | collected 2012 | reverse complement strand
TTATTTGACACTACCTAACGTAACCGGGAGCGGCTATTATACAGGGTCAAAAAGAAATAAATTTTATTCTTACCAACCAGATCCGCTCTTATCTTTTTTATTCTTTAAAGATCCCCTCACTTAACCCAATCGTCAGAGACAGAAATACAAGGAGATTCGAAAAATCTTTCTAATTTTCTGTTTCAAAAAATATTTCCCCTCACTTATAGAAAAGAAATTCGAGGATTATACAGTGTTTGGAGACAAAGTTTTTAATAAAGTGCACAAAAAAACATCCCGTCTTTTTTGACCGGATGCCAACTTCTAATTCATAGATTTCTGTTATAAAAAATAGCCACCAGATTTTCCGGTAGCTATTCGCATGTTAAATCATCACCATATTCCTTTTTTATCCTTTCGCACAATCGATTCCAGCTTTCTTCTTCCTCCTCTAGAGTTCTTTCTGGCAATATCACATCTTTTATATCATCATCAATAGCTTTTACGTATTTATCCGTTAAATCCGGATACTCATCCAACAACCTTTCGAAAAGTTTATAAAGTCCCAGTTCCGTACACTTAACCAGACATGAAGAAAAAAGTTCCATTGTCATCGGCTTTTGCTTATCGATTGCCGCCAGCTCATCTTCGGAAAACTCGAATGTTAAGATAAGGAATTCTTCAAAATTATGTTTTTCTTTTTTGGATAGCTCATCATATTTTTTCATCCCAGCTCTCCTTTCTTATGCCTCTATTATAGATACATTTTTCAGTATAGTAAACCATTATTTTTACCATGATAATGATTATATTACAAAATGGGAAGTGAGCAGAAATGATAAGCTATTCTCCATTATGGGAGACCATGAAGAAACGGGATATCTCCACCTATACACTGATTCACAAGTATGGTATCAATCCCCGGACGATCAATAATTTAAAACATAATAAATCTATTACCATGTTTACATTGGAAAGGTTATGTGAGATTTTGAATTGCGAACCGAATGATATAATCAAATTTGAGAAAGAATAAAAACTATTGGAGTTTTACCATTCCATTAGCCTTTTCTTTCTATTTATGAATTGATATAATTATTTTCCTTCTTTTGCTACAGTCCATTCAATTTTTAAATATAATCTCATGATTTCTCGTAGATTAGCAATATCCTCTAGAATATTATTGGGATTCTCTAACTCACTTTTCTCTTTTTCCAGCTTATTTTTTTCCTCATAATATTCTTTGGGTCTACCTTTTACATTAACCCAATTACCTTCATTATCTATTAACCTCTCCCCTGTATCTTCTAGATCATATTTTTTGTTCAAACATCTAAGTTCTATTTCTAGCATTTTTGCTCTTGAACTATGTTTTCTCTGATAATATTTTTCGATGTCTAACAATAATTTTTCCAAAAAGGCCACAATATGATCATTTTTCCCTATATTGTTATCCTCTTTTTTTAAAATTTGTTCATTTAGTCCTAAAAAATCTTTATTGCCAATTTCATCGGGTCCAAAATACAGCATTAATAAGTTAATCTGCTCTTTAGCTTTCAAAAAATTTTTAAGTACTTCTTCTTCATTAATTTCATATACCACTAAATAGCATAACGATATCACACGCGCTACTGTTTCTCTAACCTTTTGTATCCATTCAATACGAGCATCCATTCTAATATTATTTTTTACATAACGTGTTGAATATAAAATTCCTAAAAATGCAATTATCGCAGTAATAAAAGATGCAATGACTGGTAGCCAAACTGTCCAGTCACTTTGATTCTCTCCTTTTTCAATAAACTCTAATATTTTATTTGTATTATTAAAAATCTGTTCTATTTTTTCCATATCTGATCACCTTTTCTTACTTATAATTCATTTTCTCTTTGAACAGTCGGATAAAATTTTGCCGTAAAAACAAATATTAAAGTAAACCACATTCATTAAGTCGAATTCTCACAGATTGTCTTGATACATTGAACATTTTGGCAAGCCTTGCAATTGCATCTCGGTTTTCATTTTTGCATTTGATTCCTACCTGATCCGCCGCTTCAATAAATGTTGCTCTAGGCATCAAAATTCTAGGGGCAATACCTCTTGCTTGTGCCTCCATAATATTTTCATCTTCTGTTATATTGGGAAGATTCTCAACTCTACATTTGCAATATTTTGCCTGCCGTGTAGAAGTATAGCTTTGCATTTTATAATACAGCCTGTGCTTATACCAGTGGACACACTCATGTGCAAGTGTATTATTACGACAACCTAAATTTGTTTTTTTGACTGCTTCAGGATCAATTAATATCGTCTTTCTTTTAAATATTTTTGAATCATACAGACATTCTGCTGGATCGTATACTTCAACTATGCCATCGGAAAATATAGTCATTCCATAAATATCACATTCTTCTGAAAGACGTATATATTTCACATCCAATCCCAATTCGTTTTTTGCAATATGCTCTATCGGAATAGCCATCGGCCGCAATAAAGCCTCTTCACAATATAAATGAAGAAATTCTTCCGCTACAGCATCATATTCATTTGTGGGGATATATGGTATAAGACTATTTATATTGTAATTCACTAATTCTCTCCATTTCTTCTGTCAATAATTTTATTAACCTCCTGCCAGAAATCGTCACCAAGCTCCTGGCTCTTTGCTCTTCGAAGTGCAACACGTGCACTTGGAAGAGCCTCATCCATTATGTATTCTGGCAAATCAGGTGATATCTGGTTACGTTCTCTTCCTGCAAGATCAAACATTTCATTTCTTTCATTTTCATTTAAATTGAGTACCGATGCAATCACCTCTAAACCATCAATATCTGGTGGATTTCTTCTTCCCTTTATAATATCAGACAGATAAGTAACAGACACGCCCATTTTTTCTGCAATAGGTTTAAGTTTTATATCTTTTTCCAATCGCTTTTGTGCAATAAATGCACCAAATTCTCCAGCCATTTTTCATCCTCCATTTCGCTATTAAGCATTTACGCTTTTTTGTGTAATTATAAAGTACGATAATTTTTTTCTTTTGTCAATATTTCGAAATAAGATTTTCTAACTTGATTTAAGGCATTGTAAAATCAAGTTGAATGTGTTACTATAATGATCGACATATTATTTTAGTAGAAAGGAATGAGCTCAACCATGCATGGTGGAAAACGCGAAGGTTCTGGACGCACTCCTCTTCCTGAGAGTAAAAAGAAAATTGCAAAAACAATTTATATAACCCATACCCAGAATAATGAAATTGAAGTATATGCACATGGAAATAGTTTCTCTGAGAAGTGCATAGATCTTATACAAGCTCAAATTGCAAGGAGAAAAAGGGCTAAAAACAATGAAGTTAAGTTTATAGATTTATTTGCCGGACTTGGTGGAATTCGATTGGGTTTTGAATCTGCATTCCTTGAAAAAGGATTTAAACCAAAATGTGTATTCAGCAGTGAAATTAAAGATTATGCCGTAAAAGCATACAAAAACTATTTTAAGGATTCAAATATTGCAGGAGATATAACTCAAATCCCATCATCTGATATTCCAGATTTTGACTTTTTGTTAGCTGGATTTCCATGTCAACCTTTTTCTGCTGCTGGACTTGGTCTTGGATTTGAGGATACACGAGGCACTCTGTTTTTTGAAATTGAGCGTATTTTAAAAGATAAAAAACCTTACGGTTTTTTATTAGAGAATGTAGAAGGATTAATGAATCACGATAAAGGAAGAACTCTTTCTATTATTGTTAATCATCTAAAATCACTTGGCTACTATGTATCCTATCGTCTTATTGATAGTCAATATTTTGGTCTTGCACAATCTCGGAAAAGAGTATACATAGTCGGTAGTATTGACGCTCATGTTTCCCTAGACAATTTTGAAGAACATACCGCAGTTTTAGGAGATATCCTCGAATCTGGTTTGCCATCTGTCAATTCAGAATTCACCAAAAAACTTTTTAACCATTTTAAGCCTGATCAGGTAATTGGTAAATCTATCAAAGATAAACGTGGTGGAATCGACAATATTCACAGCTGGGAGCTTGGATTAAAAGGCGATACAACTACTGAACAAAGTAATTTTCTAAATCAGCTACTTTTAGAAAGACGTAAACGTAAATGGGCAGCTGAAATTGGAATTGATTGGATGGATGGAATGCCATTGACTGAAAAGCAGATTTCAACTTTCTTTCCACGCGAAAACTTGCATGCTTTCTTAACAGAATTAGTTGATATGGGTTATCTAACCTTAGAACATCCACGCAAGAAAGAAAATGGACGACGTGTTCCTGACAAAACTAAACCAAAAGGGTACAATATTGTTACTGGAAAATTATCTTTCGAATTTACTAAAATTCTTGATCCTGAAGACTTAGCCCCTACGCTTGTTGCAATGGATGTCTCCCGCTTAGGCGTTATCGATAATGGCGGATTGCGTAGGCTAACCATCAGGGAAGGTCAAAGATTATGCGGCTTCCCCGAAAATTATGATTTATCTTTTTTGAAAGAAAAAGAGGCATTTGATTTACTTGGAAATACCGTATGTGTTCCAGTCATTAAAGCAGTCTCTGAAAGACTGGCAGATATATATAAATCTTAACGTAAATCAAAAATGTGAGGACATGGAATACACCATGTCCTTTTATTATATCTTCTGTATTCTGTAAGAGGCTGTATTTACCATCCACTGGTTATCATTAAAAATAACAGAATATGGATTATTGATATACTCTGGTATATATCCCGGCTCATTAATTCGCGAATAATCAACTAGACACAATACATACTTATCTCCTTTAATCATGGCAACTTCTGATTCATTTTCTGACCAATAGAAATGTGGTTGTCCCAGATAACACTTTACTTCTACATACCTGTCATATGTCACCGAGTCAGCTTCTTTAAATGAAACAATATCATATCCGGCTGAAACATCAAAATCCGAAATCCTTTTGATTTTCCAAGCTTTATTTGGGAGTCTATTTTTTTCTAATTTTAACACAAATTCCTCAGCAGCGAGCCCTCTTTCACTCTGCTCTTTTTGTTGTTTCAATAATTCTTCTAAAGTAAACTTATTTCTTCTAGATTGAAGCTGCACAATAAAATCGCTTTCATAAGAATCCTTAATACAAATCTCCCCATGTTCCTCTTTTTCTAATGCCCCAGCAATGGTCAAAAAATTTCTAATTGCTGCGTGAGATAATGGAAAAGCAGAACGCTTTATACTAAAATGTCCCTTTTCCACATTAAATAAAACAGCACTTTTATCAAAAATTCCCTCTTCAACTAATTTGGCTATGCATTCTTTAATCAGTAAGTTTAAAATTAATTCTTTACTGCCAGAAAGGAAAATATCCATCTTTTCATTTGGAATTACTACGTTTTCAGTTACATCTACATAACCAAGGTACTGGAGAAAAGCAACCGCACCAGAACAATTCACTGTTATCCCATACTCCAATGCACATCGATTTGTTATCTCAGATTGGATAACTTTCTTTTTACCAGCAATTATTGAAATGAGAAACATCAAACCATCAATATTGCCTATTGAATTACATCTTTTTAGTTCTATTAACATACTCTGCTATCAAGGCTTTAATATCATTGTCTCCAGTTTCCAGTTCTGCATTCTCAAACAGAGGAATTGGCATACTCTCAATAATCTCCCTAAGCCTTGTCTCCTTTTCGATCAGTCTTTCATGTATAACATTATCAACAGAATCCTCCGATAATAGGTAATAGTAATTTGTTTCTGTTCCTGGTTTTAAACCATATCTGTGTATTCTATCTTTGGATTGAATAAAATGTGCAGCATTGAAACTACGTTCCATATAAATTGCATTATGGCATACTTTATGAAGTGAGATCGATTCCGAAACTGCAAACGGGTTTGCAATTATTACTCTGAAAGAGGAATCTTCTTGATGGAACTCTGCTATAATACGCTCTCTTGTTTCTGTTGTATCATCATCTTCTTCACCTGATGAAACAGGAGTCGCACCATATAATGTTTTGCATGGAATGCCACAAGAGATAAGGTAAGCCTCAAAGTCTAGAATGTTCTTGACATAAATTGCCCATACAACCACCTTACCATTTTCCTGAAGAATATTCTCAATCAATTCTTTTGCTTTCACGAATTTAGCAGGTATTTCGTTAGATGAATATTGCATAATGTCATTGATAAGAGAAGAATCCTCCTCTACGATATCAGGATCAAAATTCTCAAATGAAGCAAAATTTTTAAGCGGAACTTTTAGAAGATTAGGATTTGTAGCTGCCTGCATCAATCTGATAAGTCTTGCCTTCACTAGATCTTGCCTAAATCTATTGTCCCTGTTTGAAACGATATCTCCCATGTATTTTTTCTCTATAACATCGTAAATACGTCTCTGGGTTTGCCCCATAGGTATTACAATCGGATCATGTTCAGTTGCTACTGGAATGCCAAGATCACTTTTTTTTACGCGAATAAAAAATGGTTCTATCGCTTGCAACAAAGTGTCTACTCGGGGATCGTCTTGATTTTTACTCATATCCTTCAACTGATACACTTCATACGGTATAACCTTTTTAGTTGGCCAAATAAATTTATACAGATTATATAAATCCTCATAACCATTCGGTGCAGGTGTACCTGTTAAAACAACTCTCGCTGAACAAAACTTAGCAATAGCAAGCACTCCCGCTGCAGTAGGTCCACCACTAGTATTTTTTATCTTATGCGCCTCATCTAACACGACCATAACTTTATTGTTTCGAAGGAAATATATCAATTCTTCCTTCAGTGACGTTACTGATGCATAAGATAACAAAGTGATTTTTGCAGGATTCTGTGAATACAGATACTGCTTCTTTTCATCTACCGATACTGCACCATTTAAACGTTTTGTTGAAGGTTTTTCTCCAAAACATTCCTCATATTCTATCTCCCACGGTCCAAAAGCACTAAGTGGAGATATTATCAATAACCTATTTACATATTTTTTGTCTTCTGGATTAAGATTTGATAAATAGGCAAAGGCGCCATATACCACGCTTGTCTTACCAGCACCTGGCACAGAAAAATTACAGGCGTTTTGTGAAAACGCTAAATGATATGCAGATAAAAGCTGCAATTCATACAAACTTCGATTTTTCAGATTCTTACTAACCGAATCTATAAATCTTTGAAAATCTTCTCGATTACAATGATTATCTCTTATCAACCGAGCTTTCTCCGCAAATTCGCTAAACTTTTCTTCCTCTATCGCATATTGGTTTACGGCGTCAGACACCCTTTCTGAATAAATCAATTCTGAACAAGTATATTCACAAATTTTTTTGATTCTATCAATTGTCTTATTGATGTCTTGTTGTGAATCTATAATCAATGACGAATCCTGTTTTAAAAATTGCAAATTATCTTTAAGGTATCGTGATGCCCTTCGATTACTGAAAATGGCATCTATATCACCAGTAATAATAAGACAATTGCTATTTTCTTTTGACTCAAGACATAGCTTTTTCATATATTACGTTTCCTTTACATTCCAAGAATTTCTTTAAATTTCGAAACATATTCTTCCAGTGTTTTGACACATCCTTTAACATTACTATCAGTTAAGAAATTTGGCTGATTCACATCAACAACTTCCAATGCCTGACAAGCCTTGAGCAACTGTTGCAATGGTTTTGCCGCATTTGCATGGTTATTGAGCTGATCTAGACTTCTAACAAAATTTTCTTCGAAATCATCAGCCACCTCCTGTTGCCACTTTTTATCTCTTGCCTTTAACGCACGGGATAAATCTGGCGGATTTGTGTCTATAATATCTTTAACAGACGCTTCTTGTATATTGTCTGTCACTTGATAATGAGCATCTCGAAAAGATTCCCATACTTCCTTTTTAGCGAAAAAACTAGATGCAGGTTTTTTTGCAGTCGGTGCCGTAATAATATTTCTGAATAATGTCTGTTCAAAACCAGAACGAATATAATCAAATGCAATCGATTTTAAATCTGAAACATCGGCATCTGGATCATACGCCCACATAGATGGAACACCCGCTCTATATTTTTTCAAAGCAGAATCCAATTTTAAGAATGAATCTTCATTCTTGTCAAGCTGTGTGTACATACCTGAATATCCATATTCATCCAGATATTCATCCATTAATTTAAGGGCAGAAAGCATAGTTCTAACTTCCCCTTCTTTACAATCCATCATACCCGCAATATCATCATCTGTGAATCCTGCATCTTTTAAGTCTTTACACTTAAGATATTTCTCAATGGGATTATAATCTACTTTTGCATCTTCTCCCATCTGATATGTAGTCTCAAGTGCCAAAATTTCCTTTTTGTCAGCATCTTCCGGCAGAATGATAGCAATGAAATATTGGCAATGACTTTTTTCTGTATAAGGAATACTTGTATCGGCCATAATATTATTCAACAAACTTGCCCGACGATTTCCATCTATGATTATGCCATCAGCAGTAACAATACCATGTTTCTGTTGATGCTCTTTTAATAATCGCTCCTTCGTTTTTTTATTAGCCTCCACCTTAGATTCCCACAAAAATTTTTCTATCAGTGCCTTATCTGATGGTTCTTCAGGATTAAGCGTATGATTTTGTCTTTCAAATGATTTTACAACGCTACCTATACGACCGTTGTAAGGATTGTAAACTAAATATTCAAGTGGAATCTCATATGCGTCCAATGTAATAATTCTTCCATGATAGGTAATTGGAATACCTGTCCGACAAGCAGAACTAGGATTGTCCGTAAACTCTTTTAATTTAGCTTTTCTTTCTTCTGCATTCATAAAAAATCCTCCATTTAAAATTCTGAAATATATGAATCAATGATATCTTCCAACATGCCAAGATTCTGAAAATTAAGGACATAATCTGAACACCGATGTATTTCTTTCATATCTGCCTGTCTTCCGATCCAACCCGCCCCATCAAGAAAATTGACAAAAATAATATTTCGTCCAGCTGATTTTTCCCTGGATAATACCTCGACGGTCTTCCTTGCTGCTTCTTTCTTACTTCCTTGGCTACTTGATGTCGTTACACTATAAGAAACATCAATGATAATATGAGGTTGAGCAGGATTTTCAAGAACGAAACTTACCGCTCTATCTAAAATTGGTACTCTCACATTCTTCTGATACTCCAACCCATGCTTTGCACATATTCTTTTAATTTCTTTTTCAATATCTGCTAGAACCGCATCACCAATGCCATTACTGTATTTTCCCTCCATTCCACGTTTAACAAGCTGTCTCACTATATTTTCATCCTGCAACCTTAAAAGAGTCGATTCATCCATAGCCATATTTTCCAAATAGAATGCTGGAATACATGATTTCAGTTTTTCATCATTCTTTCCGTTCCATATAAGATTTAAGATACTTTCCATCATTGCCGGGCTTTCCATCATTGCTGTCCTGATTTTTCCAAGACTCCATTCCGTAGCAAAAACAAATCCACGATCTTTCCGAATCATAGAAACCATCCGTTTAAATCGTTCTACAGAGATTTGACTAACAGAGGTAAGATTATCCAGAGCGTCTTTATGAGCAATTATATATTCTTTGAGACTTTCTTTATCTTTAATAGTTCTGAGTCCCACAGATATCTCTTCCGTTTTAGCTTTTACTTCTCTTTCAATGCTTTTTTCATACTGGTCATTCATATAAAACATTGTTGTTGAGTTAAAAAGTTCATCATAAGAAAGCTTTTTTGCTGGCATAGTCAATCCTCCAAATAATTATTCTATATGTATACTAGCACCTTCTTACAAAATTGGCAATACAAAAATTACACTTTTTTGCGTATTTTTTAAAGTTCCGTAAAAATATAAATTTTTTAATTAATTGTTTCTCATATTTACGCTATTTTGCGTAATTTTTGTTCGCAATCTACTATATACCTATCACTTTATTGTAACCTTACATAAAACACCCCCTGTATATAATTTAAAGCTTTTTATTCCTCTATTTACATTCGTAAATGTTGCGAACATTCTTTGGTATTTTTAATTACTACGCTCCTTAGAAATAAAACATCAGTACTTAAATTTTTTAATTTACCGAATCGCATTGCAATAAAGAATTATTCTTTTTATTTTCCAATTTCTCTAGAATTTTCAAACTCAGCAATTCTTTCTCCTATCAGTCGAACCGCCCAAATATCTGGACAATTATCTGCCAAACGTATTAATTCAGAAGAATTTGTAACTAACTCTGATTTATCTATATCTTCATCATTGAACCCTCTAAGTTGCAATAATTCTCTAGCTGAAAATTCTTTAAATTTGATGTCAAATGTTCTTATTGCCTTTTCAAGTCCATCGCAACAGATTCCATATAAAATTTTCGCTAACAAATTAAACAAAATCAATGAGATTTCTTCATACAGAACTAAACAACTCTTTTCTTCAGTTAATGGATAATATATAGTTCTTTCTCCTTCACTACATACAAGGCTAATGCCCATCAAATTTGCATGCGCAAATAAATTTCTTATTTTTCGAATACTAAACTTATTTGTACTTAAAAATTTTTTCTCTTCTTCTGTAATTTTATTTTGATTTTTTAGTTCATTAACTATGCAATAGAAGCTACTATCAAAATCTCCAACAACTGACTTACAAATGTTTTCCGTTGTTTCAAATAACAAAATTAAAGACGAATATCCCCTCCCTTCCAAATAATCTTGTTCACTTTCAATAAGCTTACTAGCATAAAAATGAGAATACTGCCATACATAATCTACTATCTCATTTTTCGAAAATAAATCCATACTTGTTCTTCCCTTCTTATTCTTCATTTTATTGATAAATTAATTCTTATCTTTAATTTTTCATTCTTACCATAATCTACTATATTAATTTCTTAAAAGAAGAAAGATAAACTCCAAATAATGCAATTATTCAAGAGAACTTTATAAATAAAATTCTCAAATAAATCCTTCAAAATAATTAAAAAGCGAGCCTTGATTTATATAATGCTCGCTCAAAATCCATTAAGTTATTCTATTATGGTAATTGTATTCCCCGCAAAGCTAAATATTGTTTGATTGCAGAATATATCACTGGGACTCCAGTGGTTATCCCTGTTACTGCCAAGTCGCCACCTTTATCTTTAACATAATTCCATAGTGGATGGTTTGAATCTATTTGCTCTTGAATAAGATGCAAAATTTCTTTTTCAACACTAACACCATCTTCTCCTGATGCAAAAATATTTTTAAGAATCGATAGTTGATTTTCATAAAAAGTAAGTTGTCGCTTTAACAAATCAATATATTCGTTTTGATTTTCAATAACCTTTTGCAGGTGAACATTAGCCTCTGCGGTATTGTTCGCCGTCTCTTCCAGTGCCTTTTTCATCTTCTGTTTATTGGCATATGGTTGTTCACTAATTTGTTGCGCTCTACTTATTGACTCATGTATTCGTGCTTGTTCTTCTAGGTTTATTGGTGTAACAAATCTAGAATCTAACGAAGGCACATTTGCTAAGTCAAATGCCTTAATAAAGTCATTATCTTTCATAACTGTATCCTCTCAATCCGATCATATAATATATTAAATATTCTACAGTCGACTAGATAGTCTGTCAATGTGACATATGGCTTAAGCTTAATCTGTTTATTCTCAGCTCAATATATTTACTACACCATTTACTACACCATTTTCTATCAAAATGACGATTTTTGACACCCCCAGACAAAAAGTAAGAACCCGCAAAAACCTTGTAAAATAAGGCTTTACGGGCTCTGACACCACAGGACAAAACCACCCCAAACGAGCCAAGAGGTAAGTGCTATTTTCTTCACACAAGAAGAAATTATCACAACCCATTCCGCTTCAAACTCCCCTCTTTCCCCAGCACATCACCGACTTCCGGATATACAAAAGGCGGTCAATCTCCCAGACCGACCGCCAGTATAGCTGCTTTCATCAAGTTTTATCTGCGCTTTCTAAGTCTCCTCTCCCTGACGCAAATCACAAGCCCTACCACTACTAAAATCGTAAAATCCATACTGCACACCTCCTGTCATGCAGACTCTTCCACACTTTTGCTACCTTCGCTCTGTGTCCAGGCTCTTCCTGGCGTCCCGGATGATCTGCTCTGGAAATCCGAAGACTTCCAACAACCGGACCGCATTGGTCTGGCGGCAGATCCCCGGGTGGATCTTATAGTCAAAGGTCAGCCCCTTCTCGTAGGTCTCCTCACAGAAATAAAAGCCTTCATAGTCCTCCGTCTGGCTGACCAGATTTTCCGCGATCTCCAGGTCGTGGGTTGCGGCAATCACCAGGCAGCCCTTTTCTCTTAGATATCTGAGGACAGCGGTGGATGCCGCGATCCGCTCTCTGGTATTGGTGCCTCGCAGAATTTCGTCTATGACAGCAAGCACCGGACGGCCTGTGTCCACCTGCCGGATGATTCTTTCCATGGAGCGGATTTCTTTGATAAAATAGCTTTCTCCTGCCAAAAGATCGTCCCGTATGGCAATGGACGTGTACACGTCCACCGGACAGAGCCTGGCTGACGCGGCGGCGCAGGTGTGAATGGAGGCAGCCAACGCCGCGCTGATGGCCGCTGCCTTTATAAAAGTAGACTTTCCAGAAGCATTGGATCCGGTAATGATGCATCCTTTCCGAAGCTCCAGATCGTTGTACACCGGCTCGTCAATCAGCGGGTTGTACAGAGCCTTCAGCACAATCTCCTTTTCTTCCGTAAACTCAGGTATACACCAGAGGGGCAGGCTCTGTCGGAAGGAGGCCGCACACACAGCCATATCCAGCTCCCCCACGAGAAACAGGATCTGAAGAACCTCCTTCCTGTGGCTCTTTATCTCTTTCAGCGCCCTGTTATAATGAACAAAATCTACGAGAAAAGCACCTTTTACATACACACTGATAAGCTCTGTCACGTCTGTGCTGTACTGGCTCTGCTGCCTTTTCCTGAGAACCTTGAGCACCCTGTTCAGCTTTGCGGCTGTCTTCTCCGTCTCCTTGAAGGATTCCCGGGACTTTCCCTGGCAGATCTTTTCATTTTCTGCAAATTTTCCTGCAAGCGATACAAGACTCTGCACTGCGGCTATGATGGCCAGATTGATCTCATACCGGCTTCTCTTCAAGGCATACACGCACATGTTGACCAGAAACAGGATAATAAAGGGAGAAAACATCCGTGCATCCATAAAGAGAAGACCGCCTGCAATGCCCCACAGAAGACTGGCAAGAAGTAGTACCTGCAGTCCACGGTAGAGCCAGGCATGTTCCAGCTCAAACGCTTCCGGCTCCGTGACAAAATCCGGGACATAGTAGCTGTCCTCTCTTTTTCCCAGTTCAGACAGACAAAGCTGCATCTCCTGCCGCTCTTTTTCGTGATGTCCGAACCAGGTGATCTTCTCCTCCAGCGATGCCAGTCTCTCGGGGTCTGCATCCATATCCCTCATACTTTTGTAGAGATACTGCTCCCCGGCCCAGGAAACACAGGTATTGATCCGCCCGAAGACAGTGTCCATATCCAGATCATTCCACGTAATATCATCCAGCCCGTTCTCCTCTTTTGTCTTCTCCCACAGGATCCGGATCTGTTCAAATGATATGTCTGCCTCCTCCGGCTTCTTCCCAAAGGAGGCCAGCATTTTCTCCTGCCGCCATTTTCTTCTGGCCCGGTGATTGTAAGACGAGACCAGGACTGTGACAATGACAATTCCTGCCACCACAGCAAAGCCTTCCATCACTCTTCCCCCTCTAGAATTCTTTCTTCTCCATGATCCGTATACTGATAGTCATGGATGCGGCAAGTACAAGCAGGGATACAGCCAGAAAGACCAGGGCCACCCCAGCCGGACCCATAGCGTCCGCTGTCTGTATAAGTCCGCTCAGATCCATGTTTCCGACATTCACCACTTTTGCCAGCCCATAGACCGCCGCGAAGATACCAAGGAAGACAATGATCATGGCAATCCTGCCTTTCTCCGGCCCAAACTTAAGCTGGAAGGGGATCATGACGGACAGGAAGAAAAACAGAAGCCCTGCGCTTACCCCGGCCACCAGCAGGGTCTCCTCCGCCTCAGCATACCTGGCATTCATGCTCATATATACAAGGACAAAGGCCAGGATGATCAGCATTCCCGCCACACCGGTAAGGATCCCGAACACATATTTTTCTACCACATAGACTTTCCGCTCAAATGGAAGAGTAAAGAGAAATGCGTTTCCGTTGTCGTACTCGTCATAGCTGATGGTACTCAGGACAAAAAAGGAGCTGACAAATCCCACATAGGGGAGCACAAAGGTGGCGGGGGAGGATTCCGCCCCGTTGGCTATCGTAAGAAACCCTGCCATGACAAAAACTAATATGAAAAAATTCTTCTGATTTTTAAGCAGACTGAAATCCTTGATCAACAACCCTTTCATACTCTCTCACCTCTTATCATCATTGTCATTATTTCATCGATACCGCTGTTTTCTATGACAGCCTTCGGGTAATTTTCCATATAGAACTGCTTCTGGTCTGTCAGGGCGCTGTAGCCGTAAGGTTCCTTTTTCACCCTTAGGAAATACTGTTTGTCTATGGATTCGTACTCCTGTGCATCCAGCTTCAGAAGGCCGTAGCTTCCAAGCAGCACATCTGTCTCCTCGTGGAGAATGATACGCCCCTGGTGGATCATGTAGAGATCGTCACAGATCCCCTCCAGGTCCGTGGAGATGTGAGAGCTGATCAGAATAGCCCGGCTCTCGTCCTGCTCCATATATTCCCGCAGGATATCCAGGAGACTGTCACGCGCCAGCACATCCAGCCCTGCCGTGGGCTCATCAAGGAGCAGGAAATCCGCCCCGTGGCTGATGGCAATGAGCAGCTTTAACCTGGCCTTCATGCCGGTGGAGAACTCCTTGATCCTTTTGTCGACAGGGAGCTGGTACTTCCTACACTGATCCAGAAAATATCTTCTGTCAAAAGAGTGATAGAACCCCTGCAGCATGGCGGACACGTCCTTGATGCTTAAGTATTCGCTGACACCGGAGTCAGAGAGCACTACGCCGATCTTCTCCCTGTCCGCAGGTGAGAGGGCGGAAGCGTCTTTTCCCATCAGCGTGATCCGCCCGCCGTCAGCGCGGATCAGCCCCAGCACTGCCTTGAAGGTGGTGCTTTTGCCGGCTCCGTTCTGTCCCACAAGCCCGGTGATACATCCAGGCTGAACTTCCAGGGAGCAGTCCAGGGTGAACCGGTCATAATTTTTCCTTACATTTTCCAGTTTTAACATAGCCTATTCCTCCAAAATGAGTGAAAATAATTCTTTTATTTCTTCATCCTGCATCCCATATCTTCTGCCTTTCTGAATGGCCAGTTCAAGATCGGCTTCCACTTCCTTTCGCTTCTCTTCCTTCATCAGCTCTGTGTTGGACGCTGCAATGTAGGTACCTTTTCCGTGCACAGTCACTGTGAAGCCCTCCTGCTCCAGGTTGTCATATGCTTTTTTTACAGTCAGAGCGCTGATCTTCAGCTCCTTTGAAAGCGCGCGCACAGAAGGAAGGGCGTCGTTTTCTTTCAGTTCTCCTTTCAGGATCAGAGCCTTGACCTGCTCGATGATCTGCTCGTAAATCGGGATCATGGATGAATGATTGATGATGATCTGCATATTCATCCTCCTTCTTGCAAACAGTATATAACAGTGTATCACTGTTGTCAACTGTTATATTGTGTTATACGTCATCTTTTTAGTTGACTCTTGTTCTGTTTCATTATACTATATAGGTAACTAGTTACTCATTTATCTGTCAAAAGGAGCTGATGAAAGATGCAGATAGCAGATCTGATCGAAAGATTCCACCACACAAGAGACGGGCAGACCCGGGCTGTGTTCAGCACCATCTTCATAGCCGGCAACAGGCTCCAGACCTGCTTTGACAAGGCGGACAGCCATGTCACGCTGAGGCAGTTCATGCTGCTTACCATGCTGAAACAATCCGGGAAAGACATGACTTTTACCCAGCTTGGGGAGCTTCTTGGATGTTCCCGCCAGAATATCAGAAAGCTGGCCGCCTCCCTGGAAAAGAAAGGCCTGGTCACGATTTTAAAAAATCCCCGGGACGGCCGGGCCTGTGTCATACGCCCCACGGAAACACTATCGCAGTATTTTCAGCAGGCGGCGCAGCTTCACACCCAGAAACTGACCGACCTTTTTTCCGTGTATTCCGACCAGGAGATGGAGCAGCTTTTCTGGCTTCTTATGAAACTGTACACGGGGATAGAACGGCTGGAACAGCCGCAGCGAGAGGAGGAAAAAATATGAACCATTCTGTTGTACTTTACAGTTCCAGGTACGGGGCTGCAAAGGAGTACGCCCGGATGCTTTCTGAGAGCCTGGGCTGCACGGCTTACAATGTAAAAGAGACGCCCCTGGACGTGGCAGGGCAGGCCCGCCGGATCATCCTGTGCGGCGGTATCTATGCCGGGGGCTTATCCGGCGTCTCCTGGCTGCGGAAGAACAGCAGGATACTGAAAGATAAAAAAATCGTCCTCTTTGCCGTGGGGGCTTCCCCCTGGGACGAAAAGGCTGTCCGGCAGATCCAGGAGCGCAATCTGAAAGGGCTGCCCCCGGATACCGTCCTCTTCTACGGGCGGGGCGCCTGGGATGAGTCCGCCATGAGCTTCACAGACAGGACGCTGTGCCGGATGCTCCAGAAATCCGTGGCAAAAAAAGATCCCGATGCATGCGAGCCCTGGGAGAAGGCCCTTCTGGAGGCCTCCGGCCGCTCCTGCAGCTGGATCGATGAAAAATATCTGGAACCGGTGTACCAGTATCTGGAGACAATATAAAGCGGGCAAACCCGCTTCAAGGCAAAGAAACAGGGATGGGCTACTGCCCATCCCCTTTTATGACATGTATGTCCATATTTCCGAAATCAGTGCTTAGTGTAAACTGATCCTCCACACCTTCTGTGAGATAGATCTGCCCGTCCTGGGTGACAAGGATCATCTCAAAATCCTGGTGCTCCTGCCAGTATTCTGTGGCCTCATCCAGCCCCTTCACAAACATGGATGTGGAGAGAGCGTCTCCTTTCTTTCCTTCATCGGCAATGATGGTGACGGAAGCCAGGCCGTTGTCCACCGGATAACCTGTATCCGGGTCGATGATATGGCCGTACTCCTTTCCGTCCTCGCCTACAAAATACCGCTCATAATTACCGGACGTCACCACCGCGCAGTCGGAGGCCAGCAGCATGCCGAGGACTCCCTCGTCTCCGTCAAAGGGGCTACGGATGCCCAGGCGCCAGTCGCCGCCCCCGGGTCTCTCGCCGATGGCCTGGATATTGCCGCCAAGGTCAAGCAGAGCGGAGGTGACGCCCTCCTCTTTCAGAAGCTCTGCCAGACGGTCTCCGGCATAGCCTTTTCCCACGGCTCCCAGATCAAACTCCATGCCCTCCGGCAGCCGGACTGTATTGCCGTCCAGTTCCACCCTCTCATAGCCCACATTGGCAAGAAGCCCGTCCAGCTCTTCCTGGGAGGGGATCCTGTTCTCATCTGTGGTAAATCCCCAGGCTGCAAGAACCGGATAGATGGTGGGATCCAGGTCCCCTTCCGTCTCTTTCGCCATCTCCAGGGCAAAGCTTACAATATCCGCCGTGTTGTCGCTTAAGGTCACCGGGCTTCCCTGGCTGTGGTTCATCTGATAGATCTCGCTGCTTTCATTGGTCACTGACCATTCGCTTTCCAGCTTTTCCACCTCGGTCTGGGCTTTCTCAAGAGCTTCCTTGGCCCCGTCGCCGTAGGCTGTCAGTGTCATGTAGGTATCCATGGCAAAGAACTCCCTCTGGACCGGGTCCCCTGCCGATGTTCCTGCCTGCGAACCGCTCTGCCCGGAGCAGGCTGTAAGGGCGGCCGCGCAGGCCATGGCTGTCAGAGCAGTCAGTCTATGTTTATATTTCATTTCCATTCTCCTGTCTTTGTTTTTTCGTTCTTTTCCAGTATACAGGAAAATGTCCCATGAATGAAGTACCAGTTTGTTCTGCTGATAAAACTTTTTTCCTTCCTGCAAGATCAGTTCCTTATCTTTTTTAAAATTTCTGCGATCATGGAAGCCCGGTTGAACGGCACCATAAAATAATAGCCGTCCGTGACGTCATTGAGCTTCTCTGCAATCTCTGCCGCGACGTCCACGCCCACCTGCTGGGCTTCCTCCCGGCTCATGTCCTTGTCGTACCGGGCAAGGATCTCATCGGGCACGTGTATCCCTGTGATCTCATTTTTCATAAACAAAGCGTTCCGATAACTTACAAGAGGCATGATGCCACAGATGATCTTTGTGTCTATCCTGGACTTGATATACCGGATCCTCTCTATATCCTCGTCGGAGTAGATGGGCTGGGTCAGGAAGAAAGCGGCCCCGGCCTGGCATTTTTTCTCCATCCGGCGGATCTCCGCATCTATATTCTTTCTGCCGTAGTTGAGGGCACCGCCGTAGGCCACCGGATCCCCCGCAAAATGCTCCCGGTTCATCCTGGCCAGATACTGCATCAGACTGACCGAATGAAAATCGTAGACAGAGGTGACCACATCTCTCTCGCCGGAGGGCACCGGATCCCCTGTGACCAGAAGGAAATTGCGGATACCGTTCATGTAGGCTCCCAGTATCTGGGCTCCCATACCGATGACGTTTTTGTCCCGGCAGGCGATGTGGGGCATGGTCTCTACCTGGAGACGGCCCGCCACCTTCACGGCTGACATGGCGGAGTCTGCACGCATGCGGCCCATGGGCGAGTCTGAGAAAGTGATCAGCTCCACCCCTGCTTCTTTGAGAACCGAGGCCGCCTCCATCATCTTCCCGTCATTTCCGTCGTGGGGCGGATCCAGCTCCGCGATCACCACCTTCTCTCCCGAGTACAGCCTTTTGATAAAAAGATTGTTGTTGTAGCTGATATCCTGACCTGCCCTTTTCTCCGGCCGGTCCGCAGGGCGCTCCGGGATCTTCCTTCCCCCCGGCATCCCGGCAAGATGGCGGATGTAGGCAGGACTGGTGCCGCAGCAGCCGCCGATGACGTTCACCCCGAGGCCTGCAATCTCCTCCATGGCCTCCCCGAAGTACTCAATATTGTCCCGGTACACATTCCGGTTCTGCACTCTGTCCGCATACCCGGCATTGGGCGCGGCGAACACGATCAGCTCCCCGAAATCCTGTCTGCGCAGGATTTTCGCCAGATGGGCCGGGCCCACGCCGCAGTTGAACCCGATGCCATCGATGACCTCCCGCTCTTTTGCCGTGGCCACAAGGTCAGCCGCACTGATCCCGGCGTTTGTGTACCCGTACATATTGACGGAAAAGCTGGCCATGATAAAGGTGTCCCCGCTGACCGACTTGATCCACTCCGCCACCGGCAGAATCCTTCTGAAATCTGAAAATGTCTCAAACCAGATCAGCTTTACCCCTGCATCCAGGTGGGCGCTGACAATGGTCCTGTACTCTTCTGTGATCTCCTGCTCCCGGGCCTCATCGTCTCCGTTTCCGTGCTCCGGTATGGGGCCTATATCCCCTGCAATGTAAATGCTGTGCCCCGCCGCTTCCTCTACGGCCGCATCCCGGGCGATCCGGCAGGCCGCCTGGACATTTTCCCGGACTTTTCCCAGCAGTTCCTGCCTGGATAAATCCCCGTATACCTGGGCCAGCGTCTCCGTGTTGGAGGCAAAACTGTTGGTGCGCAGAATGTCCGCCCCTGCCCGTATGTACTCTCTGTGGACCTCCTTCACCTTGTCCGGCGCCGACAGGTTGTCCAGCTCCGGCAGACGGCTCCCGCCGCCGTATTTTTCTTTGTAGTAAGTGCCCATGGCTCCGTCTGTGACAAGACGGCTGGACGTGAAAAGTTTCTTGAAATCTGTATCCTCTCTCATGCTTTCTCTCCATTTCTGACTGCCTGAAAACCGCACTCCAGAGCCGCGATCAGATCCTCCGCTGTCTCGATCCCGATGGACAGACGAATCGTATTGGGACGGATCCCCTGCTGCCGCAGCTCTTCTTCCGTGCACTGGCTGTGGGTGGTAGTGGCAGGATGGATGACAAGGGATTTCACATCCGCCACATTTGCCAGAAGGGAGAAGATGGGCAGATTATCGATAAATGTCTGCGCATCCCGTTCATCCCCCTTGATCTCAAAGGTAAAGATGGAGCCGCCTCCCTTCTGCAGATACTTCTTATATAATGCATATGTGGGCTCGCTGTCAAGAGAAGGATGGTGCACAGCCTCCACCTGGGGATGTTCCACCAGGTATTTCACGATCTTTAACGCGTTTTCCACATGTCTCTCCACCCGCAGGGAAAGGGTCTCCAGCCCCTGGAGAAGAAGAAAGGCGTGGAAGGGGGACAGGGTGGCTCCTGTGTCCCGCAGAAGGACAGCCCGGATGTAGGTGGTAAAGGCACTGTCCGGCGCTGCCTGGGAAAAATCCACACCGTGATAGCTGGGGTTGGGCTCTGAGATCCAGGGATATTTTCCGGAGGCTTTCCAGTCAAACCGGCCCCCGTCCACAATGACGCCCCCCAGCGCTGTCCCGTGGCCGCCCAGGAATTTGGTGGCAGAGTGAACCACAATGTCCGCTCCGTACTCCACAGGCCGCACCAGATAAGGGGTAGCAAATGTGGAGTCGATCACCAGAGGGATCCCGTGTCTGTGGGCAATCTTTGCCAGTTCCTCTATGTCCGCCAGATTGGAATTGGGGTTGCCCAGTGTCTCTGCAAAGATGGCTTTTGTATTCTCCTGGATGGCCGCCTCAAACGCGCCTTCCTCCTCCGGATCCACAAAAGTGGCGGTGATCCCGCTGGTCAGAGGGAGGGTATTGGCCAGAAGGTTGTAGGTTCCCCCGTAGATGGTCCGGGAGGAGACAATGTGCTCCCCGGCCTTTGCCAGCGCCTGGAATGTGTAGGCAATGGCCGCTGCTCCGGAAGCTGTGGCAAGGGCCGCGGTCCCTCCCTCCAGGGCTGCGATCCGCTTTTCAAACACGTCCTCCGTGGGGTTGGTCAGCCGTCCGTATATATTGCCTGCCTCTTTCAGACTGAACCGGTCCGCCGCGTGGGCACAGTCCTGAAACACAAACGCCGTGGATGCATAGATGGGCACGGCCCTGGCTCCTGTAGTGGGATCCGGCTGCTCCTGGCCCACATGGACCTGTTTTGTCTCAAAGCTCCAGTTTTCTTCTCTCATTGTCTTATCCTCCTGCTGTGTTTTCTGATGATGGGTCTATCCTACCACGCCCGGCCTGTTCTGGCTAATACACAAAAAAAATAACCGGTTATAGTTTAAAACTATAACCGATTTATGATAGCTCGATCTTCAGATATTTTTTCAGTGCATGGATATACAGCTCTCCCATCCTGCTGAGGATCGTATTCTTTCTGACCACATAGCCGATCTCCATGACGCTGTTCCGGTTCTCCTCGTCATCCTGGAACGGCACCGCCACAAATTCATTTCCGTTCAGCTCCTCACAGATGATGCCGGAACAGAGGGTATAGCCCTTCAGCCCCACCATCAGATTCAGCATGGTGGCCCTGTCGTTTGCCCGGATGATCCGGGGATATTCGTTGGTGGCCAGGATCTCCTCTGCCAGATAGAAGGAACTGTTGTCTCCCTGCTCAAAGGCCAGGCAGGGATACTCCTCCAGCTCCTCAAACCGGATGGAAGACTGCCCTGCCAGAGGATGATCTTTCCACAGATACACATAGGCCTGACAGCAGATGAGAGGATGGAACACAAGGCCTGCGGACCGCAGCATTTTCTCCAGGCTCTTCCGGTTAAATTCGCTTAAGTACAGAACGCCGATCTCACTTTTCATGGTGCTCACATCCTGGATCACCTCGGCTGTCCTTGTCTCCCGGATGGCGAATTCGTATTTGGACATGTCAAATTCCCTGGCCATGTCCACGAAAGCCTTCACAGCAAAAGAATAATGCTGGGTGGAGACCCCGAACTTTTTCTTTAAGGAACCGTTCTTCCCGTACTTTTCCATGACCGTCTCGTACTGGCCGTAAAGCTGCCTGGCATAGAGGAGAAACTCCGCCCCGTCACCGGTCAGCGTCACGCCCCGGCCGCTGCGGTGAAAGAGGGTGATCCCAAGCTCCTTTTCCAGCTCCCGGACCGCGTTGGTAAGGGAGGGCTGTGATATGTAGAGCTGCTCCGCTGCCTTGTTCATGGATTTTGTCTCTGCTATGGTGATAATGTAATTTAACTGGGTCAGTGTCATCCTTTCTGCTCCTTCTGTTTTCTCCTGCTTTTTCTGTCCCTTACTCCAGCACTTCCCTCACCTGGTCAGCGGAAAGGCCGCACTGCTGTGCTATCTCCTCCGCCGGCACGCCCTGGGCGGAAAGTCTGAAAATCGTTTTTGCCAGCTTAAGGCCCTCGGCCCGGCCGCGCTCTGTTCCCTGGTGATCCGCCTCCTTCACGGCTCTGTAAATGAAAAGCTGCTCAGAAAATCGAGCGGAAAATAATAGAATTTCAGATATTCGCCTGCCGGCTTTTGTACAAAAAGGATAACATATGTTAAAGAACCTGGCAAGGCTTTCATACAGAATAAAAAAGAGCATCCCACGCCGCAGCCGTCCTGCCGGTGAGACACTCTCCTCTTATATATTTGATCTTTATCTTGAATGTCCTTTTTTTGAAAGGAACATCCTGGCAATACAGGGGTTCCCGTAGTCCAGGATCTCGCTGTACCCCAGGTCCAGCCCGCTGATGAGTTTCCTGTCCCCGTCTGAAAGGCTGAAGTCCCAGATGTCAAAGTCCTCCCGCATATGTTCCGGGATACTGCTCCTTGTCACCACGCTGACCTGCCGGTCTATATTCCACCTCAAGGCGGTCTGTGCGACGCTCCTGCCGTATTTCTTCCCGATCTTTTCCAGCACTTTGTTGGAAAAGATATTCCGCAGACCTTCACACAGAGGGGCCCAGGCCTGGGGCTGCACGCCCAGCTCCCTCATAATGTGCAGTGCCTGCTCCTGGTGGTAGAAGGGGTGCAGTTCCACCTGGTTGACCATAGGCGGAATGTGACTGTTCATGCACAGATCCACCAGCCGCTCCGAGCTGAAATTGCTGACGCCAAGAGCCCGGATTCTGCCCTCCTCATACAGCTTTTCCATGGCACGCCAGGCACCGTAGTAATCGCCGTATGGCTGATGGACAAGATAGAGATCAATGTAATCCAGCCCCAGCTTCGCTAGGGAGGTCTCAAAGGCTTTTCCGGCGGAGTCTTCCCTGGCATCATCGATCCAGAGCTTTGTGATGACAAAGAGCTCCTCCCGCCGGACCTTTCCCTCGTCCATATATTTCTTAAGAGCCCTTCCCACCGGCTCCTCGTTTCCGTAGGAGGCGGCCGTGTCGAACATGCGATACCCGCTCTCCAGCGCCGCCTGTACACACTTCTCACATTGCCGGGGTTCCTTCATCTGCAGTACCCCGTATCCAAGAAGGGGCATCTCCACCCCGTTTCTCAGTGCTATCGTTTCCATCTTATCCGCCTTTCCCTTGTTTTAAATTTCAGTTTCCTGTAAAATAAAGTCAGCTTTACACATGCATTTTAAAGGAGAAACCCATGATCGAAATCCATCTGTTAGAACAACTGGTTGCCTTTGCCGACTGCGGCACCCTGTCCGGGGCCGCGGAAAAACTCCACATCTCCCAACCTGCTCTGAGCCGCTCCATGCAGCGTCTGGAAGAAGAGCTGGGGGTTACACTCTTCGAGCGCCAGAGGAGCCGTCTGACTCTCAACGACATGGGGGAGCTGGCTGTCCGGTATGCCCGGAACCTGCTTCTCCAGGAAAACGCCATGATCCAGCAGATCCGGGAAGCGGACCGCAAAAAGCGGACCATCTCCGTGGGATCCTGCGCGCCTGTGCTGATCCCCGACTTTGTGTCTCTCCTCTCCCGGCTCTTCGAGGGTATGACCATCTCCACAGAGCTGACCGGTGATCCCCGTCTTCCAGACTATCTGAAGGAGGGCCGTTACCAGCTTGCCATCCTACACAAAAAGCCGGATGAGGAAACCTTTTATTCGGTTCCTGTCGCGGATGAGAAGCTCTTTGTCACCCTGCCTCCCGTCCATCCTCTGGCGGATGCCGACGGGCTGTATCTGAAGGACCTGGACGGTCAGACATTCCTTCTCTACTCCCAGATCGGCTTCTGGGATGAACTCTGCCGACGGGAAATGCCCTCCGCCCGCTTTCTTCTGCAGCAGGATATGGATGTCCTGGGCGAACTGGTAGCCAATTCAGCCTTCCCCGCCTTTACCACAGACTATGTGATGGAGCGCTCCGGCCCTGTAACAGACCGCATGGTGATCCCTGTTCTGGACGAGGAGGCCAGCGTCACTTACTACTGCGCCTGTCTGAAGGAGGAGAAAGCCAGGTTCCGTCCGGTTTTCGAGTATTTCCAGAGCACTTCCGGCTCCCGCTCAAGGATGCTTTGATCTTCTCTAAAGCTGACAGTTTGCCTCTATGATCTCCTGCAGATTTACATGTTCGTTCCGGAACCGCTCCCGGCTCTTCTCATCCGGCAGATGGATGGCGCCCTGTGGACAGTTCTGTATGCAGGCATAGCATACTTCGCAGCAGGAGCCGAACTCCACACAGTCTGTCAGCCGAATGTTCCGGGCGGGGCAGACTTTTGTACAGATCCCGCATTTTGTGCAGGCATCGCTGACTGTATATCTCTGCGCCGCCTTATCGTCCAGCACCCTTTTTCCAATGGTCTGCCAGATCATGGCCATGGAGGCCTTGCGAGCCAGGGTAACCGGATACGCTTCCCTCTTTCTGGCCGCTATATCCTGGCAGGCTTTGTCAATCTGCTCCTGGATCTTCTTTTCCGGGGCCGTTTTTTTCTGCTCTTCCATGGAAAAGCCTGGAAGGTAGTTGTCCACCATTTTGATCTGCGCCACGTAATCCAGTCTGATCCCCGCCTTTTCCGCCGCTTCCGACGCGTGAGGCGTCGCCACGGTGGCGTCCATCCCATAGGTGTAGACCATGAAAAAATAGTCTGTCTCTATCTTCGCTCTCTCCAGAAAGTGGTGCACCATCTTTGGCATATCTCCCGAGTAAATGGGACAGACAATGCCCACTGTCTCATCCTGTATCTCTATCCTGTCGTCTTTCATCACCTGTGGAATGGACAGCAGCTCTCCACCGAGCTGCTGCGCCACATACAGACTGTTTCCTGTTCCTGTAAAATAAAATATCTTCATCATTCTGCCCTACTCGTGTACCTTCAGCCCATGAAGCATCTTTGTAAACGCCGGATCATCGTGGTTAACGATCTCGCTGTGTCCCAGATCCAGTTTTGTGATCTCTGCCATATCCTCTGCACTGAGCTCAAAATCCCAGACATTGATGTTCTGCTCCATGCGGTCTTTGTGTACGGATTTGGGGATCACGGTCACACCTCTCTGGATGTTCCATCTCAGAGCCACCTGTGCTGCGCTCTTTCCGTATTTATCACCGATCTTAGTCAGTACCGGATGGGTGAAGATGCCGTGATTACCCTCAGCAAATGGACCCCATGCCTCCGGTTTCACGCCGTACTCTTTCATGACAGCCAGGGCATCTTCCTGCTGGAAGAAAGGATGCAGCTCTACCTGGTTCACAGCCGGCATCACGTCCACTGTCTCGCACAGATCTGCCAGGCGGGCCGGATAGAAGTTGCACACACCGATGGCTTTCAGCTTTCCTTCCTTATAAGCCTCCTCCATAGCGCGGTATGCTCCGATGTAATCGCCCATAGGCTGATGGATCAGATACAGATCCAAGTAGTCAAGTCCCAGATTGTCAAGGGATGTCTGGATGGCTTTCTTTGCTCCCTCGTAGCTGGCGTCCTGTACCCACAGCTTTGTGGTGATGAAAAGTTCCTCTCTTGGAACGCCGCATTTCTTAATGGCCTCTCCCACTGCTTTCTCATTCATGTAGGCTGCCGCTGTATCGATCAGTCTGTAACCGCTGGCAATGGCGTCCAGCACTGCCTGCTCACACTGTGCCGGATCCGGCACCTGGAACACACCAAAACCTTCCTGCGGCATTTTTACTCCATTGTTTAATGTTACGAATTCCATAGTCTTTTCCTCCTTAAAATAATGTTTCTTTTTTCCTGTTGTCTCGCTTCTATTTCAGAGCAGCTCCGTCCTCCCCCAGAACCTTCTCGTCAATGCTGACATTGACGATCTTTCCCAGGAATTTTGACCCGTCCGTCACATTCACCAGCGTGCACTCCAGAGTCACCGGCAGCTCATTGATAATGGGGGCATGGACGAAAGCGCTTTCTGTTGTGGTAAATCCGGCCTTCTCCATCTTGTTTTCTTCCTTGTTGCCAGACACAAGCCCCACGTAATCGCAGGCTGTCATATGCTCCACGTCGCCCATGCTGACAGTGAATGCCTTGTTGATTGGCTTTCCCCTCCTCATCGTATGTGCCGATGATCATAATCGGCTGGGGAAACAAGAAAGGTTTGGCTCCAAAATCTTTTCTCATAACAAAAAACCTCCTGTTCTATTACCTGTATGGAAAATACATTCTCTTTACAGGTAATATTGTAGGAGGTTTTCCGCTAAAAGTACAATGCCAATTTGACAGAATAGTATAACCTTAACGCATACTTGCATTTTTATATCCTGCTTTTACAAGCCGGCTGCATTCCTTATCTTCGCTCTTATAAATACAGTTTTCGCACTTCTTTTTTTATCATAGATACATCCTCGTCCTATGCTTTCGCGATACCCTTTATAGTCTTCTTAAACTGTACCGCAAACAGGATGGCCGTGAATGTCACTGCAATGGTATCGGCGATAGGTTCGGCCAGATAGACGCCCATCGTCTCGTTTCCTTTCATAATCTGCGGCACAAGGTAAATAAGCGGGATAAGAAGAACAAATTTCCTCATGACGGCAACTACAATGGACTCCACCGCCTTGCCCAGCGCATTGAACGTCATCTGGCAGGCCATCTGGATGCCCATCAGGAACATGGCGGCCATGTAGACACGAAGGGCTGTCTTCGTGTATTCCACAAGCGCTGCATCCGATGTAAACATGACGGCAAATGCTCCCGGGAACAGCATAACCAGCGCCCACAGGATCGTTGCATATCCAAAGCTGACCTTCAGAAGGAGTTTAAACGCCGCCCGGACTCTGCCTGCATCCCCTGCCCCGTAATTGTAGCTGATAATGGGCTGCGCCCCCTGCCCCAGGCCCTGGAGAGGGAGCATGGCAAACTGCATGACGCTTGTAAGGATCGTCATGGCTCCCACGGCGATATCCCCGCCGTATTTCTGCAGGGAGCTGTTAAAGCACACAGAGATGATGCTCTCGCTGGCCTGCATGATAAATGTGGCAACTCCCAGGGCCAGACAGGGTCCGATGATCTTGGGCGTCAGTCCCAGATTTTTTCTCTTTATTCTAAGAAACGTCTTCTTGCCGCAAAGGAAGCTGACCACCCAGATGCAGGAGAGCGCCTGGGATATGATGGTAGCCAGTGCCGCGCCCCGTACGTCCATGTCAAATCCAAAGATAAAGATGGGATCCAGGATAATATTGGTAACCGCACCGATCAGCACAGAGAGCATGCCCGTCTTGGCAAATCCCTGGGCCGTGATAAAGGCGTTCATCCCCAGGGTGATTTCCACAAAGATCGTTCCAAGGGCGTAGATATTCATGTACCTGGTGGCATATGTAA
>OGXL01000801.1_pt1 | contig 27716 bp, 21 predicted proteins | sample 1576311 | NCBI WGS metagenome assembly OGXL01 (sample SAMEA3541564, study PRJEB24748) | human gut metagenome | biome: human gut; feature: human-associated habitat; material: faeces | place: China | collected 2012 | reverse complement strand
GTTTGCCCAGATAAAACCTGCCAAAATAAACCTGTCCCTTTTTGGCAGGTTTTAGGGCTCCCAGGGGCAGGGGGCTTCGATGTAGATGTGCTCGCCGGTTACGGGATGCGTGAAGGACACGCTGTGGGCATGGAGCATGAGGCCACAGGGGCGCGGCGTTCCGTACAGGTCGTCGCCAACCAGGGGATGGCGCTCGCTTGCCAGGTGCACGCGGATCTGGTGTTTGCGGCCGGTGAGCAGCTCAACATCGATATACGAACGGGCGGGCAGGCCTCGGCGGCTCTTAAGGCGCTTGAGCACCTTGACGCGCGTCTGCGACGGCTTGCCGCTGGCGCCGACGCGCATCTTGCGGCTATCGTGGCGGTCGCGGGCGATGGGCTTGTCGATGAGCTTTTCGTTCCAGTCGATCTTGCCCTCGGCGAGCGCCAGATAGTGCTTTTCGAATGCGTGGTCGATCACCATCTGGTCAAAGGCGGGCTGCGTCTGCTTGTCGAGCGAGAACAGCACCACGCCAGTGGTGTCGCGGTCCAAGCGGTTGAGCGGCTGCATGTCGGTCGCGGCAAAGCCGTCGCCCATCGCCAGCAAAAGGTCGCTGGCATAGTCGGTAAGCGTGCGCTCGCCGGTGCCGTCGCCGTGGACGATCATGCCGGCGGGCTTATCGATGGCCATGAGCCAGGCGTCGCAGTAGAGGACTTGGGGTTCTTCGTTCACGTGTAAGCCTTTCGGTTAGCTAATTCCCACAAACATGCAGCCCGAAGTGGCGCCGCGCAGGCGGGCGGCGGGCTTACGGCCGGCCTGCGCGGCCTCGACGGCTCGACGGACGCGTGCGACGGCGCGGCCAATCTCATCGGCCTCGAGCAGGGTTCCGTCGACCATGAGACGGCGCACGCCGGCGTCGAGCAGCTGTGGAACCTGCGGTGTGAGGTCGATGGGGTAGGCGTCGTACAGGCGCGAGCGGCCGTGGATATCGGTACGCACCGGCATGACCTTGCCGTCGATATTCTTGAGCGACAGCTTGCGGGCGCGCAGACGGCAGTTGGCACAATCGTGGATGCAGCCATTGGCCACCTGCAGGATGCAGTGCTCGCTCGTCATAACGCGCGGGCGGCCGAAAACGGTGATGCCCAGGGCCGCGGGCGCGGAGGTACCAAGCGAGATAATCTCGTCGAGCGTGATCTCGGGCGAGAGCCAAAACGCCCCGGCTCCGCGCTCGGCGAGTGCCTCCATGCAAGGCGTGTTGTGCACGGGCAGGCAACAGCGAATCTCGGCCGTGGCACCAACCTGGGCGGCCAGGGCAAGCTCAGAGATGTTGCCAATAGCGACCGTGGCACCGGCAACAACCCACGGGTCGACGCGCGCGTGGTCGACGGCGCGGCAGACCTCATCGAGCACGGGAACAATACCCTGCTCAAACGCATCGGCGGGGGAGAGCTCGGCCGCATCGAGCGCGTCGGTGGTCATGTAGATGCGCGCGGCTCCCTCCGCGCGCGCTGCCTCGGCGGCCTCGAGCGAGGTGACGGTGGCGCAGATCTGCGGCTCATCGCGGTAGTGCTCGGGCGCGGGGCGGGAATCACTGGTGACAATCGCCGGCAGCTCGAGCGTGTGGGCGCGCTCCTCGTAAGGCGCCAGAATGGCCTCCTCGAGCGCCTTGCAAGCGGCGGCGCGCACCTTGTGCACAGCGGAGAAGCCCATGCCGCAGCCCTCATCGAGCGCCACATCAAAGCTCGCGGCCTCAAAGGGCGAGGAGCCCATGCGTCCCACATGTTCCACCAGATCGGATGCCTCGACGGCGCGGGTCTTGGCGGCCTCGACGGTAAAGCCGGTGGCGGTGGCGGTGAGCGTGGGGTCGTCGCAGCAGGTGAGCGTGACGGTAAACGGCTCGCCTAGGCGCGCCGCGACGGACACGTCTACGGCGCGGCGGCGCAGCACGTCGCGCTTGAGCGCGGCGCCGGCAGCGTCAATGGCGCGCTGACTGCGAATCACACGCACGCGGCAGCCCTCGGGCATGCTGCGGGGCACGCGGCACTCGATGATGTCGCCGGCGGCGGCATCATCGGTAGCGATGGTGGTCAGGAATTGGTCGAACTCATCGTCGTGACGAAGCTCCAACAGGTCGCCCTTGCCCACGGGCTCAAACAGCTCAATGCGGGCGATGGCGGCGCGGCGACGACGGTCGTCGGGTTTGAGCCCGCGCACGTCGCGGTTGGCCATACGGCTGCCCAGCACCGTGCCCACGATCTGGCCGCGGTTGTTGGAGCGCTCGTAGCTCATCATCTCGTCGCCCGAGGTGCCGTCCTGATAGGCGTGCGTAAAGTCGCGGTTAAAGCAGCGCTTGAGTTGGCGCTGGCGAGCGGCGTCCTCGTCCTTATCTACGACGGCCCCGGCCAGCATGTCATCGATCTGATGACGATACACATCGACGATGGAGTACACGTAATCGGGCGCCTTCATGCGGCCCTCGAGCTTGAGCGATGCGGCGCCGGCGTCATACAGGCGGCGAACAAGCTGTGAAGTGTTGGTGTCGCGCGGGCATAGCGCGCGCTCGCGACCGGCGGGGGAGAGCGTGCGGCCGTTCTCGTCGATCAGCTCGTAGGGCAGACGGCAGGGCTGAGCGCACATGCCGCGGTTGGCCGAGCGGCCCGCCATGGCAAAGCTCGACAGCAGGCACAGGCCCGAGTAGCAAAAGCAGATGGCGCCGTGGCTAAAGACCTCCAGGTCAACGTCGGGCGCGGCGTCGTGGATGGCGGCGATCTCGTCGATGGAAAGCTCGCGCGAGAGGGTCACGCGGTCGGCGCCCTGCTCGCGGCACCAGATGGTTCCGCGGTCATCGTGGATGTTCGCCTGGGTCGAGATATGGGTCTCGATGCCGGGCATGGTGCGCTTGACCTCAAAGAACAGGCCCCAGTCCTGGATGATAAAGGCGTCGGCGCCCAGCGTGGAGCAGCGGTGGATGAGCTGCAGCGCATCGCTCATCTCGGACTGCTTGATGACGATGTTGACCGTGACGTAGACGCGCGAGCCGGCCAGGTGCGCAGCGCGGCAGGCCTGCTCAAAGGCCTCATCGGTAAAGTTGGTGGCCTTGCGGCGGGCGTTGAAGCTGCCCATGCCGCAGTAGATGGCGTCTGCCCCGGCGGCGAGCGCGGCGGCAAAGGGCTCCGGGCCTCCGGCGGGGGCCAGAAGCTCGGGCCTGCGGTTGGTGGTTCGGCTGGCGGTTGCGGTCATATCCTGCCTTTCAAAATGCTCAGATATTCAAAAGTATAGTGGCACCGTCGCGATGGGCGATGCCCGCAGCCTAAGCAGGACAAAGTCTTCAGTAGCCTGGGCTGGCTGACCCCGTGGAGAACCGTTCAGCGGTTCGGGGAAACCGTTGGGCGATAAAATATTATCGCAATCTGATAATTATCTTGCATCGGGCAAAATCATCCCCTACTATCCCAATCAAGCGCGGTGTTCAGACCGAACTGTGCCTCCCGGTGCGAACGCCGCACTCACGCTCTCTATTTGATCGTAAGGAGAAAAGCATGAGCAAGACCGTCGTGTCTTCCGATAACGCGCCCGCAGCCATCGGCCCGTATTCCCCCGGTATCCAGACCGGCAACATGGTGTTCCTGTCCGGCCAGCTGGGCATCGATCCCGCGACCGGCAAGCTGCCCGAGGGCATCGAGGCTCAGGCCAAGCAGTCCCTCGCCAACGTCGAAGCCCTGCTGACCGCTGCCGGCGCTACGTTTGCCGATGTCGTCAAGACCACGGTCTACCTGGCTGACATCGCCGACTTTGCCGCCGTGAACGAGATTTATGCCTCCAAGTTTGAGGCCCCGTTCCCCGCGCGCAGCGCTTTCCAGGTTGCCGCTCTTCCGGCTGGCGGTCTGGTCGAGATCGAGGTCGTCGCCGCTCTCTAAGGCCTTGGCAACAACTAAACATGACATGCAAAAAGACCCTGCAGCGCGTGTGAGCTGCAGGGTTCTTTTGTCACGTGACGGATTGCTTGCGGAGCCACCAAGGGCAGTCTTTTTGGGACGGGGCCATTTTAGCTACCCCTATATGCAGGATTGATTTTACTTGCGGCTCATCGAAATCGTGGGCAGAGGGAGGGTAGCTAAAATAGCCCCGTCCCAAAAAGACTGCCCGCGCTCCATTTTGCTCGTTAGCCCTCCTTGCGAACTTTTTGCAGGTAGCGGTAGACGCTGGGCTCCGAGATGCCCAGCGCGGTTGCAGCGCAGGCAACAGCGCCCTTGAGCATAAATACGCCGTTGCCGTTAAGGTGGCGAATAACGTCCACGCGATCGGCCTGCCCAAGCGAGGCGACATCCTGGCCGCGGCTTTCGAGCAACTCGGAAATGCTGCGGTCGATGAGCTCCTGCGTGGACTCCGAAAGGCTTTCGATCTCGATGGGGGAGGGCTCCGTGCGGACCGGCGCGGCGTCGAAGCAGGCCATGAGCTGCTGAGCCATGGCGTTGATGGAGCGTACCGTGGAAAGATCGGTGTTGACGCAGAGCATGCCGACGATCTCGTTATCCTCGCGAATAAAGTACGTTGCGGATTCCAACGTCTTGCCACCGGCACCGCGCCCCTCGTAGCCCGTAATAAACGGCAGGTCGCGATACTTGGGGTCGTGCATGATCTTGAGTGCCAGATCGGTGGCGGGACCGCCGACCTTGCGGCCGCTCACGATGCCGTTGCGGATATCGACGATGGCGTGGTCGGGGTCCGAGAAATCGTGCAGCACGATTTCGCTGTTTTTGCCGAGTATCTGCTCCAGGAAATCGACCATCGGCAAAAAGCGACGTACAGTCTCGTTCACGGGCAACTCCTTTGGATGAAATCGGAAGTTTCATAACAATTTTTTCTCATGGTAACACGGTGTCTATTGACTCGTATATTCGCAGGTACATTGCGTAATACAGACGAACGGTAGGATTTTGGCGGTAAGCGGTCGACCAAAAGAAAAGTTAGATGTTATTTTGACCAGACTCTTTCCTGACCTGCGGAAATGCGTTGTCTCAGCTGAAAAATAGTCTGATAATAAAAAATTATTATTGAGAATGAGAAAGAGCACCGACATCATTCAGGTGGCGCTCATTCTTTCGGCAATCGACACGGCCCTTCAGGCCTTCGCTCCTTTCCGCCGCATCGGCGGCGGCCTGCTGGGCGGTCTTCCCACCAGCGCCCTTGGCCAGAACGTGGGCATCATCTGCTCCAACAAGGTCGTCAACAAGTGGGTCTTTGTGATCATCGCGTCCGTCTTTGCCATCGCCGGCCTGTTCCCGCAGCTTTCTGCCGTCCTTTCCGCTATCCCGCAGCCCGTCATCGGCGGCGCGACCGTCGGCGTCTTTGGCACCATCACCATGAACGGCGTGCGCATGTTCACCCGCGAGGGCCTTACGCAGCGCACTACCACCATCGTCGGTACCTCCGTCGTCTTTGGCCTGGGTATCTGGATGGCCAGCGGTTGCCTTGCCGGCGAGGGTATGCCCACCTGGGTGTCCACCGTCATCGGCTCCAATGCCGTAACCCCCACCGCCATCATGGCCATCGTGCTCAACCTGATCCTTCCGCAGACGCCGGTCGTGGCTCAGCACATCGATGCTGCCAAAGACGCTGCCGTGGATCTGGTCTTGCCCGAGAGCAAGAAGTAACCAATTTGGTGCTATTCGTCGGCGGACGTATCGCCTCGTCCGCCGACGTCATGCGGCGCCAAGCCGCACTTCAAAGGGTTTGTCCCGTGGGTAAAATAAGGCTGACGGCAGCCCAAGTGGTGAAGAGCTGGGCAGTGTCGTTGTTTAGATCAAGGGGTCGATGCCTTAACGGCGTCGACCCCTCTTTTTATGCTTCGGACGCTGCTTGAGTGCCTCGGAAAGTCCGATGAGCGCTGTGAGGAGCGAGACCAGAGCGGTCAGGAGCTTCCGGAACGGTCCGTGTGCGGTGGTGTACCGCCCCTTTTGCGTGCGCCGCTTGTCGAATTACGTTATAGCTAGCTATATTATCGGAAAGTATAATATAGCTAGCTATAACGTAAAGGAAGCTGAGGGTCCGTCCTGTGTTGTTGGTGACGGGGCTTTGCCCGATCGCGTGGTCTTTAGCATTTGCGGTTGAGTGCTCCGTGGATGTTGAGTGGTGGCTGGAGTAGAGCGACGAGTTGAGCGAACGCAGGAGCGGGCGCCGAGGCCTCGTTACTGAAAATTCATTTGTTAAACCTGGCAACCGTGGGTAGAATAAAGTCGACGGCAGCCCAAGGGTGATAGCTGGGCAGCGCCGTTGCTTTGATCAAGGGGTCAATGCCTTAACGGCGTCGACCCCTCTTTTTGTGCTTCGAACACTGCTTGAGTGCCTCGGTAAGTCCGATAAGCGCCGTGAGGAGCGAGACCAAAGAGGTCAGGAGCTTCACGAAATCAATCAGATCGGTCATGGGCATCACCTCCCGTCGCATGGAGGGCGCTGCCCGGCACATGGAACTGCCGTCAACAATAACCAGTCTATCAAACTGCAGCCATAAATACGAATATATGTTCGCTCATAACAGCGACGTGGCCATCTCAAAGCGCGGCTTTACGCAAGGGTGCCGGGTGGCCGCGCTGGGCGATTTCATGTCCGCACGGGCGCCTATCCTTACGGCAATGTAGCCGCCTATGTAGCAAGCGGCAGGCAACGGAGAAAGGCCCTAACCGTGTCAGCTGAAAAGACGCCGTGTATCTCGGCTATCGATACGACGAACTTTGCGCGCCAGATCGTGCTGGACTTTGAGTTTGCGCCGGTGCCAAAGCAGCGCCAGCGCCGTGGACTGCGCAATGAGATTATCGAGGTCGGCGCCGTCAAGCTCGATTACCACGGCAACGTTATGGGCGAGTTCTCGCAGTTTGTGCAGACGGAATTTACCGAAGGCGTTGCGTATCCCGTCCGCGAGCTCACGGGGATATCGGCCGTGGACACCGCGATGGCCGATCCACTCTATGTGGTGATCAAAAGGCTCAGCGATTGGATCGGCCGCTACTCCGCCCAGATAGTTTGCTGGAGCGGGACGGACCGTCGACAGCTTTTGACCGAGTGCCAGGCAAAGCTCATCGACCTTTCCGTATTTCCTACGGACTGGGCCGACCTGCAGGCGTTTTACACCTCGATCATGGATGTGGGCAGCCATGGGCGCGTTTCGTTGGGCGACGCGGCGATGTGGTTTGGCATCGAGTTCGACGAGTCGACGGGCCATGCCCACAGCGCCCTAGCCGATGCGCGCGTGACCGCCAAGCTGCTCAAGCAGGTGATGGACGGGGACTACCACGTGAGCCCGCGCGCCCAGGAAGTCCGCCAGCGGTGGGGGATGGGCGAGCGAGCCGAGACGTGTCTTTCTAGCAAGTGCCCCGAGCTGGGCGACCTGCTGCTGAAGCTGAAGGCGGAGGGGAGGTAGGGGGCCGTCCTCTGCCCATGCTGGTGCGGCGCCTTACTGCCTGGCAGTTCCTGACGTCGGCAAATGACTCCCGCAGTGACCTATTACGATTAGCTGCGCCTCGTCATCAAAACAAAAGTGCAGACGGAATGGGTCGCGGCGGTTGCGACCGTTGCCCTTAATGTGTGGCAAGATGCAAACCTGCTTACCGTTGTAGGTGCGTTGGCGGAGCCGCATGAGCTCGGTGTCGTTTTTAGTCAGCTTGGTCTCGGTTGGAGCGGCGTCAAACGAGGTCTGATTTCTAAACTCGCTATAGAGGTCTCCGGTCGTCGGGCGCTCCCCAAACTTGAGTTGCCACATAACGGTCGCTACGGATTTAAGGATCTGCCATTCCTCGTCAAGATCGGCAAAATCATAGCGGCGTGCCGAGTCGTATGCCTCGGGCAAAACGAAAATGCGCGAGGGCCAGAGATTCGCGGCAAACTTAAGCTCGTCCTCAAGGGTGCGCGGAAATGCCTCGAGCCCCTCGACAAAACATGCTTCCGCTCTGAGTGCGGCTACGTGCTTTTCTGAGCGGTCGGCTCGCTCCAGCGCCTCTTGGAGTCGATACTTTAAGTTGGCGATCGTGTTCTCGGATTCATCCAACTCGAGCAGGCTGTTTTCCAGTTGCTCAATACGCTGCTCATACGCGGCGTTGCTGTCGGCGTAATCGTTGGCCAGCCCCTCCCAGAGCTGCCTGTCGGCAGTCTCTTTTGACAACAACTCTTTAAGGTTGTCCATGGCCTCTTGGCTGTACGAGGCGGCGAGCGCTTCGGTGCGTTTTGCCTCGGCTACGGTTTCATTCTCTGCGTGGCGTTTCATCTCTGCCATGCGGCTGCGTAGCGCCCCGATTGATTGGCGTGATTTGTACCAGGCAATATCGCTCGTGTCTACAATATCGCCCCTGCCGCGCAAGAACGAGCGCCCCAGACTCCGGTTAAGTATCGTGGATGTCTGGTTGCCGTACTCGCTCAGCCTATCGCGCCTGATGCAGAGGTGTCGACGTGCGTCTTCTTCGTCAGACAGATTGATGCTCGGTTGGTAAATACGAAGTGACGACTTGGGGCAGTTGTATCGATAAGCGGGCGTATCGTAGAGAAAAAGATTGAACAGCTTTGATTTGAGCCGACCATCGGATTCGTCGGCGGCAAACACGTTGGCTAGGCCCATAAGGTTATTGGCGAGCTTGCCGGGATCTTTGACGGGATATCGACCGGTATCATCGCTGGTTATTAGAATCAGAGGGAGCTCGCGCTGGCTGCTCAGAAGGTTGTCGGAGAACTCGGCGTCAAAGTTCTCAAACGTCAGGCGCGTGCACGATGTGTTGACGACAGTCTCTCCAACGCACGCCTGATGATTGGGAAGCGAAAACAGAACCTTTGCGATGCGGGGAATATTGAGGTCCGGTTCTGGCAGTGGCCAGCCCACATAATCGGGCAGGGTCGCATAGGTGACCTTGATATTGACCAGACATGAGTCGTCCTCGGAGGTTTCGAGACCAATACAGGTGTGCCAGTGACGAAACGGATAGTGACTGTCGGGCTCGTCATATTCGAAGGCCCAAGCGACGGGAATCCTGCCTCGCTTGTCATCAAAGGCTGCGCGAGTGCAAATGCTCACGCGGCTGCCCGTGGTCATGCCTCCAGAATAGCCAACGGGATAGCTGAGGTTTCCAAATATAAAATCGGAGGCGATGTTTTTATTGCTCGACAAAAACTCAAAGGCACTCTGCTCATGACGCTTGCGCTGCTCTTTATCGCGCACCCAGGTGTAGATCTGACGATACGCATCGACGATTGAGGGCGTGGTGGTCGAATAGGGCGAAAGCCTGAACTTTGCTCGGTAATGAATCTGCTCGTTTTCGGACCGCATGTTAGCCTCGCTTGCCTGTTGGCGGAATTGACCTGTAATGCTCAAGTGTAGGCGTTTGAGTAAAGGGCACGCATCGAACAACGGGCGTTAGGTGCCAAAGCGTCTGTAAGCGCGCTAAATGGCATCGGCAACGCGGAGCGATCACAAGGCATTCACGTCATTCGCAGCATTGTTGAGCAACAAACCGCGCGAGGTAAAAACGGGGCCATTTACAGAAAAGGCGATGACATCACAAGCCTATTGCAAGACAATGGGAATCGATTTTTTTACTAACAATGTATTGCATATCGCAAACATAGGGATGGTCAACATGGGTTATGCCGACTTGCTGCGCAAAGATGCAAACGCCACGGATATTCGCGAGTTTCTCGTGAGTGGCGAACAGACTGCAATAACCGTGCGCATCCCCGATACGTTGCGTGACGCCGCTAAGGAAGCCGCTTCTCTGAAGGGCACAAGCTTAAGTGCATACGTTCGCGAATGTTTAATCAAGGAGCTTACGAATGACAGGTAATGAACGACAGAAGTACAGTCTCTCCTTTACGAGCATTGGTGCCCGCAGGCTCGAGACTGCTGAGGTCGCGAGGGCTTTTGTTGAGACCCCCGATTGGGCAGAGGTTAGGCGTCGCATAGTCGAGGACGACATTATCAGCCTCAACAAAGAGAGCACTCGCAAGCGTGTCGGTGCCGAGATCATTAAGCGACTCAAGATGCTTGACGCAGATGAGCTGGCATTTTTGGCCGATGCCGTTGACGACGACCAGCTTGCCATGACGTGGCTCGCCATTTGCCGAACCTATCAGGTGCTCTATTCGTTTTCGACTGACGTCGTCGCTGCACGCTTCTCCAATATGGTGCCCGATGTGCCCCGAACGGTATGGGCCGCTTTTGTAGATGAGCAGTCTGTCGATCATCCCGAACTTGCACGCCTCACCGAAAAGTCGCTCAAACAACTCGAGCTCAGAGCATTCGGGATGCTTCGCGAGTGCCGCCTCCTTGACAACGCGGGCAACATCACCCCGCTCTATCCCTCGCTCCATTTTGCGGACCTTGTTCGCGAGAACGCTCCACAGGATATCGAGCTGTTCCCGAAGGCGGGTGTTTTGCTGTGACCAAAAAGTTCGAGCACATCGGATCGCCCGATGCGCGCGCTTTCATCGTGGAGCGTCTCTCCGACGACACGCTTCTCGGCCGCAAGGGCTACACGATGCGACAGTCGACGTATGTTTTGCCGTATCCCCCTGCGCAGAGATCGTATGCTCGAGATCTCGTGGCGGCTATCTGCTCCGATGACCTGCCCAATAGGGGTGTCAGCGCTGTACAGGTGAACCTTTACGACGTCGTTCTCGACTATCTGGATTCTGAGGGCATGTGGGAGCCTCTTTGCGAGGCCGAGCAAACCGCCACGCGCGACGAGCTCATCATGATGCTTCAGGACACCATTAGCGTGAGCGACGTCATTAAGCCTGCCGTCGAGGCGGCTATCGACGACTCTGCGTGCGACATTGCGTTCATCACGGGCGTTGGAGAGACGTTTCCCTTTGTCCGAACTCATACGCTGCTCGGCGAAATCGAGACGGATAAACCCGTCGTATTGGTGTTCCCTGGCGAATATCGCCAGAACGCCGACGGTTCGACCTCGCTTGACATATTGAACATCCCGTCCGAAGCAAACGGCGGCTACTACCGCGCGACGAACGTGTTTGACCTTTAGGGGGCAACTCTATGAAATACGAGTATATGTACGAAAAGCCGATCGACAGGCCGATTGATGCCGTTGTGAAGGCTTCCAGCGTTGAGCATCTTGCTAACGAGCTCGACGAGTACGTGATTACTCCCGAACTTGCCGGTCACCTTAACCGCTTCTTTGATGAGTACAACGATCCCGATGCCACCGGTAATGGTGCATGGATCGCGGGCTTCTTCGGTAGCGGTAAATCTCACATGCTCAAGATTCTCGCAGTGCTTTTGGAGGACCAGGAGGTTGCCGGTAAACGCGCCGTTGACTATATCCTGCCTAAGCTCGAGGACGACCCTGCCCTGCGGGGCGCCATGGAAGTGGCGCGCACCCGTCATCCGAGCGAGTCCATCCTTTTCAATATTGATACGATTGCGCCTAACCAGGGACGCACCGAGGCCGGCGCTCTGCTTGCCGCATTCATTAAGGTTTTCAATCGTCATTGCGGCTATTTCGATGGTGATCAACAGCATATTGCCAAGATGGAATATGACCTCGACCGGGAGGGACTGCTCGATGCTTTTATAGCTAAAGTTGAGGAGGCTACCGGCAAGGCATGGGTTGATGTTCGCAAAGCAGCGCTTTTGCATGCTGCAAAGATCACTGCAGCATTCGATGAGGTGTGCGGCAACGAGCCCGGAACCACCGACAATGCCGTGCGCTACTACCAGCAAACATATAAGCCCGATATTCACTCGTTTGCCGTTCGCGTGAAGGAATACATCGATGATCACGAGCCGGGGTTCCGCCTGAATTTCTTCGTTGATGAAGTTGGCCAGTTTATCGCCAAGGATTCAAACCTCATGACGAATTTGCAGTCCGTGGCAGAAGAGCTCGCAACCGTATGCGATGGGGCGTCCTGGGTCGTTGTTACCAGCCAGGAAAACATGGAAGATACGATCGGTCAGATGACCGACAAGTCCGCCAATGACTTCTCCAAAATCCAAGCGCGATTCAAAATTAAGATGCAGCTCACGTCCAAGGATGCCAAGGAGGTCATCAAACAGCGACTTTTGGCCAAAAGCCGCGATGCCGTTTCTGCCTTAGACGGCATGTACGATAAGTACAGGGACGACTTCCCGGTGCTCTTTGACTTCGCCGATGGTTCGAAGCGCTATGTGGGTTATAAGGATGAGGCCGATTTTGTAGGCACGTACCCCTTTGTGCCCTATCAGTTTGACTTGTTCATCACTGCGATGCGTGGTCTTTCCGACTACAATGCCTTCACGGGCAAGCACCATTCTACGGGAGCCCGCTCCATGCTCGGCGTGTTCCAGGAGGTTGGCGTCGAACTCAACCGCGGTGACGGTTCAACGGAGGGCCAGGATCTGGCAACGTTCGACTCAATGTTCGAAGGACTGCGCAATTCGTTAAAGAGCGAGGTCTATGGTGCCATCAGCATTGCCGAGACAAACCTTGCTGACATGCCCATGGCAATCCGCGTCCTCAAGGCACTGCTGCTCGTCAAATACTGCAAGGACTTCAAGGCAACGCCGGGAAACCTGCGTGTGCTCCTGTATGGCTCTTTCAAGCAGAACACGGCAACGCTCGAGCAGGAGATTAAGGATGCGCTTGCCGAGCTTGAACGACAGCTCTACATACGTCGTAATCCCAACTCGAACATCTATGAGTACCTTACCGACGATGAGAAAGAGATCGAGACGGAAATCCGTACGACGGAGATTCAGACCTCGGATGTACGCGATAAGATTGGCGATGCGTTTAAGGATATCGTTGGCGCCTCGCGCGCAAGCTACGAGAATGGTTCCTTCTCGCATTCCTTCCCATACAATCTTAAGGTGAACGGCGATGCCATCGGACGTTCGGGTAACGACCTGACTGTTGACATTGTGACCGATGCTCCATCCGGTGGTATCGTGGATGTTCAAACCTCTGGCCCCAAGACACTCACGGTTGTGTTGCACAATCCCAATGCGTTTCTCAACGATGTCGCCTTGTTCGTAAAGACAAATAAGTACGTAAACCAGGCGAGTGGTTCGAACGAGATTCGCAACGCGATAATCGCTGACAAGAGGGCGGTACTCAACGCGCAGTCACGTAAACTCCGCGCCGATTTAGATGAGCTGATTGGAGAGGCGCGCTTCTATGTTTCTGGAGTCAACATTACCGACTCTGTGAGTGGTTCGGGCAAGGTCGCCATCGAGTGTGCTGTGGGCGAACTTGTGCGGCGCAGCTACACGGGCTTGCAACAAATTGTGCAGAACTACACCGACAGAGACGTTTACAACAGCTGTCTGCCGGCCCAATCGATGATTGACCTTCCTCTTCCCGAGTATGCCCAGACGGTACTTAGCTGGATCGGCATCATGGGTCCGGGCTACGCGGTAACCGTCGGCGGCGATGGCACGTCGAGTCTGATGGCGCACTTTACGAAGGACGAGTACGGATGGCCCGACGTTGCCGTTCGCAATGCGGTGGCGACGCTCTACGCCGCCGGTCGCGTCGAGATTCGTAAGGCGGGATCGCTCCTCGAGGGCACCGCTCTCGCGGAGGCGCTCAAAGTTGGTCGCGATATGGATAAACTTGTCGTTGCCAAGGTCGAGGCCGTGTCTCCCGAGCGTCTTGCATCGATTAAGAGCTCGTTTAGAAAGCTCGTGGGCACCAATCCCGTTGGCGGCGATGCCAAGTCCATCGCAGGCGAGATGGTGACCTATCTCGAGCAGGAAGTTCCAGCGTTCCGCGCTGCCGAGGGACGAGCCTCGACTTATCCATTCGCCACCGAATTTACCGGGAAGCTTAACAAGCTTAACGCTGCGCTTGGCGCGGTGAATGCTGATTGGAAATGGCTCGTCGACCAGTTTCCCGAGAAGGCTGACGCCCTCGCGGAGGACAAGGCAGACCTGTCGAGTATGAAGCAGTTTATTGAAGGCTCGCCGCTCGCTGTTAAGTGGAATGAGGTCAAGGGGTTCGGCGAAACCGGCCTTGCCGAGATGCGTGACCTCGGCATCGACATTACCTCCGACCTCGAGGGAGCGCTTGCGGTCGTGAACGACCCTCAGTGTTATAAATCGCGCGATATCCCTCGCGCTGCGAGTGATGTCAGGCGGGCGAAGAGCGAGATTGACCGTGCTAGGGAGAGCTTAAGGTCCGACGTTGCCAAGGAGCTCGACGAATATCGCGCTTCGTTTGTGAGCGCGTATGACATGGATGCGGTGCCAGAGGAAGCGCGTCTCTCGCTTGCAGAGATTTTCGATCAAGCAGCGGCGAGACTCGCCGAAGAGCAGTCATCGCTGCGCATACGGACTTTCCTTGAGTCGTTTAAGGATGCCAAGGCGGCAAGCATAGTTTCCCTGCTCAATCCACCTGCGGCCGCTTCTGCGCACACACAAGAAAACGACGAGTCTGACGGGGAAGCCGCTGGGTCGCAGTCCGAGCCCGCCCGGACCCAAGCGCCCATGACCTGCGCGCTGAGCTCGCTACGTGCGGTGGCTTATGGTAAACCGACCATCAAGAGTAGGCAGGATGTCGACGACTATCTCGAGGCGCTGCGCGCTGAGCTCGAGGCCAAGGTCGACGACGGAATCATCGTTACGAGGTAGGAACTGTGGACATCGACGTTCATGAAATCGAGGACAGGATCAAGGGCCAGTTCATCCTTGGTCATGCGACGCTGTTCTGGGAGGACGAGTCCGGCGAGTATGCCGAGACTGTCGCCTCTTTAGATTTGGACGGCGGCGCTATCCTCGACGCGACTGGTGCGGAGCTTGCATGCAAACGGACGATCCTTCGCGAGCGACCTGCCCATAATCTTGTTGTCTATCGTTCGGGTGCAAAGCCGCGTTTTCAGGATGACTTTCTATACGACATAAAGCTCGCTGCCACGCCCTTCACTTGCAAGATGGAAGGTATCTGGGCGAGCGAATGCGGCGTTCCTATGACCCTTGCCGACGCACTCGCCGAACATGGTCGCTTCTTCAACTCAAAGGAGCGTCGCAAGGCCCTTGCGGCAAGCGTGCTAAGTAAGACTGACGACCGTTCTCTTCGCTTGGCGATGCTCGCCGCGTGCGTAGGATCGAGGGCGGAGATTCCTCGCGACGCCGTGCGCGATGTGGTGAAGAAACTCCTCGCCGAGCTTGGGCGCGGGCAGGATAGGACGTTGCGAGTCATTTACGAGTGCGGGCTTGTCACAACGCTTTGGTCCGAGATCTTTGAAGTAGTGGGATATGCCGCACCCACGGGTGAAGACCCGACCCTCGAAGACCTTGCTCTCAAGATGCTCAAGGCACGCTGCGCCGATCTCATTTGTGACAGTGCGTCGCTCAAAGCGGATGCTGCGCGAATACTCGCTGACCTTGCCGCCAGCAGCCGCACTAGCGATTCATATGACTCGCTGGCACGCGAATACTCCGACGCTGTCGTTTCATCGGTGGGTACTGACAAGCGTTCAATGGAGTCTATCGGCACCAACGATGCTCTGGCAGTCTTCGATGACTGGATTATCACAGATATGCTTGGACGTGCTCTCGACGGCACGCTGCACGCGGCTGATGCCCAAAACGAGCTAAACGTGCGCCTGCATACCCACTGGTTTGAGGGCTACGCTCCCCAGTATGAGGCTCTGGCTGCTGCAGTCACGACGCTTGAGGGAATCGAGGCATATAAGACGGAATGCACCGCGGCGACAACCGAGAGAGAAATCTTTGACGCGTACTGCGCCAATTGGCACCGCATCGACGAGGGATACCGTAGCTTTGTGAATGCCATGCGCAATACGACCGCCCAGTTTAGGAGGAGAGCCAACGAGCTTGTTTCCAAGGTCGATGACGCCTATGGTAAGTTTCTCGTTGACCTGACCGATCGCTGGCAGCTGCATCTTATGGATTCGGGGGTCTATCCACCCTCGACTATTCCCTCGCAGTCGGGATTCTTCTACGAGAAAGTTGAGAAAGAACTCCCGATGGCCGAGAAGGGCAAGCGTCTGGGCGTTATCGTTTCCGATGCGATGCGCTATGAGGTTGGCGCCGACCTTTCGACTCGTATCGCCGGCGGAGACTTGTCTTCGGGACGTGTTCTCGTGAGTGCGAGCTGCGAGGGAATGGTCTGCATGCTGCCGAGTTATACCCAGTTGGGTATGGCGGCACTACTTCCTGAAGGGACCATGGAGGTTGACCTGGCTACGGCTAACGTGCTTAAGGACGGTGACGCCACCGATGGGCTCGCCAATCGCCAAAAGGTCGTAGAGGCAGCGATTCCTGGCGCTATGCTCATCCAGGCGTCAAAAGTCCTTGAAGAGGGTTTGCCCAATGTCGAGGGCGCTCCGCTCGTGATGGTCTACCATAACGCGATTGACAAGCGCGGTGACTCTCGCGACACCGAAGGCGAGGTCTTCGCAGCATGCGAAGATGCAATCACCCAGGTGATGAAGATTGCCGGTGAGCTTCTGCGCGCGGGATGCGGTAAGGTCCTCGTGACCGCCGATCACGGTTTCCTCTATCAAGATGGCCAAGTCGAAGAGCATAACTTTGCCGCGGCGGACGGTCTTACCGATCTTGTCCATGCTTCCGGTCACAATCTTAGCCACGGCAGAAGATATGCCATGGGCTTGACGCTGCCAAAGAGCGACGTTCTTATTGAATACTCTTCAGCGCAACTTTCGCTTGGTGGCGAGGGGCGGTTTGCCTTCCCTCGAGGTATTACACGCTTGCGTTTGCGCGGCAGCAGCGCACGCTATGTCCACGGCGGTGTCTCTCCGCAAGAGAATGTCGTTCCAGTGGTAACCATAAACCGAGTCGACGCTCGTCAGACGGCGGAGTGCACGGGGGTTCAGGGCTTCCTTTGCGGAAGGCCCGCCATTACCGGCTCAACGGTGACCCTCGACGTATACCAAACGGAGCCGTGCTCCGAGAAGGTGAATCCGCTGACCGTGCGCGTCGGCCTCTACGACCCCGATGACGCGAGCCGCCTCCTATGTGCCGAGGTACAGACGCTCGAGCTCGCAAGTGCGGCTCAGGGCTCCGAGGAACGTAAGACCCGTGTCACGCTCCACGTGACCGACGACGTGGACGACTGCGCCGCCGCAATTCTCAGGATAAGCGCGCGCGTGGGAAACACCAACCAGTTCGATGCCGAGTGGGAGCAGCGGCTCTCCGTGAACCGCGCGTTCGGCAACGACTTCGACTTCTAGGACGGCAGACATGGACTCCAACAAGATAAAGAACCTGGCCTTCGGCGCCCGCGACGCATTGCGCGCCGAGGTCTCCGCGAGGATCGACGCCGTCCTGGAGCCCGGCAGCCCCGAACGGCTCGACCTGCCCGAGAAGGTCAGGAGGCTCGAGGCCGCCATCGACGACAAGGGTATGGACGCCGTCGTCGAGTCGACGGCGTACACCTGGTTCAACCGCCTGTGCGCGCTGCGCTTCATGGACGCGAAGGGTTACACGCCCGTCCCCGTGGTGACGCCGCGCCCGGGCGCGACCCAGCCCGCGATCCTCGCGGACGCCGCCCAGGGTGTGTTCGACCCGGACTTCGGCTTCTCGCGCCTGGTGCGCGACCGCGTGCAGAGCGTCCTCGCCGGCGGCACCGGCTCCGGCGCGAACCGCACCGAGGCGGCCTACGGCGAGCTGCTGGTCGCGGTGTGCGACCACTACGCTGCAGCGATGCCCTACCTGTTTGGGGAGGCGGCGGCGTCGAGCCTCGTCATGCCGCAGGGACTCCTGGCCGAGGGCTCGATCCTGCGCCGCATCGTCGAGGATATGGACGACGAGGAATGCGAGACCGTCGAAGTGTTGGGCTGGCTCTACCAGTTCTACGTAGCGGAACGCAAGGATGAGTTCTATGCCAGCGGGCGGAAGGCGACGGTGGACGACATTGCGCCCGCCACGCAGCTGTTCACGCCCGACTGGATCGTCAAATACCTGGTGGAGAACTCCCTCGGGCGCCTGTGGATGCTCAATAATCCGGGTTCGGCACTCGTCGGCAAGATGGACTACTACATAGCCCCCGAGGATGGGACCGAGGACTTCATCAGGGTCTACTCGGTCGAGGAGCTGACGTTGTGCGATCCGGCGTGCGGCTCGGGCCACATCCTCGTGTACGCCTTCGACCTGCTCTTCGAGATCTACCAGGAGGAGGGCTACTTCCCGGAGGACATCCCGGCGCTCATCCTGCAGAACAACCTCTTCGGCATGGAAATCGACGGCCGCGCGGCCGAGATCGCCAAGTTCGCGCTCGAGATGAAGGCGCGCGAGAAGGACCCCGATTTCTTCGAGAAGCATATCGACGCGAACGTGACAGTGCTCGAGGCCGTTAAGTTTGATTCCGGTGCGCTTGTCGGCGCGGGCCCGATTGCTGGTGCGACTGGGCTGCTTGATGCCTTCGAACATATGGACGAGGTGGGCAGTTTATATGTGCCCGCTCCTGATGACATTGCGGTGGTGGATAGCGCTGCTCGGAACCTTGAGGACTCACGAGGTCTATTAGAGGCTAAGGCACTCGAAAAACTGCGGACGATGAAAAGCTCGCTAAGGGCGTTGTCTCTTCAATTTGATTGCGTGGTAGCAAACCCTCCCTATATGTTGAAGAAAAATGTTGGTCCTTTTCTTTCTGGCTACATGGGAGACTCTTTTCCTGATGTCTCAAATGATATGTGCACATGCTTTATTGAGAGGTCAAGGTTGTTATTAAAGGACGGTGGCCTGTCCTCTATGCTGACTATGGACTCTTGGCTGGCTCTCGACAGTTATGAAGACTTCCGAAAGCAGCTCATTGCAACTAAAAGGGTTATCAGCTACCTGCACCTGGGCAATAATGCATTCCCGGCCATCGGCGGTGCTGTAGTTTCAGTTGTTGCAGCGCTATTTTCTAATAGGTTAAATCGGGCTCCAATTGTTGCGACTAGCGCACTTGAGGGAGATAGCTTCGAGAAACAAAATAGAGTCAGGGCTCTTATCAACGAAAAAAAGTTCAGAACTGTTTCACCGAGTGAATTGTCGGTTATTCCAACTGTTCCGTTTACTGCCGCGGCGTTGACTAAGGAAGCTCGCGGAATCTATTCAAATTCAAGTTGCCTACGAGATGTTTGCGAGGTCAAGCAGGGTCTGAAAACGGGTGACAACTCAGTTTTCTTACGCTTGTGGTTCGAGGTCCAAAGTGCAAAGACCTCTCTATTTTCGGGCAATAAGTGGTTTCCCTGTACAAAAGGCGGATCATATAGAAAATGGTACGGCAATAATTCCTACGTAATTGATTGGGAAAATGATGGCTATAAACTAAAGCACTTCAAAGATCATAAGACTGGTCGTCTAAAATCAAGGCCCCAAAACTTGAAATACATGTTCAAGCGAGGTTTGACGTATTCTAACGTAAGCGATGTTCTAAGCGTTCGCTATTGCCCTGATGGCTTTGCGTTTGACGCTGCGGGCTCAATGTTCTTTTCAAAAACGATAAGCCTAAGCTACTTGCTTGGACTTCTTTCCAGCTCTGTTATCGGTGTGTATACAAAAGTATTTAGCCCTAAGATGACTTTCGAGGTCGGACAATTAGGTAAGTTGCCGGTGAAAATGGAAGAAGAAGAGGCAGTTACTGGCCATGTCGAAGAATGCGTAGAGCTATCAAAGGCAGATTGGAACGCCTTTGAAACCTCATGGGACTTCAAATGGCACGCCCTTGCGCCTTCCTCGCTCGAACGTGCTGAGCAACTCTCTTATGGCATGAACTCCAATGCCCGTACGGCATCCGTCTCTCTGATTTCGGAGAGGTTTAAGCGCTGGAGCACTGAGTGCGACGAGCGCTTCAACCAGCTCAAGGCTAACGAGGAGGAGCTCAATCGTATATTCGCGCGCATCTACGGTATGGAGGGCGAGGTGCCCATCGAAGTGCCTGACGACAAGGTCTCGGTGCGTCGCGCTGACTTGGTACGCGACGTGAAATCGCTCATTTCCTATGGTGTCGGCTGCATTATGGGCCGTTACTCGACCTTCGCGCCTGGACTGATTCTGGCTGATGCGCAGCAGACGGTGGATGACTTCAGGGCGAGGGTCCCCAATGCCGGGTTCCTGCCCGATGACGATGCCATCCTCCCTGTGCTTGACGGCGAGTGGTTCGGCGATGACATCGTGGCACAGTTCCGCAAGTGGCTTGAGGTGACCTATGGCGCCGAGACACTTGACGAAAACATCAGGTTCATCGAGGACGCCTTGGGTAAGAACCTGCGCAAGTACTTCGTGAAGGAATTCTACAAGGACCACTGTGCGACCTATCAGGTGACGGGTAGCGGCAAGCGGCCCATCTACTGGATGTTCGCAAGCCCCAAGGGCAGCTTCCAAGTGCTTGTCTACATGCACCGCTACACGCCGAGCACGGTCGGCCAGATTCTGACCAAGTACCTGCGCGAGTACGTCGAGAAGCTCAACGCGAAGATCGGCCAGCTCGAGCAGAGCGACCGTGCAGCCGATAACCGCCAGGCGGACAGGTACCGTGCGGTGGTGCGCGAGCTTACCGACTGGGAGCGCGACGTCATCTACCCGCTGGCCAACGAGCGAATCGACATTGACCTGGACGACGGTGTTAAGGTCAATTACAACAAGTTCCCGCATGCCTTGGCTAAGGTCGCGGGTCTGAGCACATGGAGATAGGGCTGCGCATGGACGCATTGGATAAAAAACTGAACGACGTATTTACGGGTTATGTGGTCCGTAAGGACCTCGTCAAGCTCGTGAAGGGCAACGCTGCCGTTCCCAGCTACGTGCTCGAGTACCTGCTGGGGCAGAATTGCGCCACCGATGACGAAAGCCAGATTGAAGCGGGCGTGGAGCGCGTGCGCAGCATCCTTGCCAAGCACTACGTGCAACGTGCCGAGGCTGGCGCTATACGTTCGGATATAAAACAAATTGGGCAGAAGCGCATCATCGACAAGGTTTCGGTCACGCTCAACGAGAAGCGCGATGCCTATGAGGCATCTTTTGAAAACCTGGGTGTGTCCAAGGTCCTTGTGAGCTCCGACACGGTCAAGAAGAATCGTCGCCTGCTCGTTTCAGGTGTGTGGTGCATCGCCGATTTATCCTACGAGGCAAATGAGGCGCGCGATGAATCCCCTTATGTGCTCAATTCGCTTAAGCCTATTCAGATGTCGCGTTTCGACTTTGAGGGCTTCGTTGCACGACGTTCACAGTTTTCTGAGGACGAGTGGATTGACGTGCTCATCCGCTCGATTGGCTTGGACCCTAATCAGCTGGGTCGCCGTGCCAAATTGTTCCAGCTGACGCGCTTGGTGACTTATTGCGAGCGAAATTACAACTTGGTTGAGTTGGGACCTAAGGGCACCGGTAAAAGCCATGTGTTCAGTGAGTTCAGCCCGCACGGTATCCTTATCTCGGGCGGCGAGGTAACGCCGGCGAAGCTGTTCGTGAACAACTCCACGGGTAAGATCGGCCTGGTTGGCTACTGGGATTGCGTGGCGTTCGACGAGTTTGCCGGCAAGAACAAGAAGCCCAAGGCAGACATTGTCGACATCATGAAGAACTATATGGCCAACAAGAGCTTTAGTCGTGGTATTGAACAGGTGACGGCAGAGGCGTCTATGGTGTTCGTGGGCAACACGAGTCACGATGTGAGCTACATGATCAACAAGACGGACCTGCTCGAGGATTTGCCTCCCGTCTATCATGACCCCGCGTTTATTGATCGCTTGCATGCCTATATCCCTGGCTGGGAGATGGATATCATCCGTGGTGACATGTTCTGCAGTGATTTTGGCTTTATCGTTGACTACCTTGCCGAGGCCTTGCGTGCTATGCGTCCTATGGACTATTCGGGTGAGGTCGATCGGTTCTTCGAGCTTTCGAGCAGTATCTCGACGCGCGACCGTGACGGCGTGGTAAAGACGTGCGCAGGCCTGATGAAAATTCTGTTCCCCGGGCGCAATGAGACCGCTGAGGAGGCCGCTGAAATCGTCGAGTTCGCTTTGGAGCTGCGCAAGCGCGTAAAGGACACTCTCATCCGCATTGACGAGACCTTTGAGCGTGTTGACTTTGTCTATCGCCCCAAGGGGGGAGGCGCCTGGAAGCAGGTGGCAACGCTCGAGGAGCTTGACTATCCCGCGACGTATCACTCACTGGACAAGGTGCCTTGGGAGGGCGACGGGGGCAAAGCGCCTATGACCGATGGGTTCGAGGCGGCGGTCCAGGCGGACGAACGCGTCGACGAAGCATCCGTGGATAAGCCTGCTGTGTCCGCCGAGGCTGAGGCAGCACCTCCTGCGCAGTCTCAACCGAAGCCAGCGGTGCGCAAGCCTGGGACTGGACACATTGCCCTGCGCGAGAATCAGCGCGGTGTTTCCTATGAGAAGCTCTTTGGTGCTTACTTGGAGGGAGCGCAGAATGTCGAGATTATTGATCCGTACGTGCGCACGTTCCATCAGTGTCGCAACGTAATGGAGCTGCTCGAAGTGGTCGTGCGCCATTGCAAGTTTGACGTGACTTCGGTAAAGGTGCATCTGATTACAGCTCCCGATGAATATCCCGATTCTAAACAGGAGGAATATCTGGAGCAAATCAGGGAGTCCATGTCTCCCTTGGGCCTTGATTTTACTTGGGAGATTGATCGCGGCGGTGCGCTTCATGCACGACATCTCAAGATTGATCGCAAGTGGGACATCCTGCTCGATCGCGGGTTGGATATTTGGCAACGCTTCGACAGCGGCAACGCTTTTAGCATCGAGAACCGCCTACCCGAAATGCGTCGTGTAAAGGCATTTGAGCTCACCTACATGAAGGTGAGCGAGTAATAGAGCCGCTTGTTGTCATTTGCCAATGCAGCGAATGTCGTCGAAGTGATCTTTGAGGTTTTGAGTTAAGCCATGGTGTCACAACACAGATGCGCTATGGCGGGAAGGCAGGTTTCGCGTGGGTGCTTGGATGATTCGTGCGGGGCGCGGCGGCGTATATGCGTCCGACTGGCTCGAGCGCGGCGTCATAGGTATCGGTTGGGATTTCGATGGTGCCGATATTGCCGCTATGGATCGCGAACAGATTAGGGCGGCATATGGCCAGGCGCATCCCGGTGACAGCAAGGGTAAAGTCGCGGCGGGTGTTGGCCAGGTTTACCGCTTTGCGCACGATATGACGACGGGCTTGACTGTTGTCATGTACGATCCAGAGAGCCGCCTTTATCACCTTGGCGTTATCACTGGCCCCTGCGTTGCCGTCTGCGATATGGACGGAGTGACCTACACGCGAGACGTCAAATGGGGTGAAACCGCTCCACGTGACGTGCTCTCGCCTTCTTCTAAGAATTCACTTGGCGGCATCCAAACCATCTTTGCCGTGTCTGATGAAGTTATGGCCGATCTCATGAACGCCGCAAAGGATAAGTCGGCGGTGCCTTCGAATGATTCCGCCATCGATGATAACAACGCGACAAATGACGAAGAAACCCTCGCAGCAACCTATGACAATGGTATTGAGCTCATTAAGGATCGCGTTAACCAGCTCGATTGGGAGGATATGGAGCGCTTGGTAGCGGGCTTGCTCAAGGCCATGGGCTACTGCGCTCGCGTTATGCCCAAGGGTCCTGATGGTGGTCGCGATGTGGTGGCGTCTCCGGATGCTCTCGGATTGGAATCGCCTCGTATTGTCGCTGAGGTCAAACACCGTAAGGGCGCCATGGGCGCTCCGGCAGTCCGTGCTTTTATCGGTGGCCTTCGCGCAGGCGACCGTGGACTGTATGTGTCAACTGGGGGCTTTACGAAAGAGGCGCGCTACGAGGCGGATCGTGCAAACATTCCCGTGCGCCTACTCGATCTGGATGCCTTCGTGCGGCACTATGTCGAAATCTATGACAAGACCGATGACGATACCCGTTCCATTCTTCCGCTCACCCGTATCTGGTGGCCAGCATAAAAGGAGACATTGCCATGATTCAACAGGTTGCTTTCGAAGTTCCCGCAGAAATTGCAGTGGGCCTAGCTTCGGGTAAGTATGTCCAATGGGGCGGTGTTGTGCGCGACGGCGCCGGGCATATTGTTCGGCATCTTAAGCCTTCAGATGTTCAAAATGGGGCCAACAAAGCGCTGCGTATAGCTGACCAGGCGGTTCAGCTTGCGAAACAGAACAAGAAAGTTGCTATAGCTGCGCTTGCGGTTGCGGGCGTAGCTGCGGTCGGCGGAGGCGTCTATGCGGGAGTAACTCGCGTGCGCCACAGCAAAGAAGGCGCGTTGCGAAAGAAGCGGATGGCAGACTTTAACTCCGCATTCTCGGAATACCTTAAGGCTTTGGGGGATGGCGAACTTACGATCGAGATGATTGACAGATTGGAAGGCGCCATAACTGCTCTTAATGACGGCAGGGAAGGCTTCACAGTCGAAATTAAGGGCGAGCAGTTTGAGGACATTGTTAAGTCCGTGCGCGACTACACTGATCGTCTGTCCAAGGCGAATGGCGAGAAGACCTCCAATGCCGTTCTTAAGCTGTTCGAAAAGAAGCCGAATGATATTGAGGGACTGAAGGAGTGTCTGAATACCCAACGAGGGATACTTTTGAGAGCGGCATAGAAGAGCCGCTATATTCGAGATATGGGTTTCTACACTCTCGTACGTCAAGCGTTCGAGCTCTCTGCAGCTGTCTATGTTCGCTCATCGCTCGTGATTGACTCGGGAGATTCTGACCACCGACATTTTGGCAACCAGATTACGGAAAGCGGGCTCACCGATCTCGGTGAGCCCGCAGACGTTGCGCATGCCGTTGTGGTTGCCTAATTTGAAGGCTGAGGCTGAATCTGCTGAGGGATGGATGCGAGGTATCTGATGGCGAGCTAAAGCCTGATGCTGATAATGCCAATGGTGCTGGCGAGAAGAATGAGGGCTATCAACGCAATCACAACTGCCAAAACTGCATACAACTGCTTCATTTTGCCTCCTGCCGAACTGGAAGAAATGAGTTCAATAACTGCTGATAGAATTCTACCAGCAGATTACTACTCAACGGTATGAGTGAGGCGTGTTTTGGAACATAGCAAACATGAGAGGGGCGTTCAGTCCGAATGTACCTCCGGGCATGATGAGCGTGTGGAAGTGTCTCGAAAAGAAGCGGTCGAGGCGAATGACAAGTGGGGTAAGAAGGTTGCCAAGTTTTTTGGAAAGCTGTCGACCAAGGTAAAGATCGCTTTGGTCGTGGTCATAGCGGTGACCCTTGTCGGATTTTTCGGCTTCATCCTCCCTTCAATGCTCGATAACGACGAAACTCAGTACCTCACGACATCGGATCTTAAGTCTGCTGTAGATATCGACAGTCTTTCTACGGTTGATTACACCTACCACGGCATCGTCGAGAAACACGGCAGGTTCCTCTGGATGGATCGCGTGGAATATCGCGTTAAATACGAGGCTCACATTCGTGCATCGTTTACGATGAGCGACATCCAGTTTGGCATCGACGAAAAGAATAAGGTCGTTACCGCCTATCTCCCCAAAGCGCAGGTTGGCGAGCCTCAGCTCGACAATAGTAAGTTTGGCTACCTTCCCGAAAACGCAACTGCAGATATAAAAGATGTTCTGTCACTTTGTCGCAAAGATGCCGCAGACGAAGTTGATAAAAAGGAGATTAAAAAACAGGCGGACGCGAGCTTGCGGGATACCGTGAAGGCCCTGACGCTGCCGCTTATCGAGGGTGAGTACGAGCTTGATTTCAAACCGTTGGCCGATTACAAGGGGGAGGCTGACTCCAATGCGTAAACCATGGTTGGTATGCTTTGCCCTCGTGGCGGCGCTGTCACTTACTGGGCTTTCGGGTTGCGCAAAAAAAGACGAAGAGCCTGATTTTTCGGGTTATACGAAGATCGCTGAGCTTGCTACCGTTGAGTGCAGATTCCATAACGTCGCGGAAATCTATAACGACGGCACCAATATGCTGTTTGGGATAAACGTGGGTTACAAGAAAGCGTGGTTCGAGTACGACGGAACCGTGCAGCTGGGTGTTGATGTTGCCAAGGTAGATGTCAGTAAGCCGGATGAGAACAATGTCGTAACTATCACAGTCCCTAATGCGCAGGTCCTCGGTCAGCCCCAAGCCGACGAGAGCACCTTTTCCGATATCTATAGCGATACCGGACTGCTAACTCCTATTACGACAGTTGATCAGTCCGCTGCACTTGAAGAAGCCCAAAACGAAATGATAAAAAGTGTCGAGGGCAATTCGACATTGATGAACAGCGCCCGTGAAAGAGCCAAAACTCTCTTGAGCCAGTACGTCACTGGAATTGGCGAGCGGATGGGCGAGAAGTACGAAGTTCAGTTTAAGGATGCAGAATAGGCTGACTTACAATTGCCTTGCTTGAGAGGGGCTTCGGATATGAAGGGCCTCCCATTTCTGGTTGTGTTAGAGATGGGAGGCCTCTTTTTGTATTCAACATCTCTTTACTGCTGCGTATCTAGCCGCGGCATCAATGAACTTCGCTAGCGCTTTCGGACTGTCAAAGGCAGACACAAGTGCCAGCCTTTTGACACCGTGTGATTTGAGGGGTGGCGTGCGATGGCTGCACGTCACCATGATGCATCTTGCGTTCGTCTACGCCCCCGCAATTCCGCGCGCCGCGCTCAGCAGCTCGTACTCCCTCTGGCTCCACTGGTGCAGTTCGGCCGCGCGCACGGCGTCGCGGCACAGGTCCAGGAATACCTCGGCTCCCTCGCAGAAGCACTCACGGGCAAAGGTGCCAGATCCGTCCGCAACGCACACGCCGTCGGCGAAGAGCTTCCAGCTGGATGGCTCGCACGAGTCATCTCCGAGCAGCTTGATCTGCAGTACGTGCGGGTCGCCGGCGGCGCAGAGCTCTTCCTCGAGCTTCTGTACCGTAAAGCGCATCTGGTGGGAGAGGCTGCTCTTGACCATGGCCGAGGCATAGCCGCTCGGCTTGTCCAGAAGATGCATTCGTTTTGGCTTGGCTGCCAGATTGTGGAAGTTGCGCTCGCTGCGCACGGAGAAATTGTCCATACGGATTCCTTTCATCGATGTTGGCAGGGCCACCGTGCCTCTTGGCCGGTTGGCGTCGGGATCGTGGAGCCAACTCTCTACCCCGACTCTGGATAAAACGCGCCCGCTCCTTTCGGGCACGATGGAGTCTATCAGCGCGCGCGGACACAAATCAAGCGCCGCGTGCGAAATGATGTGCAGACGGCGCTTGATTACGCGGCAATTATTCGGCCAACATTCGGAAAAGTGTCGAAATCAGCCGTAAGAAAGTACGGAAAAGTGTCGGAATCGGCACCTCAAAAGTACGGAAAAGTGTCGAATCTGACGGTCTCAACATTCGGAAAAGTGTAACCGGATAACAAAACAGCACGTAGAAGCTGGTGCTACATATGGACGTTTCAGCCGCCCTCAGCCCCCGCTACTCGTCCCCGTCGTTGGGGTCGCCCTTGAGGTTGTTGACGTCGAGGTAGTCGTTGCTCTCGTCCTCTTTTTGCTGCGTTGCCGATTCGGACTCGACAGGGCTGCGGAACAGCTGGAATCCCTCAAACGCAATGACGCCAAGTAGCACCACGACAATCGCTATAAAGACAATCTTTGCTACTGGATTGAAATCCAAAAAGCGCGGCGCCTCTTCCGCGGCGTAGTAGTCGCCATAATAATCGTCGTTATCAGTGTGGCTATCGGTGTATGAGGATGTGGGTATAGCTTGCGCATGGTCGTCCGGCTCGTATTCGGAAGCGGACGCGGCGACAAGCGGATTTACCGGCTC
>OGXL01000796.1_pt1 | contig 27874 bp, 25 predicted proteins | sample 1576311 | NCBI WGS metagenome assembly OGXL01 (sample SAMEA3541564, study PRJEB24748) | human gut metagenome | biome: human gut; feature: human-associated habitat; material: faeces | place: China | collected 2012 | reverse complement strand
TGAAAAGGACAGCTACAGCAATCAGGACATCGTGCCGGAACGCACTTCTCTGAACATTCATTTCAAAGCACCCACGGACGATTATGTGAAAATGTAAGGGTTTTGGCGAAGTAATTGTTGTTGTTCCTCTGTGAATAGTTTTCTGCTCATGAAAATCCTCCATTTCTGTGATTAGAATATCACATCTGGAAGGGTGTGTCCAAGAAAAAGGGTTCACATGGAAACGGTGATTAAGAACAGGAGCACGTCTTGTGTTGGTGTCCGTAAAACGGGTACTACACTAATTCATGTGTCCACTGTTATGGGTACATTATAGTGTGACAGGAGAGGAGGAGAAAAGCGTATGAATTATGAGCAACTGATAGAAGAACTGAGGGAGGAAATGTTACAGCTTGTAAACACCAAATGTGATGCACTGCTCCAGATGTACCGGAGTGGCGAGGTGCATACAAGTGTGAAAGATACGATCCGGGAAAGCAGCCTTATCACAGTGTCCCCGGCAGAACTGAAAGGGAAAAGACCGCTGGCAGTCCAGTTCGCACCGGGAGAATGGATAGAGACACCTACATGGAGAAAGGTGGCACAAAGGATTTTGCAGACCTGTAATGAACAGCCGGATATCCATGAAAGATTTATGGAAATGTGTGGAAAAGTAGCCGGACGCTGTAGGACGATCCTTGGCAGTTCACCGGAAGAAATGGATGTACCGATAAAGGTGGATGAGGAATTTTATTTTGAGGGAAAATTTGACACCGAGGCGATGTTAAACATGTTAGAGAAAAAAGTGCTGGAACCGGCAGGGGTTGATTACAGCAGCATTAAAATCCGGTATATGGGAAAAGGGCAGGAAGCAGCAAAAAGTGTAGAGCCTGTACCAGAGCAGGATGCTTTGGAGCATGAGGAGCAGGAACAACATGCACCGGTGCAGACAATGTGAAAAATGATTGTATAAAAGAAACGGGTAAGTTATAATATAGGTGTGGTCAGATGCCTTTTTGGGGATGACTATATCTGTTACAAAAAGGAGGAAGGCCAGTGAATACAGAATTGAAAAATGCAGTGAAAGCAACAGACAAGGATGCACAGTATGATACGAGTGCAAAGCGTCTGTTAGGACAGAAGAGCATACTGGCACATATACTGGTAAAAACAGTTGATGAGTTTAAGGGCATGAATCCCAAGGATGTGGTTGACTGCATCGAAGGGACACCACATATCAGTACGGTACCGGTAGAGCCTGGACTCACAAATGCAGCCAGCGAAAAAAATGGTGAGAGGCTGGTCGGTTTCAACACAGAAAATAAAGAAATTAATGAAGGTCTGGTAAGATTTGATATCGTTTTCTATGTGCGCATGAAAGATGGATTGTCACAGATCATCATAAATGTGGAAGCACAGAAAGACGAGCCGAAGGGATACGAAATCTTAAACAGGGCAATCTTTTATGTAAGCAGACTGATCTCATCACAAAAAGAACGTGATTTTGAGAACTCCAGCTACAATGACATTAAGCGTGTATATTCGATCTGGGTATGTATGAACATGGAAGAGAGCAGCATGAGCCATGTGCATCTCACAAAGGAAGATTTGATTGGTTCCTATGAATGGAAGGGAAATCTTGACCTGCTGAATATCATCATGCTTGGACTGGCAAAGAATCTGCCGGAACATGATGAGACGTATGAACTGCACCGTCTGCTGGGAGCATTGTTATCTAAGGAACTTACAATAGATGAAAAACTAAACATAATTGGAAATGAATACGATATTCCTATTGAGGAGAACTTCAGGAAGGATGTGAGCGTTATGTGTAACTTGAGTCAGGGAATAAAAGAAGATGGTATTGCAATTGGAGAGGCAGGACTCATTATGAAAATGTATAAGAATGGTTTTACAGCAGAGCAGATAGCCTCAGCCACAGATAAGGATATAGAAGAAGTGAAAGCGATTATTGCAGGGAAGGAACCTGCACTTGCATAGTTCTTTTACAGTAGCAGGAAAACAGTTTACTGCGAATAAAATGGTTGGAACCAAGCCTCCGAGTCTATAATAGATTTGGAGGTTTCTCTTTATATGTCCTGTGTAAAATTTTTGCGAAAAGAATAAATGTGATATAATGTATGAAAAGTTACAAAAATTACAAACTAGTTTATTGGTAAAAAATGATTCAAGTAGAGGATGAAAAAATGATTTTTTTGGATGCAAATGCCTTTTATTCATATTATGGAAGAAGCAAATTAGGAATGACATCAGAACCTGTTGACGAAGAACGTTTAAAAAAATATTTAGAACAACAGAGAGAAAAGAGTCTTCCGACTTCGGTATATATTGAGATAATGACACACTTTAGAAATAATCCAAAAGTGTTACAAAATTTACTTGAGTTTAGGTATGCGAAGGGGTTGCCACTTTTTAATAATATTCCAGACTATGTTGTGAGTGAAGATGAAATTACCAGTGTTGCATATATGGATCAAGCAGCTCTCAAAAATTATGCGGATAGATTATTAAAGAGCAAAATTCAAATTGAGAGTAAATTCACACTTTTATTTTTTGAAATTACAAAAGATTTATATGCTCATTACAAATTAGAGATGACAGATGGACTGTCACAAAAAAACAAAGATGCTATATTGGGGTATATTGGAAGAGTTGCATATAAGGAATATCAAAATTTATTAGAGGAAAGAATTAAAGTAGAACTGCAGTCAGGGTATGATGAAAACAAAGAGAAAAAAGTACTCAAGGATTTTTATATCCAAGAATTGAATGAAGCATGTGTGCTTACTAATATTATTATTCAAGGATGTGTTGCTTGCAAACAGGACAAGGAGGATATTATAAGTATTGTACAGCAGACATATCAAAAAAGTATTGAAAGTGGTTTGGATGGAAATACGGGAACAATGCCGTGTATAGTAGATACCTTGGCAACAGACCAACATTTCCTAGATATAGCGAAAGTAAAAGTGTCAGAGATGTTTAAAAAAGGAAAATATTCTGCTACACAGAGAAGATATCTTCGGGATGTAATGTTTACATCATGGTTTGAAAGAGGAAAAAAGTTAGACAAGAATGATATTTTTGATATGCTTTGTGTTGGATGCCTAGATCATATAGATAAAACCAAGAATGCGTGTGTTTTAATAGATGCATCGTCATGTGTTCTCTCATTTGACACAAGAATGAAGAATTTTATAGGAACTGTTAAACCGGAGAATTTGAGATTAATTGAAAAAATCCAAAATGAACAGTAAATGGTCGGAATCAAGCCTCCAAGTCCCCAACAGATTTGGAGGTTTTCTTCTGCCCATTTTTATCGGGAAGTAATTTCCCAAATAAACAATCTATGGTACAATATCTTAGAAGTTATCATCAAGGGATGAGTAGTGGACCATAGAGAAAGAGCAGAGTAATCGTAAGCTGGTCTGGCTTACATCTAAAATACAATGCAATCTTTTGCTATGCAGGGACATAAGAGAGTGCATCATGTCAATTTTTTGTAGTCTCATCAGAGAGTGCAACATTTTTCGCTCCCAGAGTACAGTGAAAACTCTGGAAAGTGCATCTCAATTACCCTATCGACACATGTGGAGACAGTCGTCTTGCTTTCCAAGTGAATGGTCGATACAAGAAAAGTGAAGGCGGACTTCTCCCTGGGGGATATGGATTTATCTGAATTTAAGGGGCGCTAAAGGTCCGGGGGACCTTTGTCTGGCACGGATCGAAGCGGAGCGGAGACAAGCAGCTTATGAGCAGATAAAGGCATAAGTACTGCAACAGACAGGACTTAAGGTTTCGTCATTGTATATAGCACAGGAGAGGAAAACAGGGTAGCTGATGTGGAACATATTCCGTGGGTGGAGCGGGAGCTGATGGTTATGAGAGAAGTGAGGGAGCTGCAGTAATAAAGATGATTTATATAATTTTAACTTTAGTTTCAGGAATTTTGCTGTCAGGAGCATGGTTTGGGCTTAATTTTCTGATACAGATATGTGTGGAAAAGTCAAAAGTAAAATTTTTGGAACGCTATAGTGTAATAGCTGCATCTGTGATACCATTAGTTTTCATCTTAAAATACAACAGACTGGAATTATGGAATTATCATAGTCTTGCTGATTGGAAAAACTGGATGATTCTGGCTGTTACAGTATTATTGTCAGCCATTGTCATTTCCATAAATCAGGTTGCGGAAATCCCACGCGGAAAAGAATTATTGCTTTATGCGTTAGATGGTGTCTGTATGGAAATCCCGCAGCGTATGATGATGCAGACATTTAGTGGTGTTCTTTTCATGCACTGGGGATTAGATTTGTATTTGTCCATACCGGTTACAGCGTTTGCCTGGTGTATCAGCATCTGTATACAATGTCTGATCTGCAAATTAAAATTTGACCGGAAAATAGTAATAGAGATAGCGGCATCCTTTCTGTTTTCTATGGGAGCCGGATTACTATTATTAAAAAGCGGATTTATTGGACTACCTATGGCAGGACATTTTTTAGAACGTATTTTGAGTACAATTATCCGTAAAATCCGAAGATAAAAGAAAGGAAGAAAGTCCATGACAACCAGACAGGAAGCATTATCTTTTGGCATGACATTTAAAGATGTCTATCAGGACACACCGTTCCACGATCCAAACTGGATTCTGGTGCGGTATAAAAAGAACAAAAAGGCATTTCTCTGGACTTATGAGTACGAAGGACAGATGCGCATAAATATAAAAGTTGATCCGCAGTGGCGCGATTTCTGGCGGGAGGCATATGCAGCGGTGATTCCGGGATATCATCAGAACAAGGAACACTGGAATACCGTTATTCTGGATGGAAGCATACCGGATGAGGAAATCAGACGGATGATCGCAGAGAGTTATGATCTGATCTGCGGAAAAAAATAAATTCATTTGTAAAGAACAATCAAGAAGTGAGGCAATAGTGTGAAAAATAAGATTTTTCACACGCAAGATTTGTGCTTGCGCACAAACTTGAGATGCGCAGAAAGCTGCGCAAGAATGGAGATTTTTATGTCAGCAAAAGATACAATGGAAAATAAAATCACAGAGGGAGTCATCTGGAAACAGCTTTTATTATTCTTTTTCCCGATACTGGTGGGAACATTTTTCCAGCAGCTTTACAATACGGTGGACGCGGTGATCGTCGGGCGGTTTGTCGGAAAAGAGGCACTATCCTGCGTCAGCGGTTCGTCCGGTCAGATCATCAATCTGGTGGTCGGATTTTTTACCGGATTATCTGCCGGCGCAACAGTTATGATCTCCCAGCATTTTGGGGCAAAAAATGAGGAACAGTTACATAAGGCACTGCACACGGCATATGCATTTGCAATCACAGGCGGTATCATTGCCGGAGTGATCGGTGTTGTTATGACACGTATGGTTTTAAAATGGATGAATACGCCGGAAAATCTGCTGCCTGACTCGACACTTTATGTGCGGATTTATTTTGCGGGACTCTTATTTATTTTTGTTTACAATATGGGAGCGGCAATCTTACGGGCAATCGGAGATTCGAAACGTCCGCTTTATTTTCTGATCATCTGCTGCATCGTCAATATTATTCTGGATCTGGTGCTGGTGCTTGGATTTAAAATGGGAGTCCTTGGCGTGGCAGTGGCAACACTGATCGCGCAGGGGATCAGCGCTGTGCTCGTCAGTGTGGCATTAATGTATCATACTGCCGGCTTAAAGTTAATTCCACGCGAAATCAGGATCCATAAAAGTGTGCTGAAAAATATGCTCGCCATCGGACTGCCGACCGGTATCGAGTCGAGCATGTACAGTATTTCAAACGTGATCGTGCAGGCTGCGTTAAACGGATTTGGCGTTGACACAATGGCGGCATGGGCTGCATTTGGCAAAATAGACAGCCTTTTCTGGATGATCAACAGTGCGTTTGGAATCGCTGCAACCACGTTCGTTGGTCAGAATTTTGGTGCCGGAAAAATGGACCGCGTCCGCAAAGGAACAAGGGAATGTCTTGGCATGGCACTTGTAACTGCGATTCTTCTGAGTGTGATCTTAATGTCGGCGGGAAGATTTTTATTTGGCATATTTACCACAGATGCGAATGTAGTGGAAATTGGTCTTAGCATGATGCAGATCATATCGCCGACCTATTTTCTGTTTGTGTTTATCGAAGTATATTCCGGCGCACTGCGCGCGCAGGGGCATGTGATCGTGACGACGGCAATGACGATGATCGGTATCTGTGTGCTGCGTGTCGTATGGGTCACCTGGATCGTACCGGATGGCACACTCTCACAGATCGTGGCATGTTACCCAATTACATGGCTGGTCAGCGCGGTGGGGATGATCATCTATTATCATTATAAGCAGAAAAAGATTCTGGAAAAATTTGCTGCAACACATGATTTATAAACAGAGAAACTGGAAGCAGTTTTTTATAGCCACATGGTTAAAAATAAGTTCAGGAAAAGAGGATATAAATGAAACAGTCAAAAAATGAAATTAATCTCGGCGAGGGAAGCGTCGGCAGACTTTTGCTGACCTTGGCGGTACCATCTGTGATCGCACAGCTCGTCAATCTTCTTTACAATCTGGTGGATCGTATTTATATCGGTCATATCCCGGAAAACGGGGGCGTGGCACTGACCGGTCTTGGACTCTGCTTCCCGATTCTGATGATTGTCACGGCATTTTCCGGTCTGATCGGGTATGGCGGGGCGCCGCGTGTTGCTATTTTCATGGGAAAAGGCAAAAATGATGAGGCGGAGGAGATACTCGGCAACTGTACCATGGCATTGATCGTGATCGCATTGATTTTAGTTGTGGTACTGCAGTTTGCAGCGGAGCCGCTTCTGATGCTGTTTGGTGCAAGTGACAATACGCTGCCGTATGCACTTTCTTATCTGAACATTTACGGAAAAGGGACTTTGTTTGTCATGCTTACGATGGGATTAAATTCCTTTATCAATACACAGGGATTTTCCAAAGTCGGTATGAAAACGGTTCTGATCGGGGCAGTCTGCAATATTATTTTAGATCCGGTCTTTATTTTCGCATTTGACATGGGTGTACAGGGAGCCGCGCTTGCAACGGTGATCTCACAGGCAGTTTCAGCGGTATGGGTCATCCTTTTTCTGACGGGCAAACAGACAAAGCTGAAAATAAAGACAAAGTATTTTAAGCCGAAAGCCTCCGTACTTTTGCCGGTATGTGCACTTGGTGTATCGCCTTTTATCATGAATGCGACGGAGAGCGCAATCAATATTGCATTTAACGCATCTTTATCACGCTACGGCGGTGATGTGGCGGTCGGAGCCATGACGATCTTAAGCAGTATTATGCAGCTTCAGTTTATGCCGGTGCAGGGAATTGCACAGGGAGCGCAGCCGATCATGAGTTTTAATTATGGAGCAAAAAAGATGGATCGTGTGAAAAAGGCATATCGTCTGCTTATGATCTGCAGTTTTACATACACGATGATCTTCTGTCTGGCGGTGGAAATCGCACCTGGATTTTTTGTGCATCTGTTCAACAGCAGTTCACAGGAATTATTTGAAATGACAAAATGGGCACTGCGCATCTATATGGCAGCGACCGGAGTATTCGGAATCCAGCTTGCGGTGCAGCAGGTATTCATGGCACTCGGACAGGCGAAAATCTCATTGTTTATTGCGTGTCTGCGAAAGATTATCCTGCTGATTCCGTTGATTTATATCCTGCCGCATTTCTTTGCGGATAAAGTATTTGCCGTTTTTTTTGCAGAGCCGGTTTCGGATTTTATTTCGGTGACAGTTGCAGCGACATTATTTTTCCTCAACATTAAAAAGATATTGAAAGAGGGAGAAGTGTGAGCGTATAAAAAAATCTGAAACTGAAAAAGGGCACGAAATACTGTCTGATGGATTCAAAAAATTATCTGACAGAGAAAGATACGTGGGTAACAAGGTCAAAGGTATACAAGTTTACGTCAAAATAAAATAACGCATAGGAAAAGAGAACTGTGGGAAAATAATCTCACGGTTCTTTTTTACTTGACAAGTGATGGTATCTTCCTGTAAGATAAAAAACGTAAAGATTGCACACAATTAAATTTAAAACAATTATTTTGAAATGGAGAGAAAAATGGAGAGAGCAGACATAGCGATTATCGGAACCGGACCTGGCGGCGTTTCTGCTGCGTTGACGGCAAAGGTAAGAAATAAAAATATTTTGCTGATCGGGAAAAAGCAGATGAGCGACAAGGTCAGCAAGGCGCATCAGATCATGAACTATCCGGGACTCCCGGCGGTGACCGGAGCGGATATGGCGAAGGCGTTTGAAAAGCAGCTTGCCATGATGGAGATCGATATTACGGACAGCCGGATCGGCACAGTCTATGCGATGGGCGACTATTTTGCAATCCAGGCAGGCGGGGAAGTGCTTGAGGCAAAGAGTGTGATCTTAGCGTGCGGCGTTGTCTCAGGCAAAACACTTCCGGGCGAGGAAGAGATGTTAGGACGGGGTGTCAGCTACTGTGCGACCTGTGATGCATGCTTTTATAAAGGAAAGAAGGTTGCCGTCATCGGTTACGGAAAAGACGCGGAACACGAAGCGGACTTTCTTGCGGAAGTGGCAGCAGAGGTACTTTATTTTCCAATGTATCAGGATGTACCTGGCGTATCAGAGCAGGTAACGGTCATAAAAGAACGTCCGAAGGAGATCTTTGGTGAAAAGAAAGCCGGGGGACTTCGCACAGAGCAGGGGGAGTACCTTGTGGATGGCGTTTTTGTACTGCGGGATGCCGTATCCCCGAAACAGCTTGTGCCGGGTCTGGAATTAGACGGAAATCATGTAAAGGTCAATCTGTCGATGGAGACAAATATTCCGGGACTTTTCGCCTGTGGAGATATTACGGGAACACCGTATCAGTATATCAAAGCAGCCGGACAGGGCAATGTTGCGGCATTATCCGCAGTGGCTTATCTGGATGCGAAAAAACGCGAAGCCGGGAAGCAGTAAAGAGGCAGCCCGCATGAACAGAAATGTGTGGGACTAAAACCGGAACGTATTTTACAGCAAATATATCACAAAAAACAGTGTGTCATGCGCAAAGAACTGCGCAGGAAAGGAAAATATTATGGTAAAGAAAATTACAAATAACGATTTAAATGAGGCAAAAAAAGGTGCAGCAGTTGTTGATTTTTCCGCAGTATGGTGCGGACCGTGCCAGATGTTAGCACCGGTGATGGAAGAATTATCCGAGGAACTCTCCGGCAAGGCAGAGTTTTACAACGCAGATTCCGATGAAAACATGGGACTTGCACAGGAGTACCGCATTGTCAGCATCCCGGCAGTCATCGTGTTAAAAGATGGCGTGGAAGTGGCAAGAACGGTTGGATTCCAGCCGAAAGACGCAATGCGCAGCTTTATCGAGGAACATCTGAATTAGAAAGAACTGACTGTGAACTGGCACATCGTCTGGGAACAATCTGGATTGCAGAATGGTGTGCCGGTAGAAATGAGGATTATCATGCCAGATAAATACGATGCATTAAAACTGGAAAACCAGTTGTGTTTTCCACTTTACGCCTGTTCCAAAGAGATCGTGCGCAAGTACAAGCCTTTTTTAGATGAGCTTGACCTGACATACACGCAGTATATCGCGATGATGGTGCTCTGGGAACACAGACAGATCAGCGTGAAAGATATGGGAGCACTTTTATATCTGGATTCTGGCACACTCACGCCTGTCCTAAAAAAGCTTGAGCAGAAAGGCTATCTTGTACGCGCAAGGGACAGTGAGGATGAGCGTGTGTTAAATGTGACGATCACAGAACTCGGCGAAAAGCTGAAAGAGGATGCCGTTCTGGTGCCAAAAAAAATGGGCTGCTGCGTGTGTCTGGAGAAAGAAGATGCTGATGAGTTGTACCGGCTGCTGCACAAAGTGCTGGGAGTGCTTGGAAAAGAATGAAAATAAATCATATTTCAAACATTTGACAAGTGTATCTGCAACAGAAAGTTAAAGTGATTTCTCCCCCTAATCCAGTTGCACCCCACCAAACCCCTATGGTAAAATTATCCTTATAAGATTGCCGGAAAACAGGCAGTCATTTATGAAGAGTAGAAACCACTGGGGGTTTTGTTATGGAACAGGCAATGTTGATCGCAGTACTGATCGCGGCACTTGTGGGATTGTTTTTGTTTGACACGGTGCGTCTGCGGCGCATGCAGGCGCAGAGGGATGCAGCGAAAGAGGAAGTTGCAGAAGTAAAAACAGAGTTTTTGTCGCGCATCAGTCACGAGATCAAGACACCGATGAACGTGATCGTGGGGGCAACGGCGTTAGGACTTGAAGAGACGGAACATCCGGAGCGGATGGAAGAGTGCTTAAACCGGATACGCGGCGCGAGTGAATTTCTGATGGGACTTTTGAATGATCTGGTGGATATGTCTAAGATCGAAAACGGAAAGTTTCATCTTCATCCCAAGCCGTATTCGTTTACGGAATTTTTAAATGAAGTGGAAAATATGATGGAGCCGATGTGTGAGCGCAAATGGATCCGATTTCATATGCCGCATGAGGAGATCAACATTAATATGATGGTTGATCCGGTGCGGTTTTTCCAGATATTTTTTAATCTGCTCTCCAACGCGGTGAAGTTTACACCGGAGGGCGGGGAGGTCACATTCCGCATCTGTAATTATGCCACGCACAACAATCAATTTTGTGCCGACTATGTGGTGTCCGACAACGGAATGGGAATGAGCGAAGAGTTTCAGCAGATTCTCTTCCAGCCATTTACGCAGGAGAGCGTGAATCAGGGTGAACCGGGAAACGGAGCGGGACTCGGACTTGCGATCGTGAGAAGCATCGTTGATCTGATGGGCGGAACGATCACGGTAAAAAGCGAGCCGCAGAAAGGTACGGAGATAAAAGTCCATCTTGAGATTGAGATTGCGGAGATACAGCCGGAGATCGAAGTGGCACACCGTTCCGCGGAGGAGATACAGAACATCCTGCGGGGAAAGAGGGTTCTGCTTGTGGAGGATCATCCACTTGATGTTGAGATCAGCAGGCGTATCTTAGAGCATGTGGCGGTAAATGTGATCAGTGCGCAGGATGGAAAAGCGGCATTAGAGCAGTTTAAAGCGGAAGAACCCTATCATTTTGATGCGATACTGATGGATATCCAGATGCCAAACATGAACGGTTTTGTTGCGGCGAGAGCGATAAGGAAGGTTGCAAAGCCGGATGCGCAGATCATTCCGATCATAGCATTGAGTGCAGACGATACGCTGGAAGATGTGAGAAAATGCAAGGAAGCGGGCATGAATGCACATATTGCAAAACCGGTTGAACCGCAAAAATTATATCAGATTTTGTGTGAGTACCTGCTTGCGCCGATTTAAGAGGTAATTTTATCCTAGGATTCGAGTGCCAAAAGGTGCTTTTCAATTTTTTGACAGCCACTAAGTTGTGAGCCACCTTTTGACACCCGAATCATAACAGAAAAATCCAATGGGCTTTATAAAGACAATAGATAGTTCACAGAGACAAAAATTTGGAAAATAAGTATGAATAGAAAAGAAAAAAATCCGGCAGGGATGATTTTGCGCGCGGAGCGGATCAGACAGGGAAAGGGGCAGAAAGAAGTCTGCTATGGCATCTGTGTGGTTTCGTATTTAAGTAAAATCGAGCGTGGATCGGCGGAGCCGGATATGGCAATTTTAAAGCAGCTTTTTGCAAGACTTGGAATCAATTATGAGACAGATTCTGCGTTTCTTACTGAGAGCAGGAAACAGATGGATGAATTTTTTTACAATCTGCAATATGGGCTGGAAAATGAAACGGTATGGAAAAAACTTGTCGGAAAATGGGACAGGCTTTTGATGTCACCGCTTACAATCGATATCAGACTGGTGTCCGTAATTTATTACAGTGAGATCACATGGAAAGAAGTAGATGAGAGCTTTATCGAAAGTTTGATGAAAAAAGAAGCGGATGGAAATGACATACAGAATTTTTTGAATGAGAATGTCAGCACTTTAGCGCAGTTAGAAGACTGCATGGATGAAAAACAGTATGCCTATTACAGTCTGGTCTGTTCAAGACTCACAAAAGATCCGGCAGAGAAAATGGAGTGGTATCAGAAAGTACAGCACGGACTGCAGAACACGCTTGGCATGAGCTGTCTGATTTCCGGTTATTATGAACAGGCAGAATACGACGCGATTCACCGGATGGAGAACCGTTTTGTGACGGCGGCATTAGAAGAGGGAAATGTATATGCACTGGCGGATTATTATTTTATGAATGGAAGCGCATATGCATGTGTCGATATGGATGAGATGATGACCGTCTATTATGAGCGCACCAGAAGGCTATTGCAGAATACCGGATGGTGGAAAGAATACGAGCAGGGATTATATTATAATATGGGGGCGACCTATCTTGCAGTTGGAAGATATGAGGAAGCACTCGACTGTTTAAACCGTGTCCGGTCAGAAGATTTCCTGCTCTGTCATAAAAAGGCATGGTTACATCTTCTCCTTGGAAATACCAGGGAGGCGGATCATTATCTTGCAATAATGAAGCAGTTACTTTCCCGGAAAGATATGAAGGGTAAGATGGCAGAACGTCTGATGTATGAGGAACTTTGCATGGAACAAAAGCAAGACTTTACGGCGGATCCGGCATATTTAGATCTGATCGAACGACTGATCAGGGCACTCATAAAAGAAAAGTCGTTTGGTTTCCTCTATCAGTATAAAAATGTGATTTTAGAAGCCTATACGAGGCAGCGAAAATATAAAAAGGCACTGGAGTTTAGTGAACAAATTTCCGCAAAGACCAGAAAAAGTACGTTTTAGCGTGCTTTTTTTGTGCCGATTTTCCCAAATCAATTCGCTTTATCTAGTTTAAAGTGGAATATATAATAACTGTAGCAATCGATATATGATGTCTGGAATCCACTATTTGCTCCGGACATCATAATCTTTACGCTATACTACAAAACATGAAATGAGGGAAAACATGTCACACAAGCAAAAAACACTCTGGACAAAAGATTTTACCAGTATCACTATCGCAACCATTTTAACTGCCGTGGGCGGCGAAGCCATGAACCTGCCGATCAGCCTTTTGGTATTTGATGAGACCGGATCTACATTCTTATCAGCATTGGTACTGATCTGCGGCGTTTTGCCGGACGTTGTTCTTTCTGTTTTAGCAGCACCTTTGATTGATAAAGGCGGAAAGAAAAAATGGATTGTCGGACTCGATATCCTGACAGCGGTGTTGTATGCGATGATGGGACTCTATATCAGTGTTCATGCGTTCAACTATCTGCTGTATCTGATATTTGTTCTTGCGGTAGGAACGATTTCGGTGTTTTACCGTCTTGCATATGATGCATGGTATCCAAATCTGATCCCGAACGGGATGGAGCAGAAGGGCTATGCAGTCAGCAATACGATCTATCCGCTTGTCATCATTGCAATGTCCCCGGCGGCAACCTTTTTGTATGAAAAAATATCTATGGCACATATTTTTTATCTGGTTTCGGGTATCACGATGGTATCTGTCATCGTGGAGAGCCGGATTCATGAGGAAAAGGAAGAAGCACAGGACGATTATACCTGGAAGCAGTATTGTCAGGATATCAGGGAAGGATTTCATTATCTGAAAAAAGAAAAGGGCATTCGTAACATCTATACTTATATGAGTATCACAAGCGGTGTGTCAGATGGAAATACCGTACTGATACAGGCGTTTTACCAGACAGTGCCGTGGCTTACGGTTACGATGCTTGGATTTTTAAAAAGTGCGGAAATGATCGGGCGGGGACTTGGCGGCATTTTTCAGTATAAAAAAGAAATACCGGTAAAAAAACGTTATGCGTTTACCAAATTTGTCTATACGGTCTATGGACTGATGGATATTTTACTTTTATATCTGCCATATCCGCTGATGCTGTGTAACCGTTTCCTTTGTGGGGCACTTGGCATCTCAAGTGCGACTATCCGTGAGACAGCAGTGCAGAGCTATCTGCCCGAAAATATGCGGGCGCGTATCAACGCATTTTTTAATATGGTATTTGCGATCGGAAGTGTGGCATTCCAGATGGCAGCGGGAGCACTGGGACAGATCATGTCTTACCGGTTTGCAATTCTGCTGCTCGCGACGATAGAACTTACCGCCATGTTTCTGCTGATCTGCCTTCCGGCAAAAGAAAACCGCCCCGTATACGAGGCGGTCCGAAACGCAGAGTAGTGTTGATAAATCTGTTGGCAGTTTTAAGCCAGCGGTTTGATCTCCGGCGCCGCCGGACAGCGTGCCGTCGACTCTCTCTCGATGAGTCTGGCGCGGATCTGCGTCCGGCAGAACGGGATGTGGTGCACCAGAGAATTTAAAACGACGTAAGCGCATTTTCCAAGCTCATTGCGCTCCTGACGAACCGTGGTAAGCGGCGGCTCTAAGGAGGCAGAGAGCGGCAGGTCATCAAAACCGACAACGCTGATATCCTCCGGAACACGGAAACCGCGCAGCTTACACTCAGCGATCACACCGGAAGCAATCAGATCGTTGCCGCAGATGATCGCAGTCGCACCTGCGCCGAGAAACGTCGGGACGTGATACTTTGCGCTGTCTGCCACATAATAGCCGTAGGCGGTCAGCTTCTCATCAACAGTCAGTCCGTGAGCTTTCATGCTGTTATAAAATGCTTCCTGGCGCTGCTCGGATACCATGGAGTGCAGGGAACCGTTTAAGAAAGCAATTTTTTTGTGACCGAGCGTATAAAGATGATCTACGGCTGCGTCGATGCCCTCATAGTTATCGGTGCCGACGTAGCAGACGTTCGGATTTTTTTCGATATAGTTATCAAAGAGAACAGTCGGCATTGTGGTGTGGGAAAGCTGTTGCATCCATTCGTCATGCAGGGCGAATCCGACTAAAAAGGCACCGCAGAAACCGTTCTTTAACATGTATGTATCATATTTTTCTGTAAGCTGAAAAGCAGGTGTGACCGGAATAACGGTGACATCCCAATTATGGCGGAAAGCATTCTGTTTGAAACCGAGTACGATATCGTAGCCAAACTGATCTTCCGTTTCATATTCCATATTTTCGATAAAAACCGCCAGTTTGCGGTTTTCTTTTTTCTTTGATTTTTTTGTTGCGTATCCCATTTCAACTGCAGTGTCAAGCACCATCTGACGTAATTCTTCGCTGATGTCACTCGCGCCATTTAAACCTTTTGATACGGTACTGACGGAAACACCGAGTCTTGTTGCAATATCTTTGATTGTTGCCATGGGTAAGATCCTCTCCTTAGTAAAAACAGTTGATTTTTTTATATTATATAAAGAAAACAAAAAGTTGACAAGCAGACATACTAAAATTTTCGAAACTTTTGAGCGCTTTCGTTGTAAAAATAAACAAAAACGATATAGCAAAAACGGCAAATATGGCAAAAACGCTGTTAAAAGTTGCAAATTCGTTGACAAAAAACGTTTCCAGTAATAAAATTATCACAGATACGAAAAAAAGCGAAAAAATGAGAGGAAGGACCGGGGAAGATCATTGGATGCAAAAAGAATGGCAAGGGGAGCAGGAATCCTCTTAGCGATCACAAGTTTACCATCTTCATACGGAATTGGTACATTAGGAGATGCGGCATTCCAGTTTATAGATCTGCTGGTGGATTTAAAACAGCGTTACTGGCAGGTGCTGCCGATCGGTCCAACCAGTTTTGGAGACAGTCCATATCAGTCATATTCCGCATTTGCCGGGAATCCATATCTGATCGATCTGGATGATCTTGTGCAGGAGAAGCTGCTTAGTGTGGAAGAGATCCGAAGTTTCCATTGGGGAAATGATGAAGCGGATATTGATTATGCGATGATTTATGAGAACCGCTTTAAAGTTTTGAAAATGGCGTTCGCACGATTCGATATCGAAAATGAAGCTTTTGTAAGGTTCTGTGAAGAAAATGCCGGATGGCTTTCTGATTATGCACTTTATACTGCATTAAAGAAACATTTTGGTGATGAGGAATGGCAGAAGTGGGACGAACCGCTTCGAAGCCGGGATCCTGAGGCATTAAAAGAGTATGAAACAACGTTACATGCAGACATATTGTTCTATGAATTCTGCCAGTTTGAATTTTTTAAACAATGGAAAAAATTAAAAGAATATGCAAATAACAGAGGTATCCAGCTGATTGGTGATCTTCCGTTTTATGTGGCATTAGACAGTGTGGATGTATGGGCAAACCGGGAACTTTTCTTATTGGAAGAGGATGGGACGCCAAAAGGAGTTGCAGGTTCTCCGCCGGATGCATTTTCAGAGAATGGACAAAAGTGGGGAAGTCCAGTATACAACTGGAGCCGGATGGAAGAAGATGGATTTGCCTGGTGGCAGGCGCGCATGTTAGAACATGCAAAGCTGTTTGATGTGATACGGCTTGATCATTTTGCAGCGATCGTAAAGTATTATGTCGTACCGAACAAGGCAGAAGATGGAAGAAGTGGAAAGTGGAGTAGGGGACCTGGAAAGAAACTTACGGATGCAATCGAAAAAGTGATCGGAGATACACACATCATCGTTGAGGATATCGCAGGAAAGAGTCCGATACCGGGTGTGAAGAAGCTGATGGCAAGAACCGGATGGCCGGGCATCAAGATTTTGATGTTCGCATTTGGGGATGATACGGCAAACGAACATCTTCCACATAATTACACCGACTGCAATCTTGTCGTTTATGCGGGAACGCATGACAATGAAACAATTGTTGGTTACTTCAGGGACAAAACAGATTATGAGCTTGCTTATCTGTACGAGTATCTGAATATCAAATATAAAGAAGAAATACCGGATGCGCTGATCCGGGCTGCCTATGCAAGCATTGCAGATGTGGTGATCATACAGATGCAGGATCTGATGAAGCTTGGAAATGAAGCGCGGATGAATGCACCATCCACCGTCGGGAGAAACTGGAGATGGAGGATTGGAACCGATGAACTGAGTGAGGAGCGAAGGGCATGGATCCGGACGCTTGCGTCGGTTTATCACAGATAATTATGTTATAAAGTGCAGATTGCATTTTATATAAAAACAAAGTTCATGAAAACTTTTTGGGAAAAAGAAAAGGAGAGGAAAAAAATGAAAAAGAAAGCAGTGTCATTATTAATGGTAGCAGCTATGATGACAACCATGGCAGCAGGATGCGGAAACAAAGCCGCAAACAATGCTGGAAGCGATGCAGCAGCAGACAACAGCACAACAAGTGATGCAGCAGCAGAGGAGACAGCAGGTACTGAGGCAGCAGCCGTAGATACCGCAGGTACTGAGGCAGCAGCCGCAGATTCTGAAGATGAGCCATGGTCCGGTACAATTACAGTATGGAGCCCACAGGAAGATCAGGATACAGGCTGGCTTGCAAAAGAGTGTGACGCATTCAACGCAGCTCATCCAAACTGGGATATCACTTTCAATTATGGTGTATGTGCAGAGGGTGATGCAAAAGCAACGGTTACACAGGATGTTGAAAACTCCGCAGATGTATATATGTTAGCAAACGATAACATCCCGGATCTGGTATCTGCAAATGCATTAGCAGAGCTTGGAGGAAGCTATCTTGACTATGTAACTACAACAAACTCTGATTCTATTACAGCATCTGTTACTTACAATGATGCAGTAGTGGCATTCCCGTTTACATCAAATACATGGTTCATGTACTATGATAAGAGTGTATTTTCAGATGATGATATTAAGAGCTTTGATACCATGTTAGAAAAAGGAAAAGTTTCTTTCCCATTATCTAACTCCTGGTATATTCAGGCTTTCTATGTAGCAAACGGATGTACATTATTTGGTGATGGTACTGATGCAGCAGCAGGTGTCGATTTTAGTGGTGACAAGGCAGCAGCAGTTACTGAGTATCTTGTAGACCTTTGCAAGAATCCAAACTTCATTAATGATGCAGACGGAGCAGGTATTGCCGGTTTACGTGATGGCAGCGTTAATGCCATTTTCTCAGGTACATGGGATGCAGAATCTGTAAAAGAAGCTCTTGGCGATAACATGGGTGTTGCAGCTCTTCCTACTGTAAATATCGGAGGAACAGAGGGTCAGATGAAATCCTTCATAGGATCTAAAGCAATCGGCGTTAATCCAAATACAGAGAATATGCAGGTTTCCATGGCTTTAGCGGCTTACCTTGCAGGTGAAGATGCCCAGAAAGATCATTATGATATGAGAAATATCCTTCCTACAAATACAAACATTGCAATCTCAGATGATGAAATTGCTACGGCAGTTACAAAAGTTATGACAGATACATCTATCATGCAGCCATTAGTAAGCGAAATGAGCAACTACTGGTCACCGGCTGAGAACATGGGTAAAGCACTGGTCGCTGGTGAGATCACAGCTGATAACGCAGCAGAGAAAACAGAAGATATGAATACAACAATGAACACAGACATTGCACAGTAAAAAGATTTCTTCTGATAGAAATCCCAGGGTGCCCGGACGGGCATCCTGGATGTTTCTACATTGAGATTTAAAGGAGGCCCATAACGTGAAAAAGGCTGGAATGAAAAAAGGAAAAAATAAAGAATTTTCAACACCGTACACGGTTACAAATGCGGTGGCAAAAGGAAATATAATCACAAAACTTTCCCTGTTAATTATGGGCTTAGGAAATATTGCACATAAACAAATTGGAAAGGGAATCATGTTTCTGGCAGTAGAAGCTGCATATATCTGGTACATGATTCAGTCAGGAATTTATAATTTATCTATGCTGCCATCTCTTGGATGGAGAGAGCAGGAAAAAGTATGGAACGAAAAAAAGAGTATTTATGAATATACAGCAGGTGACCAGTCATCACTGATTCTGTTGTATGGAGTGGCAACAGTTTATATTACAGCAATGTTTATCATTGTCTGGAGAGAGTCCGTAAAGAGCTCTTATAAATCGGAAGTGCTGGAAAAATCAGGAAAGCACTTAAACAACTTTAAAGAAGACTGCAAGAGTTTGTTAGATCAAAATTTATATAAATTACTGTTGGCAGCGCCGGTTATGGGAATTTTAATTTTTACGATCTTACCACTGATCTATAACATTACCATGGCGTTCACGAACTACAGTAAGGTCAACGATCATCTGGTATTATTTGACTGGGTGGGACTGGCAAATTTCAAGAAGATTTTAAACTTCGGTGACAGCATCGGCAAGCAGTTCTATTCCGTATTAGGATGGACACTGATCTGGGCCATTGTAGCAACCGCATTAAACTATATCCTCGGTATGATCTTAGCAATTATCATCAACCGTAAGGAGACAAAAGGAAAGGCATTTTGGAGATTCTGTTTTGTACTTTCCATCGCAGTACCGCAGTTCGTATCACTGCTGATCATGCGTACCATGTTACAACCGACCGGTATCGTCAATACGCTGTTATTAAAATATGGTCTGATCGATACCGCATTACCGTTCTTTTCAAATGCAACATGGGCAAGAGTAACGGTTATTGTTATTAACCTCTGGGTAGGTATTCCGTATACGTTACTTCAGGTAACTGGTATTTTACAGAATATTCCGGGTGAACTTTATGAGGCAGCAAAGATCGACGGAGCGAATGCTGTACAGACTTTCTTTAAGATCACATTGCCTTACATGTTATTCGTTATGACGCCGTACCTGATCACACAGTTTACGGGAAATATCAATAACTTCAATGTCATCTTCCTTCTGTCAGGTGGAAATCCTACTCCGGTGGATGCCACGGCAGGAAAGACAGACCTTCTTGTTACCTGGCTGTATAAGCTGACAGTTGATAAGAACTACTATAACTTAGGTGCCGTTATCGGTATTATGACATTTATTGTACTTGCGATCGTAGCATTGGTAACATATCGCAATACCGCATCCTATAAAGATGAGGAGGGATTCATGTAATGAACACGACACATACGAGTACAGCAGCAGTGGCTGCGAAAAAAAGTGGTGCATCCAATACGGCGAAAATCCGTAAAACAGTGATAAATGTGATTGTTCACATTTTCCTGGCAATACTGGCATTTATCTGGGTTCTCCCGATTTTCTGGGTAATCCTTACAAGTTTCCGTGGAGAGAAAGGTTCTTATGTAAGTACATTTTTCCCGAAAACCTATACATTTAATAATTACATCAAATTATTTACAGACACCAGTATTTTAAACTTTCCGAAGATGTTTATGAATACCTTTGTGATCGCAATTTTTACCTGCATCATTTCTACCATCTTTGTACTTTCAGTGGCATACAGTATGTCAAGAATGCGATTTAAGATGAGAAAACCGTTTATGAATATTGCGATGATCATTGGTCTGTTTCCATCTTTCATGTCCATGATCGCTGTGTACTATATTTTAAGAGCACTTAATTTAGCAGATGGTGCAATGATCCGTGTAGCACTTATCATCGTGTTCTCCGCCGGTTCCGGTGCAGGATTTTATGTTGCGAAGGGATTTTTTGATACAATCTCAAAATCGCTGGATGAGGCAGCGATTATCGATGGAGCGACAAGATGGAATGTATTTACAAAGATTACGGTACCGCTCAGTAAGCCGATCATCGTATATACGATTTTAACATCCTTTATGGGACCGTGGGTTGACTTTATTTTCGGTAAAGTTATCTGCCGTGCAGATGCACAGTATTACACCGTATCCATCGGTCTTTGGAAGATGCTTGAGAAAGAGTATATCGATAGCTGGTATACCTGTTTCGCAGCAGGAGCAGTTGTGGTATCAATCCCGATCGCAATTCTGTTCTTAATGACACAGAAGTTCTATGTGGAAGGTATGAGCGGAGCTGTCAAGGGCTGATCCACAGGATACAAATGGAATATGAGGGCACATTTTGGTGTGTCATTGGGCAGATGGGGAGTCTGCCGGGAGAGCAGGGACGGTTTGTTTCTGCTCTCTTTTTAAATTCATAGGAAATTGCGTCCTATGAATTTAAAAGCCCTCCGGGCAGGATGCGCATCTTGCGGAGCAGAAGTTAGCTGTAAACAGCACCGCTCGAGCGCGAAAGAGTCGCAAGCGACTCTTTATTCTAATAGAGTAGTTGAAGGATGCTGAGGTCAAATAGTGCAATCAGGAAGCTTGGGTGCACTATTGTGACTTTAACATAATTGAAAAAGCGCAGGCATATATGCGCAGAAATGAGGACTGAGATGAAAAAGAGAATCATTGCGGCTGTTTTAGCCGGTATGTTGATAGTTTCCGCAGGGGGATGTGGAAATGGGACAGCTTCATCAGGGAATGCTGTGGATAATTCGAATGGAATGGCGACGGAAAGTTCTGCGGATCAAGCCATAGCTTCTGCCGGGCAGGATGAAAATGCAGATGCTGACACGAAGGAGGGGGGAGTGACCGCCCTTTCTCTGATGCAGGAAGTCAATACCGGGGATGAACAGATCATTGATGATAATTACCGTACCTGGTATGAGGTGTTTGTGTACAGCTTTTTTGACAGCGACGGGGACGGCATCGGGGATCTGAATGGTCTGACAGAAAAGTTAGATTATATCAATGACGGTGATCCGGCGACAGATACGGATCTTGGATGTAACGGAATCTGGCTGATGCCGGTCATGCCATCGACAACCTACCATAAATATGATGTGACGGATTACTGTGATATTGACCCGGAATACGGTACGATGGACGATTTTAAAAATCTGATCGCCGCATGTCATGAGAGGGGAATCAATGTCATTATCGATCTTGTCATGAACCATACTTCCTCCCAGCATGAATGGTTTAAAACGGCAGCAGACTACCTGAAAAACCTGCCGGAGAGAGCAGAGCCGGATGCGTCGGAGTGTCCTTATGTGGATTACTATAATTTTTCTAAGGAAATGCAGGGCGGTTACAGTAAGCTCGATGGTACAGACTGGTATTATGAGGCGCAGTTCTGGAGCGAGATGCCGGATTTAAACCTTGGCAGTCAGGCAGTCCGTGATGAATTTGACAAGATCGTAGACTTCTGGCTTGATCTGGGGGTGGACGGATTCCGCCTGGATGCGGCAAAAGAGTATTACAGCGGAAGTGTGGATAAAAATGTGGAAGTGTTATCATGGTTTCATTCCATGGTAAAAGAGAAAAAAGAGGATGCCTATATCGTGGCGGAGGTCTGGACAGATCAGAATACCTACGCAAAATACTATGAGAGTGGTATTGACAGCTGTTTTGATTTTTCTTTTGCGGACAGCACCGGAACGATCACTTCCGTGCTTAAAAATGGTTCGGCATCTTCCTATGGAAAGGCGTTGGTAAATCTACAGGATAATCTTTCCCAGTACAGTGACAGCTATATCGATGCACCATTTTACACAAATCATGATATGGCACGAGGCGCAGGTTATTATTCTGGGGATGACAGTGAAAAACAGACAAAGATCGCGCAGACAATGAATCTGTTGATGTCTGGAAGTGCTTTTCTGTATTATGGAGAGGAACTGGGCATGAAGGGTTCCGGTAAGGATGAAAATAAGCGTGCACCGATGTATTGGAGCGAAGATAGCGCAGTCGATGGAATGTGCAAGGGACCTGCTGATATGGATGCCATAAAAATGAAATACGGTGCGCTCGAAACACAGGAGGAAGATGGAAACTCTATTTACCAGTTTGTAAAACAGACGATAAAACTCCGCAATGAGTACCCGGAAATAGCCCGTGGAACAGTAAAGTTTGAGGAGAATATTTCAGATGACAAGGTATGTGTCATAAAGAAAACATATGGTGATTCGGAAATACTTCTGGTTTACAATCTTGCTCCGGAGAGTGCGGATGTAGATTTATCCGGAGTTACAGTTGGAGAAAAGAGCGGAAGTGATCTTGCAGTTGGCGGTGTACTGCTGACGGGCACAGAAGAGGCTGTGCTCCAGTATGGAACACTGACAATGCCGGGATATTCGGTGGTGATAGTGAAATAATATGTCAGGCTGTGCTGGGCAGATTTAAGAAATTACGGACAGAGCAGGCAGTAATGTGCCTGCCAATCCAATTAGTAGTTCAGCAGGAAATCCGCAAATTTCGTATAGTAATCTTTCTGCTCGGAGCGGCTGAAAACACCAAAGTAGCAGCTGTCATAAATGCCATATTTCTGGATCCACTGATTATCGGTCAGTTCGATCGCACATGGATAGGACTCTGACTCGCCATCATCGGTGGAGTAGATCAGATGATCTTTATATTTTTCCAGCACATCATCCGAAACATAGGTGCGCAGATCCATCAGCGCACCTTCTTCGGCATAATCGGTGTAAACACTTCCTGTACCGAAAAACAGATCCTCGCCGCCGGCACCGATCATCGTGGAAAGTACCATGTAGTCGTTGTAGTCCGTTGTTGCATTTGGATCATCGGAAAACTGCAGATTTGCAGAAACGTCGATTGGCTGCTGTTTTTTATCATAACCGGTAGCATCAGAAAATTCGTCAAACGCAGCCTCGGCATTTTCACTGGTTGTCTGGACATTGATCATGATGACGCTGAGTACCGGCTTGCGGTAAGTGATAAAATGATATCCCAGACCAATCACGATCGCAGCAATGACACCTCCAAATAAAATATGCAGTTTGTAATAGTCCCAGATATACTGAACTTTTGCCTTGTTCGAAAGTGCTTTAAAATCTGTCTTTTTTTCCATGGTAATCCTCATTTCTGAGCAGCTTGTTGCGAAGATGCGACGAGAATCTCAAATTCTCGTCTGTCGTAAAAGCTATTTGTTTTTGCTCAGAAACAAATAGCCGTGCGAAAAATAAGCTATTGAGCTTATTTTTCACACTATTCTCCAATTCTAAATATTTGTCATGTATTTTTGCCATTTACTCCACCGGTATCATTCTACTAGCATAACATACTTAAAAAAATGAAAAAAGTGCCAATTCATGAAGTTTTTCTAAAAATTGTTATTGTTTATACTGCATGCGCAAATGATAACTAAAAATTTTCTGTACTCTGGTCGGATCCAGAAAGAGAAAGTAAGAGGAGCAGGAAACATTCTGGGAAAAACTGATTGGACTGTTCCGGCAAAAACTGAAAAATTAAATTAATTATTAAAGAAGGTCTATGATTTTCAGGACCTTGTTTTTTTTGTCGATATTACAGTATTTTAATTTATTCATGATTTCTTCATCCAGGGATTTTTCTTTTTCAGGATCATGTTTGTAGGTATATTCTGCAGAAATGAAATAATCGACGCTGCATTGCAGGAGATTGGCGATTTTGATCAGTGTAGTGAGTGAAGGATTCGCTCTGCCACATTCGATATTCGAGATATGGCTTGGATTTACGTCGAGTGCATTTGCAATAGATTCCTGGGTAATCCCCAGTGATTTTCGTCGTTCTTTAATTTTCAGTCCGATTGCTTTGAAATCGAGATCATTCATCGAAATATTACCTCTTATATAATATGTGTTAATTTTAATGTACTATTCATGGTAGATGAATGAGGTAAAACAAAATAACATTATCTATGACTAAAGTATTAGATGAAAAGTGACGATATAAGAAATAAAATAAGATACGGGTGAAGGAGTGTGAACAAGAAAATTTCAAAGAGATGAAAGGATAGTTCGGGAATGAAACGGTGGAGGTACGGAGTATGAAGAAAAAAATGAATCGAATAGGGCGATTTCTAAGTGTATTTTTTGTTGCATTATTTTTTGTAAGTCTGACTACAGTTAATGCAACGCAGGTTCGAACTGGTTATTATAACAGATCATATACATTAGGGAACAATCAGGCTGATAATATTGTGGCGGTGGCACAGGCGCAGATGGGTAAAACAAAAGCGCAACTTAATTATACGGAAGCATGGTGTGCAGATTTTGTATCGGACTGCGCGAGCCTGGCGGGTATTAGTAATATCATTCCAGGCAATGGATATTGTCAGACGCTATATAACAATATCAAAAATAAAGGTGGACAGGATGTTTCGTCACCTCAAAAGGGAGATATTGTTTTTTACTATTGCAAGAGTTGTTCGGTGCATTGGTGTCATGTTGGAATTATGATCAATTCTTCCCAGTCGGTAGAAGGAAACTATAATGGAAAGGTTTCTTTAGTTAATGGTATTTACAAAGATGGGAATGGACATTCACTTGCAAATGGACATATTACACGAAGATTTATACGTCCAGCGTATGCATCAGCAAAACCATTCCATATAAATATTGATTCGCCAAAGGCAGGCGCAAGTACAACATCTGGAATTACGGCAGAGGGATGGGCAATTTATGGAAATGGAGTAACAAATGTAACTTGTAATATTAATGGAAACACATATAACTGTTCCAGAAAATCCCGTCCGGATGTTGCAGAGAGAAATCCGGGATACCCGACCGGAAATGAAGGATTTTCCTATTATATTCCTGAACATCTCATGCATCCGGGAACGAATCAGCTTACGTTTACCGCGTATAATGGAAATACTGTGTTGGGATCGTCAACACGTACATTTCAATATAATATGACGGCATCAAAAACCCTGTCAGATGGTTTATATACCATAGTGTCAGCGGTGAATAATAACAGCGTTTTTGATATTGAATGGGCATCCATGGTGGATGAAGGAAATCTGGTTATTTCAAACCGCAATGGCGGAAACAACCAGAAGTTTGATGTCACTTATCTTGGAAACGGATATTATAAAATAGAGGCACATCATTCGAAAAAAGCACTGGATGTTTATAATGCGAGCACAGAGCGGCTGGCGAATGTGCAGCAGTGTGGTTATCATGGAGGAATGAACCAGAAATGGATACTGCGAAGTGCGGGTGACGGCTATTATTATATTATTTCTGCAAATAATGGAATGTATATGGATCTTCCAAATGCAGATATATCGCCTGGAAACAGTATATGGATGAACTGGGGAAATGGTTCACCGGCAGAAAAATGGAAATTTGAATCGACCACAGAGAAAAGAGAGGAATATAACTTTACATATATTAACTGTGATGGATCAAGAACTTATTTATGTGGTCCTGGATCGACCATTAGAATCAGGGCAGACCAGATAAAAAATGGAAAACGGTTTAAAAAGTTCCAGGTAAAATCTGGAAATGTAAAAATTGTGTTTGTTTTTTATCCCTTTCTTTCAACAATATAGAATTATATATCTGTATGCTTTTTTGTCATGCTTTTCTGAGGTTATTATACCTGTGTGGTTTTTTCAAGGTATTGAGAAGATGAAGTATTTGACTTATATAAGGACAACAAGTATAGTTCTCTATACTATACTTGTTTTTACTTTTATTAAAAAAGAAATGGACTTTACACTTTTAGCCTTATTACAATCTTTGGCTAATATTACTGCAGGTGTATTTTCATTAATATTATTATTAATTTTTTGTAGAGTCAAATTTGTATTTCCTACTTTCAGAGTGATGAAAGAAACTTTTTGTAATAGTACACCGTTTTTCGTTTCCAGAGTTTCGTTTTTATTGAATACGAATATAGCTAAAACGATGAGTGGGTTATTTCTGAATATGCATACTGTTGCCGCATTTGATTTGTCTCAGAAAATTTTATCTTTTGTGTCTGTTCCCATACAAATGCTGAATCAGGCGATTTATCCTCATGTTGCAAAAAATCCAATTAAATCATTTTCTGTAAAGATGCTATATGTTATAGCTGCATTATCTTTGATTTTATCTGTTTTACTTTTTTTTCTAGCACCCTATATCATTCTTTATTTTTCAGCGCAACTATATGCTGAAGCTCTAATTTTTATAAGGATCTTGTGTCTTTATGTATTTTGTTTTGGTATTAATACTTATTTAGGGACTCCACTTCTTGTCGCTTATGGTTTTTATAAGCCATTTAACTTCAGTGTAATATATTCTACTTTATTTGTGTGCTCTTTGTACGGGATTTTATACGTATTTAATTTATTGGGTGGGGAGTGCTTTGCTTTAGCAATGTTCTTAACAGAGCTTTTTATTCTGATATATAGATTTTATTATTGTTTGAAATTTAAATTGATATAAAAATAATGGAAAAGATATCTAACTATAATACTGATGGTACTATGTTGCGAAAGCAACAAGAACGTATGTTCGAAATGTTATGTGTAATAGATGATATTTGTGTCAAGAATGAAATTAATTATTGGTTATCTGGTGGAACTCTTTTAGGAGCTGTTAGGCATGGAGGTTTTATACCATGGGATGATGATTTAGATATTCAACTGATGAAAGATGACTATAATAAATTACTAGGTTTATTAAAGACAGAACTTCCTGAACAATACCAGTTACAAACATCTAAGACTGATAGAAACTATTTCGCAAGATATGCGAAAGTAAGAGATGTGAATTCTTTGCTTGAAGATAGTGATTATACTTTGGGATATAAATATAAAGGGATATTTATAGATATTTTTTCTGTTGAAAAAGCAAATAAATTTCTAGTAAAGATATCTGCTTTTATGCAATGGTATCTATTGATCTCTTCATATTCTATGGTACATAAGAAAACTAAAATGCAATTGAATCTTTTTTCATTATGGAATAAGTTTTTAGGTACTTTTTATTCTGGATTCAGACTATTTGGTAAATTGTTTGCCAAGAAAATTAATTATTCTTATGGAGTTTACTATCCTTTAAATTGTGATTATACTACTATATTTCCATTAACAACAATTGAGTTTGAAGGACGTATGTTTAAAGTTCCGGGAAATTATAATTTATATTTATGTAATATATATGGTGATTATATGAAACTTCCTCCAGAGGAAGAAAGAGAAAATCATAATATAAGAGTGGTTCATATTGTTTAGTTCTCACTATATTTATGTTAATAGTAATACTACTGACTCTAATCTTAATATATATATTATA
>OGXL01000794.1_pt1 | contig 27905 bp, 12 predicted proteins | sample 1576311 | NCBI WGS metagenome assembly OGXL01 (sample SAMEA3541564, study PRJEB24748) | human gut metagenome | biome: human gut; feature: human-associated habitat; material: faeces | place: China | collected 2012 | reverse complement strand
TCGCGCTTCGCGCTCAGGGCGCCACGTCGGCCTGCGGCCTCCTCGCAATGACAAACTTGGGGGCCTCGTACCGCTGAATTGCTGCTGTACTACCTGCAACTGCCTTAGGCGCTCAGGGAACGCCGCTGCAGCCGAGCCGTCCAAATATCCGGGTATGCATCCCTGAAAATGGGGGAAAGCTGTCGCTGTGGGAGGGTTCACAAAACGTTCAAAAAAAACTTCCGTTTGGGTATTGACAAAGTTGCGTTTGGGGGGTATAGTTAGCTTAGCACTCAGGGGTACGGAGTGCTAAAGGAAAACAAGGAGGTCAAAGCCATGGAGCTTTCGGAGCGCAAACAGAAGATCCTGAAGGCCATTGTGGACCTCTACATCCGCAGCGCAGAGCCGGTCGGCTCCAAGACGATCGCCGCGCTGCCGGATATGAACTTCTCCTCTGCGACCATCCGCAACGAAATGGCCGAGCTGACGACGCTCGGCTTTCTGGAGCAGCCGCACACGTCGGCCGGGCGCATCCCGAGCCCCGCGGGCTACCGCTTCTACATCGACCGTCTGATGCAGGATTACCGCCTCTCCGTCGACGAGACGCAGAGCATCAATCAGGCCATGGAATCGCGTATGCAGGAGCTGGACAAGGCCATGAGCCAGGTCGGCAAGCTCGTCTCCAAGCTGACGAACCTCCCGGCCTATACCATGACGGCTCCGGCCGGGGAAGTGACTGTCCGCCATTTCGAGATCATCCTCGCGGACGCCGGGAGCTTCATTCTCGTGGTCATGACGTCCGATGAAAACGTCAAGAACCGCCTTATCAAGCTGCCGCTGCATGTGACGGAGCAGGACCTCAAGCTCCTGTCCGCCGTGCTCAATGCGAGCCTCACCGGGCTTCCCGCCTCCGGCTTCACGCCAGAGGTCATGAACCGCGTGACGCGCAGCGCAGGCGCCGCAGCGAGCCTCGTGCCCGTCATCGTCGATTTTACGACGCATGTGCTCGAGGAGGCTCATCGCTCGGAAATTTACCTTACCGGGCAGAACCGCCTGCTGGGCCAGCCGGAATATCAGGACCTGACCAAGGCACAGGAGGTGCTCGGCGCACTGGATGAAGACACGCTCTCCAACCTGCCCGCCCGGCTCGATCCGGACAGCCCCGTTCAGATCCTCGTCGGCCCGGAAAACGTTGCGCAGGAGCTGAAGGATACCTCCGTCGTCGTGACGCGCTTTGACATCGGCGACGGCATGCAGGGCATGATCGGTGTGGTCGGCCCGCAGCGCATGGATTACGCACAGATCACCGCACGATTAAGCTACTTTGCCGAAGGGCTTGGCCGGATGTTCGGCAAGCCGGAGCTGCCCGCGGCCCCAAAGCCGGAGGTGCACGAGGCAAAGGAGGAGGAATAAATTTTGGCAAAGAAACACGAAGAACCCGAAAAGAACGAGAAGGAGCCTGCCGCTCCGGAGGCCGCCAAGCAGGCGGAAGCGCCGCAGCAGCCGGAAGGCTCCAAGCAAAAGGCCGAGTCCAAACAGCCCGATGCGCTGGAGCAGGCCAAGGCCGCGCAGGCGCAGGAGCACGATCAGTTTCTGCGGCTGGCTGCAGAATATGACAACTTCCGCAAGCGCACGCAGCGCGAAAAGGACGGCATCTATCAGGATGCCGTTGCCGATACGGTGAAGAAGTTCCTTCCCGTCTATGATAACCTCGAGCGGGCCCTGCATCACGAGACCGCAGACGAGGCCTATAAAAAGGGCGTGGAGATGACCCTGACAGAGCTTGTCAAGATCCTCGACGCGCTGGGCGTCAAGCCCTTCGGCGAAGCGGGCGAGACCTTCGATCCGCAGCGCCACAATGCCGTGATGCACATCGAGGACGAGAGCCTCGGGGAAAACGTCATCGCAGAGGTTTTCCAGACCGGCTTTGCCCACGGCGATAAGGTCATCCGCTTCGCCATGGTGAAGGTCGCAAATTAAATCAGTAAGTTACTTCTAAGTTACTTCTTTGGGAGGATTTGAATTATGGGAAAAATTATTGGTATTGATCTTGGCACGACGAATTCCTGTGTCGCCGTGATGGAAGGCGGCGAGCCCGTCGTTATCGCGAATGCCGAAGGCAATCGCACCACTCCGTCCGTTGTTGCATTCTCGAAGACCGGTGAGCGTATGGTCGGTCAGGTCGCAAAGCGTCAGGCCGTTACGAACGCAGACCGCACGATCTCTTCGATCAAGCGCCACATGGGCACCGACTATAAGGTCGACATCGACGGCAAGAAGTACACCCCGCAGGAGATCTCCGCTATGATCCTGCGTAAGCTGAAGGCAGACGCTGAGGCTTACCTGGGCCAGCCCGTGACCGAAGCGGTCATCACCGTCCCGGCTTACTTCAACGACGCTCAGCGTCAGGCCACGAAGGACGCAGGCAAGATCGCCGGCCTGGATGTCAAGCGTATCATCAACGAGCCGACGGCCGCTGCACTGGCCTACGGCGTCGATAAGGAATCCTCGCAGAAGATCATGGTCTATGATCTGGGCGGCGGCACGTTCGATGTCTCCATTCTGGACATCGGCGACGGTGTCATCGAGGTCCTTGCCACGAACGGCAACACCCACCTCGGCGGCGATGATTTCGATCAGTGCATCATCGATTACCTTGTTGCCGAGTTCAAGAAGGCCGAGGGCATCGACCTCTCCGGCGATAAGGTCGCCATGCAGCGCCTGAAGGAAGCTGCCGAGAAGGCGAAGATCGAGCTGTCCGGCGTGACGAGCTCCACCATCAACCTGCCGTATATCACGGCGGACGCCACCGGCCCGAAGCATCTGGATGTCACGCTGACGCGCGCAAAGTTCAATGAGCTGACGGCCCACCTCGTGCAGGATACGCTGAAGCCCGTCCGTCAGGCCATGGCAGACGCCGGTCTGAAGGCAAGCGACCTGAGCAAGGTCCTGCTCGTCGGCGGCTCGAGCCGTATCCCGGCCGTGCAGGAGGCTGTCAAGAGCATCACCGGCAAGGAAGGCTTCAAGGGCATCAACCCCGATGAGTGCGTGGCTGTCGGCGCGGCCATCCAGGGCGGCGTCCTTGGCGGCGACGTCAAGGGCATGGTCCTGCTGGATGTCACCCCGCTGTCCCTCGGCATCGAGACCATGGGCGGCGTGTTCACCCGCCTGATCGATCGCAACACCACCATTCCGACGCATAAGAGCCAGATCTTCTCCACCGCTGCAGATGGCCAGACCTCCGTTGAGGTCCATGTCCTGCAGGGCGAGCGTGAAATGGCTGCCTACAACAAGACACTGGGCAAGTTCCAGCTCACCGGCATCGCTCCGGCGCCCCGCGGCGTGCCGCAGATCGAGGTCAGCTTTGACATCGATGCCAACGGCATCGTGAATGTCTCCGCAAAGGACCTCAGCACCGGCAAGGAGCAGAACATCACCATCACCGCTTCCTCCAACCTCTCCAAGGAGGACATCGACAAGGCCGTCAAGGAGGCCGAGCAGTTCGCCGCTGAGGATAAGAAGCACAAGGATGAGGTCGACACCCACAACGCAGCCGATCAGGTCATCTACCAGACGGAGAAGACCCTGAACGAGCTTGGCGACAAGGTCTCCGAGTCCGAGAAGGCGCCCGTGCAGGCAGCTCTCGAGGATCTGAAGACGAAGAACAAGGGCAATGACATCGAGGCCATCAAGGCCGCGACCGACGCCGTGCAGAAGGCGTTCTACGCCATCTCCGAGAAGCTGTATCAGCAGGCCGCCCCGCAGCAGGGCGAGGCCAATAACGGCGGTGCAGCGAACAACGGCGGCCATGACGACGGCGTAGTCGATGCGGACTACGAGGAAGTCAAGGATTAAGGACGAATGTATGCGGCAGGCGGCGGCTTCGGCCACCGCCTGCCCTGCGTCGGCCGCCCGAAAGGGTAGCAGGAGAGGTGAGCAGCATGGCAAATGAGAACAAGCGAGATTATTATGAGGTCCTTGGCCTCAAAAAGGATGCGACGGACGCCGATATCAAGCGCGCCTACCGCAAGCTTGCCGCGCAGTATCATCCGGACGTGAACCACGATCCGGGCGCGGAAGAAAAATTCAAGGAGATCAACGAGGCCAACGAGGTGCTCTCCGATCCGGATAAGCGCGCGCGCTACGATCAGTACGGCTTCGCGGGTGTCGACCCGAATTTCAACCCGAATGCGGGCGGCAGCCCGTTCGGCGGTGCAGGATTCGGCGATTTCGGCGACCTCGGCGATATTTTCGGCAGCTTTTTCGGCGGCGGCGGCCGCAGCACGCGCCGCAGCGCCAGCGCCCCCATGCAGGGCGACGACATCGGCGCGCGCGTTGAGCTGACGTTTGAAGAGGCGGCCTTCGGTGCGGAGAAGGAGGTCACGGTCTCTCGCGTGGAGGACTGCGACCAGTGCCACGGCAGCGGCGCAGCTCCCGGCACGAGCGCCGAGACCTGCCCACGCTGTAAGGGCACGGGCTCCGTGCGCACGCAGCAGAATTTCATGGGCATGACCATGCAGTCCACGGCGGCCTGCCCGGATTGCCGCGGCACCGGCAGGATCATCCGCACCCCGTGCAGCCGCTGCAAGGGCAAGGGCAAGGTGCGCCGCAGCCACAAGCTGATGGTGAAGTTCCCCGCCGGTATCGACGACGGCCAGACGCTGCGCGTGCGCGGCGAGGGCAACACCGGACTCAACGGCGGCCCGAGCGGCGATCTGATGGTCACGGTCAGCGTCCGCAGCCACCCGCTGTTCACGCGGCAGGGGCAGGATGTCTACTGTGAGATGCCCATCACGTTTACGCAGGCTGCCTGCGGCGCGGAGGTCGAGGTGCCGACGCTCGACGGCAAGGTCCGCTATACGATCGGCGAGGGCACGCAGACCGGCACGACGTTCCGCCTGAAGGGCAAGGGCATCCCTTATGTCAACGGGCGCAGCCGCGGCGACCAATATGTCACCGTCGTTGTGGAGACGCCGACCCGCCTGACGCGCGAGCAGAAGGAGCTGCTGCGCAAGTTCGAGGAGGCGACTTCCGAAAGCGCACAGCCAAAACGAAAGAAGTTTTTTGAGAAGCTGCGCGACGCCTTCGACAAATAAGGGCAACGCCGCATAATTGCATCTTCGGCCTTCGTCGGATATTTTTCGCCGACCCATCGGTTTGGAAAGTTTGATGTACACAAAGTACATCTGCACTTTCCAAATCTCGTCTCGACAAAAAATCTCTCGCCGAATGCTCTCGCTGAATTGTGCGGTGTTGCCATATGCAAAAAATTACCATGCGGCCGCTGTAATGCGGCCGCTTTTTCCGGGAGAAAATCGATGACCCTGAACGGCAGAAGCATCCCGATCCCTGACCCGTGGTCCGGAAACGCGGTTTGACCGAATCACGACAGAAAGGATCGATCTTTGAATTTGAATAACCCGTTTGCTTCCATGCGGGCCAGAGACTGGGCACTCTGGCTCGGTTCGCTGGCCGTCGTGGCCGTGTCCAACTTCCTCGGCGGCGACGTCGACCCGCTGACGCTGATCGCCGCCCTGACCGGCGTGACGGCCCTGATGCTCGCGGCCAAGGGGCAGGTCTTCGCGCAGTATCTCATGATCGTGTTCTGCCTGCTCTACGGCGCCATCTCCTGCCGCTTTCGCTACTGGGGCGAGATGCTCACCTATCTCGGCATGAGCCTGCCCATGGCGGTCTGGTCCGCCGTGACGTGGCGGCGCAACACGGCGCACGAGGCGGGCAGCGCCGTGGCCATCCGCCGCCTGACCGGCCACGATCTGGCCCTGCTCGTGCTGGCCACCGTCGCGGTGACGGCCCTGTTCGGCTGGCTGCTGGCGGCGCTCGATACGCCGAACCTCGGCTTCAGCATCCTGTCCGTCGCCACGAGCTTTCTCGCGGCCGCCCTGACCATGCTCCGCTCGTCGTATTATGGCCTCGGCTACGCGGCGAACGACATCGTGCTCGTCGTGCTGTGGGTGCTGGCCTCGTGCGAGGACCCCGCCTATATCCCCGTGGCGGTGAATTTCGGCATCTTCCTGTTCCATGATTTCTATGGCTTCCTCAGCTGGAAAAAGCGTGAGCGCCATATGGCCCAGACTGCATAAAAACCGGCGCGCTGCAGAACATGCAGCGCGCCATTTTTTAGATCCTCTTGCATTTGCCGACCACATCGGGTAATATGATGGTGTGTCAGTGATTTGTAAGAAAGAGCCTGACTGACGCGGATCATGAGATGGAAAGGAGAAAGACGTATGCACTTCTACAGGATCGTCAGACTGCTGTATCATTTCCCGGAGCGCGCGATCTGAGGCTCCGGATCGGAGGAAACGGAGTCCCGGATATGGAGGAACCACAATCAGGGAGGACACGTTTCAAATGAAAAAAATTCTTTCGCTTTTAGACAAAAACAAAAGATTTTTCCTGCTGACATTGCTCGTCAGCATCGTTTACTCTGCGATCAGCGTCGCGATCCCCACGATCTCCGGTCGGCTGATCACCTCCGTTGTCGCGGATTCCGCCAATCGCACGAGACTGCTCTGCATCTTTCTGCTCATCAGCCTCTTTCAGCTCTGCTTTGCCGAATTGGATGAGTACATGGGCAATACGCTCAAAATAAGGCAGAAGAAGCAGATGCGCCGGAATGCGTTTCATGCCTTCTCCGCGCAGGACAGCGCCAAACGCGAGGATATCTCCGCCTTTGTGTCGTTTGTGAACAACGATATCCCGAGCGTGGCGGAGCAGTATGTTCTGGGCACCATTGATATGATAAAATGCATGAGCATTCTGGCGTTTTCCGCGCTGTCGCTGCTCTATATTCACTGGGTGCTGGCTCTTGTCATCGTGGGCGTGAGCCTGCTGATCGTCGCTCTTCCCAATACGATGCGAAAAAGAGGCGGAGCGGCCAGAAAGCGCTATTCAGGCGTGCTGGCAAACTACAATACGACGCTGCGATCGATCCTGGACGGCCTGCGGCTTGTGAAGGCCTACCGCTGCCGGAAATATGCGGCGGAGTCCGTCGATTCCGCCGACGACGGCATTGCACGCAGCGAAATGACCTTGCTGAAATATCAGCTGGTCACGCAGGGAATCACGACCGCGCTGCAGGTGGCAAAAACAGTCCTGATCCTGCTGATCGGCCTCTATCTGATCTCCAAAAAGGAGATCGATGTCGGCAGCCTTGTCGCGGTGATCCAGCTGGCAGAGGTGATCAGCGCCCCGATCGAGGTTCTGGCGTACCTGCGGCATGGGCGGAATGAGGTTCTGCCGATCCTTGCACAGTATCAGAGCATGATCGGGCGGAAACCGGAAGGGGACGACCGCCGGACGGCGTGCGCCGGGGCGTTGGAGCAGCTGGCCGTTGACCATCTTTCTTACCGCGCAGAGGAACTCGCCATTCTGAAGGACGTCTGCGCCCGCTTTACGGCCGGGCGGAAGTATCTGATCACCGGAGAGAGCGGAAGCGGAAAATCCACCCTGCTCCGGCTGATCGCGCAGATCGGCGATCTTCAGTATGGCGGGAGAATCCTCTATAACGGGCACGAAATCAGAACGATCCCATACGGCGCATATTATGAAAGCATTTGCCCCGTCTTTCAAGAGCCCTATCTCTTCTACGCAACGCTGGAGGACAACATCTGCGTCGGCCGCCCGATCCCGCGGGATATCTATCTGGATGTGATCCGGAAGCTGAATCTGGAGTATCTGCTGGACCGGTATCACGGTCAGGAGCTGACGCCGGAGAGAATGGAGACGCTGTCCGGCGGAGAACGGCAGCGCGTGGCGCTGGCGCGGGCGATGGTCGGACGGCCCTCTGTCTACCTGCTGGATGAGGTGACCTCCGCACTGGATCAGGCGAATGCCGAGCTGGTGGAGCGGCTGCTATTGGAGGAGCCTTCGATGGTCCTTCACATCTGCCACAAGCCGAACCCCGCACTGCGGGACCGGTACGACGGGATATACGAATTATCCGACGGCGTATTGACTCCGGTGAACCCATAATAAAAGAAAGTGCAGCCACCGGCATAGCCGATGGCTGCACTTGACTGTTATCAGCCCTTTGCGGCGGCGAAGCCCGCCTCGAGGTCTGCGATAAGATCGTCGGCATGCTCCGTGCCGATGGACAGGCGGATGGTGTTCGGGCGGATGCCCTGATCGAGCAGCTCCTCCGGCGTGAGCTGGGAGTGCGTCGTCGTGGCCGGGTGGATGACGAGGCTCTTGACGTCCGCGACGTTGGCCAGCAGGGAGAAGATCTGCAGGTGGTCGATGAAGCGGTGCGCCTCGGCCTCGCCGCCCGCGATCTCAAAGGTGAAGATGGAGCCGCCGCCGTTCGGGAAGTACTTCTGATACAGCGCGTGGTCCGGGTGGTCCGGCAGCGACGGATGGTTGACGCGCGCGACCTGCGGGTGCGCCGCCAGCCACGAGACGATTCTCTTCGTGTTCTCCGCATGGCGGTCGAGGCGCAGCGAGAGCGTCTCGATGCCCTGCAGCAGCAGGAAGGCGTTGAATGGGGAGATGGTCGCGCCGGTGTCGCGCAGGAGAATGGCGCGGACATAGGTCACAAAGGCTGCCTTGCCTGCCGCCTGCACGAACGAGATGCCGTGATAGCTGGGGTTCGGTGCAGCGAGCTGCGGATAGCTGCCGCTGGCCGCCCAGTCGAACGTACCGGCGTCGACGATGATGCCGCCGAGCGTCGTGCCGTGGCCGCCGAGGAACTTCGTGGCGGAGTGGACGACGATGTCCGCGCCGAGCGGGATGACCTTGACCCAGTAGGGCGTGCCGAACGTGTTGTCAATGACGAGCGGCAGGCCGTGGCGGTGGGCGACGGCGGCAATGGCCTCGATGTTCGGAATGTCGCAGTTCGGGTTGCCCAGCGTCTCGAGATAGACGGCGCGGGTGTTCGGCTGGATGGCCGCCTCGACCGCTGCGGCGTCGTGCGCGTCCACGAACGTTGCCGTGATGCCGTACTGCGGCAGCGTGTGTGCCAGCAGGTTATAGGTGCCGCCGTAGATCGTCTTCTGCGCGACAATGTGGTCGCCCTGCCGCGCCAGCGCCTGAATGGTATAGGTGACGGCCGCTGCGCCGGAGGCAGTGGCCAGAGCGGCCACGCCGCCCTCAAGGGCCGCCACGCGCTGCTCGAGCACGTCCTGCGTGGAGTTCGTCAGGCGGCCGTAGATGTTGCCCGCGTCCGTCAGGCCGAAGCGGGCCGCAGCCTGTGCGCAGTCACGGAATACATAGGACGTCGTCTGGTAGATGGGCACGGCGCGCGCGCCGGTGGCGGGATCGGGCTGCTCCTGTCCGACGTGAAGCTGCAGGGTCTCAAAATGATAGCTCATGGGGATGTCTCCTTTGTGATTCTTTCAGATCGTATGGACGGGATTTTTCTGTCCATCGGTATTTCGGCAACAAAAAAGCCGGGGCTGAAAACAGCTCCCGGTCAGAGAAACGGTCATGGAGTGCGGCTCCTCACTCACGGCATGCTCCGCGCATGGCAGCACGCCCGGCCAGTTCTTCTGCCCGGGAGCCCAGCATTCGTTCTGCTGCAAAGAACATTGCTGCCACCTCACTTCGTTTGATGGACGCATCATAGCACATAAATCTGACTTTGTCAATAGGTATTATAGGAAAAGAGGGAAAAAGCAGGAAATGGGAAATGGAAAGTTAGCACAAGGCTGCCAGTCGGGCGTTGTAGGGGGCGGCGTCCTCGACGTCCCATGGGGCACTGCCGATTTGCACAGGCTATCGTTAAAATGGGAAACGCCGAAGTATGGGGTGTAGCGGCGCTCCCTGAGCGCCCTGCACAGGGGAATTCAACGGCAGGAGGGCGCTGGTGCACCACGGAACCACCTGACGTGTCATTGCGAGGAGGCACAGCCGACGTGGCGTCCTGAGCGCGAAGCGCGAGGAAGTGCCCTTGGGGTGCAATCTCGCTGTATCCGGTTGAATAACAGGAAGGCTGCGGCGAATTCGTAAGCTGCCGCAGGAGATTCCCACGTCGCTTCGCTCCTCAGAATGACAAACCTGAACGCCTGCACGTTCGACGAAAATGCCCAACAACCTGCAGGCCTCCATGGCGCTCACTCCCCGTAAAGGGGACGCCGCATCCGTAAGGCGGCAAAGCCGCCAACGGCTGCGCAGTGAGCGCCGCTACAGACGCAATCGGTGCACAGCGTTTTCACGGCAGCCGGTACGAACTGTGAGTGCCTCCCCGAGATTGCCACGTCGGCCGTTGGCCTCCTCGCAATGACAAATCGGGGGCCCCTACCGTTTTTACGATAGCCGGTTCGAATCGGCGGTTTACCGCCGGGCCTGGCTGTCCCCTCCCCTACAAAACAAATCATATCCGAAATTCTGACGGAAAGTGGGAAAATTCCTGCTTTCCGCATTTTGACATGCTCGAAATTCCTTTTTCCGGAGGTGTATCATGGAACTGATCCTCGATCTTCTGCGGCGGCTGCCCGATTATCCCCGCCTGCGGACCGCGCTGGAGAGCGCGCAGGCTGTCGGCGTATCCGGCGCGGCGCAGATCAACCGTTCCCATCTCATCGCGGCCCTCTGCCGCGACACGGCCCGGCCCGCCGTGGTCGTCTGCCAGGATGAAATGGCCGCACGGCGCACGCAGAGTGAGCTTGCCGCCTTCCTCGGCGCGGAGGCCCCTATCCTGCCGACGCGCGACCTGATGTTTTATGACGCCTCCGCCATCTCGCGCGGCTGGGAGCAGCAGCGCCTGCGCTGCCTTTACGATCTGGCGCGCGGCAAAACGCCCCTGCTCCTGACGACGCTCGAGGCGTTTTCCCTGCGGACGATGCCGAAGGCGCAGCTGTTCTCCGCCGCGATGCGCCTGCTGCCCGGCGCGCAGCTCGAACTGGACGAGCTGATCTCCCGCCTGCTGCACGCGGGCTATTCCCGCTGCTCCCTCGTGGAGGGCGCGGGCCAGTTCAGCGTGCGCGGCGGCATTGTGGACATCTTCTCCCCGGCGGAGGAGCGCCCGGTGCGTCTGGAATTCTTCGGCGACGAGATCGACACCATGGGCTATTTTGACCCCGTCACGCAGCGGCGCGTCGAAAATGCCGATGAGCTCGTCATCCTGCCCGTGGCCGAAACACTGCCTGCCCTGCACCCCGGCGGCATCGAGGGGCTGGCGCAGGAGCTGGACGGCCTGCTGGCCCGCCAGCGCCGCCGCAAAACGCCGAACGAGGCTCTGATGCGCACGCTGCAGGCAGACGCCGACGCGCTGCGGAACGGACTGACCTTCTCGGCGGCCGACCGCTATCAGGCCCTCATCTATCCGGAGTTCGCCTGCGCCGCGGACTACCTGCCCGCCGAGGCGCTGGTGTTCTTCTGCGACCACGGGAATCTGCGCCGCAGCGCGCAGCGCGCGCAGGAGGAGCTGGGCATGATGCTCGACAGCCTGCTGCAGTCCGGCCTGCTGTGCGGCGAGCTGTGCGATTTTTCCGCAGACTGGGAGCAGCTGTGCGGCCGCGTGGCCGGGCACGGCGCGGCGTTCTTCGACTCGTTCCTCGCCGCGAGCTACCCGCAGAGCCTGCAGCCGTCGCTGCTCGTGAATGTCACGGCCAAGCAGCTGCCGTCCTACGGCGGCAATCTGGACGCGGCGGCCTCGGACCTCGCGTTCTACCAGAAAAACGACTATGCCTCCCTTGTGCTGTGCGGCAACCGCCGCCGCGGCGAGATCCTCGCCCAGCAGCTGCGGGAGAAGCATCTTTCCGCCTTCCTCGCCTTTCCGCTGACAAAGCTCCCCGCACCGGGGCAGATTTTACTGACGGACGGCGCGCTTCCGTTCGGCATGGAATACCCCGACCTGCGCTTCGCCATTCTGACGGAAGGCCAGCTGTTGGCGCAGGCCGCTCAGAAACCGCGCAAAAAGCATCAAAAAGCGACCAACCGGCAGAAACTCAGCTCGTTTACGGACCTTTCGCCTGGCGACCTCATCGTGCATGAGTACCACGGCATCGGCCGCTATGTCGGCATGGAGCAGATCCGCGTCGACGGCATCATCAAGGACTATGTCAAGATCGCCTATCAGGGCACGGACACGCTGTATGTCCCGGCGACGCAGCTTGATCTCATCTCCAAATACATTGGCGGCGGCGAGGACACGGTCGTCAAGCTCAACAAGCTCAGCGGTGACCAGTGGCAGAAGACAAAGGCCCGCGCGAAATCCGCGGCCAAGGACCTTGCCGCCGGGCTCATCCAGCTCTATGCCGAGCGCAAGCGCCGCATGGGCTACGCCTTCGCGGCCGACACGCCGTGGCAGGCGGAGTTCGAGGACAACTTCCCCTACGCCGAGACGGACGATCAGCTGCGCTGCATCGAGGAGATCAAGGCGGACATGGAGTCGCCGCAGCCCATGGACCGTCTGCTGTGCGGCGACGTCGGCTTCGGCAAGACCGAGGTCGCGCTGCGCGCGGCCATGAAGGCCGTGCTCGACGGAAAGCAGGTCGCCATCCTCGTGCCGACGACCGTGCTGGCGCAGCAGCATTACACGACGGCCCTCAACCGCTTCCGCGGCTTCCCCGTAAACATCGGCGCGCTTTCGCGCTTTTCCACCCCGCAGCAGCAGCGCAAGGTCCTGTCCGATCTGCGCACGGGCACGCTCGACCTCGTAGTCGGCACGCACAAACTGCTGCAGAAGGACGTGGAGTTCCACGACCTCGGCCTTCTCATCGTGGACGAGGAGCAGCGCTTCGGCGTGACGCACAAGGAAAAGCTCAAGGAGCTGGCCCGCGGCGTCGACGTGCTCACGCTCTCGGCCACGCCCATCCCGCGCACGCTCAACATGGCCCTGTCCGGCCTGCGCGACATGTCCACCATTGAGGAGCCGCCGCATGACCGTTACCCCGTGCAGACGTTCGTGCTGGAATATGCCGAGCCGGTGCTGATCGACGCCATGCGGCGCGAGATCGAGCGCGGCGGGCAGGTGTATTATCTGCACAACCGCGTCGAGAGCATCGAGCAGTGCGCCGCGCGCATCAAGCGCGCCCTGCCGGATGCCGAGATCGCCGTTGCCCACGGCAAGATGAGCGAGGAGGAGCTCAGCGACGTCATGCAGCGCATGGATGAGGGCGAGGTGCAGATCCTCGTCTGCACGACCATCATCGAAACGGGCATCGACATTCCGAATGTCAATACCTTGATCATTGAGGACGCCGATAAGCTCGGCCTTGCCCAGCTGCATCAGATCCGCGGGCGCGTCGGCCGCAGCAGCCGCCATGCCTATGCCTACCTGACGTTCCGCCGCGGCAAGGTCCTCACGGAGATCGCCGAAAAGCGCCTGAACGCCATCCGCGACTATGCGGAGTTCGGCTCCGGCTTCAAGATCGCCATGCGCGACCTCGAAATTCGCGGCGCGGGCAACCTGCTCGGCGCGGCGCAGTCCGGCCACATGATCTCCGTCGGCTATGACCTCTATCTCAAGCTGCTCGAGGAGGCCGTGCTCGAGGAGCGCGGCGAGCCGTCGCCGGAGGAGAGCGCCTGCACGGCCGACCTCGACGTCACGGCGAACATCGACAAGGCCTATGTGACCTCGGGCGAGCAGCGCATGGACCTCTACCGCCGCATGGCGGGCATCCGCTCGCAGAGCGATGCCGACGAGCTGCTCGACGAGATCGTCGACCGCTACGGCGACCCGCCCAGGGGCGTCATGAACCTCATCGCCATTGCGCTGCTGCGCGCCCGCGCCAGCGCCGCCGGCATCCGCGACATCGCCCAGAAGGGCCGCACGCTCCGCTTCCGGCTGGCGCAGTTCGACTTTGCCGTCGTCTCCCGCGTGGCCGGGCAGTACCAGAAGCGCATGTTCGTCGAGCCGAAGAGCGAAGAGCCCGCCATCACGCTCCAGCTGACCGCGAAGGAGGATCCCCTGCAGGCCGCGGAGAGGTTCGTAAAGACCTATCAGGGAGAGTAGACGCTGCACGCTTTGCAGCGGCAAGAGCAACACGGGATACAGCGGCGTACGGACATGGGACACAATTCACAGCCTTGCGATAGCTCGATGAATCATAACGTGCCTCGATCGTCCGGAATGGTGAGTGGACAGCAGGAATTGCCGTCTTCCATCCGGAACCCGTCCTTGAAATCCACCTGCCATATGTCGTTGCAAGCATCCTTCCCGGACCGCATGAACGCCCGGCACCTCCGGGACTCCTCAATGCTGATGCAGCCGTACCGATGCGGGATGCTATATACATTGTTTTTGCAGATATGCTAACCATATTGCTGCATTGTACATGACATTTTCTTGCTTACCGCCCCGAAAATTTTCTCAAAAAATTCTTCGCCTTCCCCTCTTGACAAAGGCAAAAAATATGATTATAATGCACTTAATTTCAAACGACAAACCTGTGAGGAAGAAGAGTAGCACAGCACAGGGCATCCCAAGAGAGCTTCGGGTGGTGAGATCGGAGCGGTGCGCAGCGGTGTGAATGGCCTTCCGAGGGCGGCTTGAACGGGAAATTTTCCCAAGTAGGGTCCGACGGGAACCCTCCCGTTATCCGTGGGGTACGCATGATGGTGCGTAAAAGCGAGTGGACATCGCAAGATGTCAATTTGGGTGGTATCGCAGAAGCAAAGGCTTTTGTCCCATGTGGGGCAGAAGCCTTTTTTGTTTTTAAAATCCAGGCCGCCGGCACCGGTCCCTCCATCCGCCGCCCAAAATACCCATATAAAATTTTGGAGGAAAACAAAAATGAAAAAGAACATTCTGAGCCGTGTGCTGACTCTGGCCCTGGCCGCCCTGCTGGCCCTGTCTCTCTTCGCCTGCGGCAAAAAAAGCGATGACAATTCCACCGGCTCCTCCGGTGCCGCATCCTATAAGGTCGGCATCTGCAGCTATGCGGACGATGCATCCCTGAACCAGATCGTGGACAACATCGAGTCCCGGCTCAAGGCCATCGGCCAGGAGAAGGGCGTCACCTTCGAGATCAGCTATGATAACTGCAACACCGATTCCGCCGTGCTGAATCAGATCATCGCCAACTTCATGGCCGACAAGGTGGACCTGATGATCGGCGTAGCCACTCCCGTGGCCGTGGCCATGCAGGCCGCCACCGAGGGCACTGACATTCCCGTGGTCTTTGCCGCCGTGTCCGACCCTGTGGGTGCGGGTCTGGTGGAGAGCCTGGAGGCCCCCGGCGCCAACATCACCGGTACCTCCGACTATCTGGACTCCGATGCCATCCTGGACCTGATTTTCGCCGCCAACCCTGACGCCAAGAGCATCGCCCTGCTGTATGACCTGGGGCAGGACTCCTCTGCCGCTCCCATCAAGAATGCCAAGGCGTACCTGGACAAGAAGGGCGTGTCCTACAAGGAGTATAACGGTACCACCACCGACGAGATCAGCCTGGCCGTCAGCAGCATCGTGGCCGACAAGGCCGACGCCGTGTTCACCCCCACCGACAACACCGTGATGACCGCAGAGCTGGCCATTTACGAGGCTCTGGCCGGGGCCGGCATCCCCCACTACACCGGCGCTGACTCCTTCGCCCTGAACGGTGCGTTCCTGGGCTACGGCGTGGACTATGCCAACCTGGGCGTGGAAACCGCCAACATGGTCTCCGGCATTCTCCTGGACGGCAGCAAGCCCTCCGCCACCCCCGTGCTGACCTTCGACAATGGCACCGCCACCATCAACACCGACATCTGCAGGGAGCTGGGCCTGAACTATGACGAGCTGGCCAAGACCTTCGCCCCTTTGTGCACCAAGGTCCAGTCCATCGTCACCGCCGAGAGCTTCGACGATTTGAATCAATAAGAAATCAAGCATCCATCAGCGGGCCCCCGCTGATGACCCTCGCACCGCCCACTGCGTAAACAAACCCATTGCACAGGAAAGGAGAAGTCTCTCATGAACATTTTTTCTCTGGTCCAAACCGCCCTGGAGCTGGGCCTCATCTGCTCGCTGACCGTGCTGGCACTGTTTTTGAGCTACTCCATGCTCAATGTATGCGACCTTTCCACCGACGGCTGCTTCACTCTGGGTGCCGCTGTGGGTGCTATGGTAGCCATTGCCGGACATCCCTACCTGGCCATTCTGGCCGCCATGGGCGCCGGAGTCCTCTCCGGCTTCATCACCGCCCTGCTGCAAACGAAAATGGGCATTGACAGCCTCCTTGCGGGCATCATCGTCAACACCGGGCTCTACTCCATCAATATCGCCGTCATGGGCGGCTCTTCCCTGCTGAATATGAACAAAACCGAGACCGTATTCACCAAGGCCCGGGCTCTGCTGCAGGACACCTTCCTGGCTGAGCAGTATAAGCTGCTTGTGGCGGCCATCGCCGTGATTGCCGTGGTCGTTTTTTTGGCCCTGTTTCTGCGCACCCGCTTGGGTCTGGCCATCCGCGCCACCGGCGACAATCCTGACATGGTCCGCTCCTCCTCTATCAATCCCACCTTTACCACCATCGTAGGCCTGTGCGTGGCCAATGCCTTCACGGGTCTGTCCGGCTGCCTGCTGGCCCAAAGTCAAAAATCCGTCAGCATCGACATCGGCACCGGCATGGTGACCATCGCCCTGGCCTCCCTGCTCATGGGTCAGGTGCTGCTGGGCAAGGGCAGCATTCTCAAGCGGGCCGTCGGCATGGTGGTGGGCGCCTTTGCCTTCCGCATGGTGTATACCATCGCCCTGCGGCTGGATATGCCCGCCTTCATGCTGAAGCTGGTGTCCTCGGTGATCGTGGTGCTGGCCATCGCCGCCCCCTATTTCAAAAAGCAGCTGCCCATGCTGCGCCGCCGCATGGCTGCGCGAAAGGAGGCCCGTCTTCATGCTGAAGATTGAAAAAATATCCAAGACCTTCAACCCCGGCACCATCCATGAAAAGGCAGCCCTGCAGGGCCTGAGCCTGCACCTGCTCCCAGGAGATTTCGTCACCGTCATCGGCTCCAACGGCGCAGGCAAATCCACCCTCCTTAACGCCATCAGCGGCAGCTTTTTCCCCGACAGCGGCAGCATTTATCTGGACGGAAGAAATATCACCTTCCTGCCGGAATATCAGCGCTCCCGCCAAATCGGCCGTCTGTTCCAGGATCCTATGCGCGGCAGCGCACCCCACATGACCATTGAGGAAAACCTCTCTCTGGCGGCGGCCTCCGGCGGCTGGCTCAGCCATGTGACCCGGGCGGAAAAAGCCGCCTTCCGGGAAAAGCTGGCTCAGCTGGACATGGGCCTGGAGGACCGGATGAAGCAGCCCGTGGGGCTGCTTTCCGGCGGCCAGCGTCAGGCGCTGACGCTGGTGATGGCCACCTTCAAGCCGCCGAAGCTCCTGCTGCTGGATGAGCATACCGCTGCTCTGGACCCCGCCACGGCAGAAAAGGTGCTGGAAATCACCCGTCAGACCGTCTCGGAGAACCGTATCACCACCCTCATGGTCACCCACAATATGCACCAGGCCCTGGAGCTTGGCAACCGCACATTGATGATGGACAGAGGCCATATCATTCTGGATGTTGCCGGAGCGGAACGGGCGGGCATGACCGTGGAGGACCTGCTGGCTAAGTTCAAAAGCGGTGCTGGCAAGGCCCTGGACAATGACCGTATTCTCTTGTCGGAACAAACAAAATCAAATAAAAAAGGCGCACCGAATACCACGGGCTGATCACGAAGCATGGAACAAAACAGTCTGTCCGGCGTGGCAAGGGCAAATAAAATCACCGAGAGAAGCAAAAAGCTCTTATGATATGAGGCGCTGGAACGGCAGCTTTTCGGATTTTTATCATGACGGCAAGCCTTTGCCGGCCGATGCCGGCGTTTCAGCAGTAACGATTGAATATTTCCAGAATTTGTAAATAATGGAAAAAATCAGACATGTTTCCGGCCGATATTTAGAACTGCACGGCATCTCTGTATGTGTATTTTTAATTGCATATACCGGATGTTTGTGATAATATATATAGAACACCATTGGTGTAGAAGCGGCCGCATGCCCGGCTTGTGGACATACCAAAATAAAGAAAGAAGGTAGGTTTATGAAAAGCACACACTTAAGAAAACGCATTGTGGCTGCATTGCTGGCCGTGGTGTTAGCTGTTAGTTTAGCTGCGCCATCTCTGGCAATTGAGGAAACAGGCGTCTCGAAATCAGGCAGCAATGGGCTGACTTGGGAGGAAATAGACAGCAGCTCTGTTCAGGTAGAGTCCCCCATTCAGGCGAATACCAGCGTAGTGGAAAAGACGGTAGAATACAAAGACACCGATATGGTTCGTGTCTCCATTATTCTAAAGGACGCCTCTACCCTGGAAAAGGGCTTTACCTCTGATGAGATCGCAGCTGCTGATCGCAGCGCCATGCAATATCGGCGGAAGCTGGAGAAGCAGCAGGACAGCATGGCTGCCGCCATCTCCAAGCAGGCACTGAATGGTGCAACGCTGGATGTTGTTTGGAATATGACATTGGCAGCCAATATCATTTCTGCAAATGTCCAATATGGGCAGATCGAGAAAATCAAGGAAGTTGCCGGTGTGCAGGAGGTCATTCTTGAGAACCGGTATGAGCCCTGCGTGGTGAAGCAGGAGGAGACGGCGGATCCCAATATGGCCACCTCCGATAAGATGATCGGCTCCAGCGCTGCGTGGGCGGCAGGCTATACCGGCGCAGGAAGCCGGATCGCAATTATCGACACGGGCGCCGATGTGGATCATCCCTCTCTGGATCCGGATGCGCTGAAATATGCCTTGCAGGGGAGTAATGCGACGATCATGACGGAGGCTGACTTGACCGATGAGGTGCTGAATCAGCTAAATGCATATACTCGCAAGGCCGGACTGACCGCAGCAGATTTTTATGTCAACGAGAAGATCCCGTTTGGCTTTAACTATGTGGATGCGGACACGGATATCACGCATGATAATGATACGCAGGGCGATCACGGCTCGCACGTGACCGGCATCGCGGCGGGAAACCGTTTTGTTAAGGACGAAGCCGGAAACTATGTCGCAGCGTTGGACTCCGTCATGACGCAGGGCGTGGCGCCCGATGCGCAGATCCTGACGATGAAGGTCTTCGGCAAGCGCGGCGGCGCCTATGATTCAGACTACATGGTCGCGATTGAAGACGCCATGGTGCTGGGTGCGGACGCAGCGAACCTCTCCCTGGGCGGAAGCTTCCCGGGCTACTCCGAGTATACGGAAGAGAAATACCGTCATATTCTTGATGAAATCGTTGGCAGCGGCATGGTTGTCACAATTTCTGCAGGTAATTCCGGCAGCTGGTTTGACCAAACTGCGTTTGGCCTTCCCTATGCGGGCAGTGTGAACTGGGCTACAAACGGCAGCCCCGGCTCCTATGTTAACTCGCTGTGTGTAGCCTCCGTCGATAACGCGGGCGTTACAGACAATTATCTGAAGGTCAAAGGTCATAACATGACCTACACGGAAAAAAGCTATCAGAACAAACCGATCTATACCATCGGCGGAAGCCATGAGTATATTTATCTGGACAAGATCGGTACCGCGGAAGAGTTTGCAGCAGTCAAGGATGTCCTGGCAGGAAAAATTGCAATTTGCAATCGAGGCGATACCTCATTTTACGAGAAGGCAGAAGCCGCGGTTGCCAATGGCGCAATTGCGACCATTATCGTCAATAATCAGCCGGGCTCCAATTATATGGATCTGACCGATTATAAAAAAACGGAGCCCTGCGTCTCTATTTCTCAGACGGATGGCGCGTTCCTGCGCGAAAGCTCCACGAAGGTGACGAGCCAGGATGGCAGTGTTCTGTATTATAGCGGCGAGATGTTTGTGAGCTCCGAGCGGGAGTCCTGGGATCTGGGAGAAGACTACTATACGATGAGCAGCTTCTCCAGCTGGGGCATTCCCGGCGCCCTGACGATGAAGCCGGAGATCACGGCGCCCGGCGGCCGGATCTACTCCCTGAAGGACGGCGGAGAGTATCAGAATATGTCCGGTACCTCTATGGCTTCTCCGCAGGTAGCCGGAATGGCGGCGCTGGTCGCTGAGTACATTAAGCAGAACGATCTGGCCGAAAAGACGGGACTGGCTGTGCGTACGCTGGCCCAAAGCCTGCTGATGTCAACTGCTCAGCCGATCGTTGAGAAGCAGGGTGTTGATGAGCAGGGGAAGACACTGGAGGGTTACTACTCTGTTCTGCAGCAGGGTGCAGGCCTTGCAAATATCGGCGCGGCTGTAAATAGCGGAAGCTATTTGATGATGGATCAGGATGCAACAGATTCGTATGCAGACGGAAAGATCAAAGCCGAGCTGGGAGACGATCCCCAGCGCACCGGTGAGTATTCCTTTGGCTTTACGCTGTACAATCTGGAGAATACGGACAGCACGTTTACCTTAAGCGCTGATTTCTTTACGCAGGCGGCACTTCAGGGCGAGCTCAATAACGGGAACGGGCAAGTCATGAATTTCTCGGACAAAAAGACTGCCGCATTAGCTGCGGACGTTGTCTGGGACGTGGATGGGAAAACGCTGAAGCCGGAAATGCCTGCGGAGCTGGACGGCTGCGACTTTGACGGAAGCGGCAAGGTAACCGCGGACGACGGTCAGGCGCTGCTGGACTATGTGACCGGCGTGCGGACTGAGATCAGCGGCAAGAGCTGTGCAGATCTGGATAAGGACGGAGACATCGATACCTATGATGCTTACCTGTTCTTCTCCCGCTTGAGCAGTGCTGCCGTGACGGTTCCTGCAAACGGAAAGATTCACGTCACGATTCATGCAAAGGTTCTTGGTCTGGACAGCTACGACGAAAAGAACGGCGGTGCAGGCGCTTATGTCGAGGGTTATGTATTTGCCAACGAGGTAAGCAGTAAAGAGGGCGTCGAAGGGACCAGCCATTCTATCCCGGTGCTGGGCTACTACGGAAATTGGACCGATGCCTCCATGTTTGATGTCGGCAGCTTTATTCAGTATCACTACGGCATGGAGACCCGTCCTCCCTACATGCTCGCTGCAATTCAGCAGGCAGCGCAGCTCCAGTCGCTGACCATAAAATACAAAGGCGTGGATGACTCCTATTCCCTTGGCGGAAATCTGTATGTAGACGACGGATTCTACGATGCAGATCGTTACTCCATCAACCCGGATACCGCAAAGATCTCTGATATTTATTTCAGCCTGATCCGAAATGCGGCCAATGGCCGGATCACTGTGACCGGCGAGGACGGTACGGTATATCTCAACAAGGAGACTCAGGCTCCGATCATTGGCGCCTACTATTTCTCGAACCAGAAGACGTGGATGCAGGTGCAGAGCGGCTTGTCCGTGGATTGTGCGCCGGATGCCGCGGAAGGCGAAAAGCTGACTGTGAAGCTTACCATGGCGCCGGAGTATTATGTGGATTACAGCGGCTCGACGCTTTCGACGGATTGGGATGCGCTTGGTGAGGGAGCAAGTCAGACCTATACGATGTTTGTTGACAAGACTGCTCCTACGCTGACCGACATTACGCTTTCCGAAGACCTGATCAACGACGGACGGGTCATGACCGTTACGGCCTCCGACAACAGATATGTTGCAGCAGCGGTGCTGTACGATTACTCGACCGGGAAAATCCTTGCGAGGACGGGCGGTTCTCCGAAGGGAGCAAGCCGCGGCGAGGCTGTTACCATGTCGTTGGATGCAAACGGAACAGCAAATGCAGCGCATCTGCTGCTGCAGGTATATGACTACGCAAACAACTGCAGTACCTACAAGATCAATCTGAACAAGTCTGAGCTGAATGATCCTGTTGAGGTTTCCTTGAATCGCAGCACGCTGAAGCTTTTCAAGGGCGGCACGGCGACGCTGGAGGCGGAAGTTACGCCTTTCGGCATCCATCCCGATACGGTGACCTGGACCAGCGACAATACGAATGTGGCTACCGTGGACGAAGACGGTACGGTTACCGGCATTGGAGACGGCACTGCCACGATCACGGCAACCTCTGTAAAGGATCCCACCAAGAGCGCAGCCTGCACGGTAACCGTTGAGGTTTTGAAGGTTACACTCACCGGCGCGCTGATGGATGGCTCTTCCACCTCCCAGTTCTATACGTGGGATATGGAAAATGATACTACATGGACGCCGGGGGCTGTGATGGAGGTCGATGGCATTACCTCTACCGCATATGACACGGATCGCAACAATGTCATTGTGGTTGACGGAAATGAACGGAAGCTCCATCAGGTCGACATGGAGAGCGGCAAGGTTCTGGCGGACTATGATGCCGTTGCGGGCGGTAACTTTAATGTGCCGCTGTTTGATCTGGAATACAGCGAGCTGTTTACCAAGGGCGACGTACCGGCCTGCTACAGTATCTATAACTTTATGCTCAACAAGCCTGCGGAACTGGGCAGCATCCGCACGGACGGCTTCATGCTGTTCATGGATTTCCTGCTTTACGGAAACGGAGCCGATAAGTTTACGGCGATGACCTCGCTCGGCAAGACAAAGCTTGATCTGGACCAGGACGGCACTGCGGAAACGGATGCGGAGGTGCTGCTGCTGCTGGATAACCGCGGCAACGTGTGGACCTTCCAGATTTATGACGGGATCGACTACAGCAGTACGACAGGCAAATATGAGATCGCAAAGTCTAACCTGACCAGTGCATTTAAAATGTACTTCATGGGCGACAATAACGGCACGCCGCTGTGCTCTATGGTTCCCACGACGGTCAATGGACAGCTGGCATTGTATTTGTCCTACTTTACCGGCAAGGCCAATGAGCTCTACCGTCTGACATACGATTCCGCCAAGAACTTCTGGACCGGCGAAAAGCTGGCCAGCTTCGGCGAGAATGTATATCCGGCAACGATCCTGAAGATCGACAATCATGAGGCCAACCAGACGGAGCTGGAGCAGATCGTAAGCAATCTGCCGCTTGGCTCCCACACGGTACAGTCTCAGGATTTGACAGACATGCTCAATTCTGCTGCGGTTGAAGAAGCAGCCGCGTCTTATGGTGCGCTTAATACAGCAGCAGAAAAAACCGCATCGGCGAAACCGGCGGCTGACATCGCGGGCGAACAGACTGCATCCTCGGAGATCATTACCTCGGAGGATCAGAACACGGTCACCCTGAAGCTGGTGTCGGGAGGAACGGCCCCCACCACGAACGGGCTTATGAGCGTCAGCTACGATGCTGCCGGCTGGGAGCTGAAGAATGTCATTGGAAACGCGCAGTATTTCTCCTACAAGGCTGAAGCCGGAAAGGTAACGCTTGGTTATGTTTCCGTGGACAGCATGCCTGCCGGAGAACAAGTCGCAGAGCTGACGTTCACCAAGACGAATGCCGGCAAGGACGCCGATCCTCGGTTCACGGTCCAAAAGACAGAGCGCAATGAACAGCGGATCGATGAGGTGGAGCATCTGACGGCAAGCAGCAACCGTGATGATCCGTGCCCGTCGAAGGAATTCCAGGATCTCAGCACAACGGCATGGTATCATGAGTCCGTGGACTATGTGTTGTCTAAGGGCATTATGCAGGGCTACGGCGACGGCACCTTCCGCCCCGATGAGACCGCGACCCGTGCCCAGATGGTGACGCTGCTCTATCGCATTGCGGGAGAACCTGCTGTGGATGATTCCAAGGCCCTGCCCTTCACCGACGTGAATCTGGAGAGCTGGTACGGCAGCGCCCTGCGTTGGGCTTACCAGAACGGCATCACCACCGGTGTCAGCGCGGATACCTTTGCGCCTGACGACTGCGTGACGCGCGAGCAGATGGTTTCCTTCCTCGCTCGGTATGCCAAGGTGACCGGCGCCTATGAAAAGGTGTCCGAAGACCTGAGCAGCTTCTCTGACAGAGATCGTGTCTCCTCCTATGCTGTGGAATCCATGCAGTGGGCTGTTGCCAACGGCTTTATTCTCGGCACAGAAACGGGCAAGCTGGAGCCCATGGCTACGGCCACCCGTGCCCAGCTTGCGGCAGTGGTCGCCAGATACTGCCAGAGCATTCACTGATTTCTATCCGAAACGGCGTGCTTACCGGGGGCGTATTGCCCCGCGGTGAGCACGGCGCAAGCCCCAGGGCTTGACAAAAAAACAAAGTGCAAAAGCAGCCCCACAGAAGTGTTTCTGTGGGGCTGTTTAGACTCTCAAGGCCCTGCTTAGCCGAAAGTCAGTGTCCGTTTATGATACCACTTTCTGCGGCCTCGCAGCGGCACTTCGGGGGGCAGCCGCCATGATCCTGTTCGGGAGGTTTACATAAAGTTCACAATTGTAACGCTTTTGTTGGCAAAACGTTGTTGCATTTTGGCGGCTTCCCGGTATAATAGGATAGGAACAAACGGCGGCGGATGCCGTCTGGAGAATAGGCGGCATTCTGCCGTAGAACCACCGGAGAAGGAGATTCAAATGGGTAAATTTGAAAAAGGCAAACGCCCGACGCAGGCTCAGTCCTATGCCGAGCCGCAGCGTGCGCCGAAAAAGAAAAAACAGAAAAAGCAGTCCCGCCTCGGCCTGATCGTCGCGCTGCTGGCTGCAGCCGTCGTGCTCGTCGGCTGCGGCGTGGGCTATATGTTCCTGCGCGACGACGGCAGGATCGTCAACAACCTCTATGTCGCGGGCGTCGATCTCAGCGGCATGACGAAGGAGGAGGCGCGCGCCGCGCTCGAAAAGGGCGTGAGCGTCTATGGGAAGGAAAATATGAACGTCGCGCTCTACACGCGCGCCTACGATACATTCACCTCGACATATGACCCGGCGCAGATCCCGCTCGTCGACATTTTCGGCAAGCCTCTCGATGCCTCCGCGCAGACCGAGGCGACGGAGCCGACCGAGACCGCGCCTTCGGAGACGGAGCCGGTGACGGAAGCTCCGACCGAGGCCCCGACGGAGGAGCCGACCGAGGACCCGAACACCCCGCGCGACGAGGACGGCAAGCCGATGACGCTGCTGACAAAGCTGTGCCTGACGCCGTCGGACACGGCGGTCCGCCTCGACCTCGACAAGGCCGTGGAGGCTGCCTATGCCTACGGCCGCGGCGGCGGCCTGTTCTCCCGCGTGAAGAAGAACGCGCTGACGGAGCGCACCGATCTGAACGTCGCCGATTTCCTCACGCTCGATGAAAGCTACGTCCGCACGATGCTGGACGAATATGCCAAGGACGCCGTGAGCGAAAAGACGGAGCCCTCCGTCACCGAGGGCACGACGACCGTGACGGACGACGAGGGCGAGGAGCGCGAGCTCAAGACCCTGACGGTCAAGCTCGGCAGCGCGGGCCGCGAGATCAACACGGACGAGCTGTACAAGGCCGTGCTCACCGCCTATGCCGACGCAAATTTCGAGATGCAGTATGTGGTGGAGGAGGACCTGCCGAAGGCCTTTGACCTCGACGCCCTGTACCACAAGTATTATGTTGCGCCGGTGAACGCCGTGTGCAACGAGGACACCTATGAAGTGACCGACGGCTCGGACGGCTACGGCTTCGACATCAAAAAGGCCATGGACGAGCTGGAGAAGGCAGGCCCCGGCGGCGAGGTCACGCTGACGCTCGACGTCATCGAGCCGCAGTACACGAAGGAATCCCTGCAGGAGAAGCTGTTCCACGATGAGCTTGCCAGCTATGACAGCCCGTACAACGCCGGTCTCATCGGCCGAAGTGAGAACCTGCGTCTGGCCTGCCTGGCCATCAACGGCTATGTGCTCAAGCCCGGCGAGACGTTCTCGTTCAACGGCGTCGTCGGCGAGCGCACGGCGGCCAAGGGCTACAAGGAGGGCGGCGTGTATGTCGGCGGCGAGACCGTCCAACAGCTCGGCGGCGGCGTCTGCCAGGTCGCGTCCGTGCTGTACTACTGCACGCTGAAATCCGACCTCGAGGTCATCGCGCGGCAGGAGCACCAGTATGTGCCGGACTATATCCCCTGGGGCATGGATGCCACGATCTACTGGGGCAGCCTCGACTATAAGTTCCGCAACAACACGACCTATCCCATCCGCATTCTGGCGGAGGCCTCCGGCGGCTATGTCCGCGTGCGCTTCATGGGCACGGAGACGAAGGATTACACCGTGGAGCTGGACTACAAGGCCGCGATGACCCACAAGAGCAAGACCGAGGAGGTCGAGATCTCCAAGGGCATGAAGAACTACGACAAGTACAAGGACTATAAGGACGGCGAGCGCATCCAGGTCGGCTACGACGGCTATGAGGTCGATACCTACCGCATGAAGTACGACAAGAACGGCAAGCTGCTGTCCACGGAGAAGGTCAACCACTCGAGCTACGACTGGCGCAACCGTCTGGTCGCCAAGCTCGTCGAGGAGACGGAGCCCCCCACGGAGGCGCCGACGGAGCCGACGGAAAGCCCGACGGAAAGCCCGACGGAAAAGCCCACGGAGCCGGAGCCGACGGAACCGCCCACGGACGCCCCGACCGAGTCCACCGGCGGCGATGAAGAAGCGCCGTGATCTTAAAAACCGGACCGGCTCACCCAAATGAGCCGGTCCGATTTTTGTATCTGATTTGTATCTGACAGGATAGAAAGGCACGGGGCAAGCGGAAAGCGGAGAACCTGCCAAGGCTGCCGGCCGTGCGTTGTAGGGGACGGCGTCCTCGACGTCTTGTGGCGCAACGGCAAATTTCCGTGCACTCTCGTCGACCGCACACGCCATTGTAGGGGAGCGGACAGCCGTGCCCGGCGCCGCACTTGCGTCTAGTACAGGCTGCCGTTAAAATGGCAAACGACCCCGAATTGTCATTGCGAGGAGGCCAAAGGCCGACGTGGCGCCCTGAGCGCGAAGCGCGAGGAAGTGCCCTTGGGGTGCAATCTCGGGAAGGCTGTTCCGTTTTCGCCGGGGTTTCCCTGTTATCGGACCGGATCCTGCGAGATTCCCACGTCGCTTCGCTCCTCGGAATGACAAACTTGAGAGCTTCACGCCACAGAATGCGTATCGCAGATATTGCCAGCCTGCATGGCGGTCACTACCCCACGCGCCCCATCGACACGACGTCCGGCTGGTTCTTCTGCGGCCAGAGCGACGTGGAGAGCGTGCACATCTACGCCATGCCCGTGCGCGTGCAGCCGGGGGACAAGCCCGTTGTGCTGTCGGAATTCGGCGGCTATGCCTATAAGGCTCCGGACCACAGCTTCAATCCCTATGCGACCTACAGCTACAGCCTCTACCCCACGCAGGAGGCTTTCCAGAATGCGCTGGAGGACCTGTACCGCAAGGAGGTCCTGCCCGCGCGGGACAACGGCCTGTGCGCCGCCATTTATACCCAGCTCTCGGACGTGGAGGACGAGGTCAACGGCCTTGTGACCTATGACCGCGCGCTGTGCAAGGCCGGCGAGGCCCGCATGCGCGACTTAAAAGCCGGACGTTGGATATTGGATAAGATCAACGACATGAATCCGGTTCATATCAACTTGATCCGGAACCTATACCGGGAAATGAAATTAACCGAGCGCCTTCCGGAACAAACATCATACACCCAACGCAAATACAAAGAATTACGCCATGACTTAATGTTGGCCCGTAAGTATCAAGCACCTGTCAAACCTATGCGTGGCAAGACCCGGGAGTACACGGTATATTACGGAGAGTATGATATTTTCGATAACATGGAAGTCGTAGGCAAGGATTACATTTGGCAAATGTACCGCAACGTCCCTTCCCTTATATGGCGTACCGCGTTCATGAACGAACGCCTGTTCCGTGTCGCTAATGGCTTCTATTCGGCCTTGAACGATTACCATTTCTATACCCCCGGCGATACTCGCTACATGGGTAGCATGGGAGCGGACTGGAACCGGCTGCGACTGGCCGGATGCCTAGCCGATGGGGATCTGGATATGGACGCTCCCTTGCTAATCGGTTTCGATAGTAACTCCGCAATCAATACCGCATGTATCGGACAGGTACAAGGCCATCAATTACGTACCCTAAAGAGCTTCTTTGTCAAGACCCCCGATAAGCTGGATGAATTGGCTCGTCAGGTTTGCGAATACTACAAATACAAGCTCAAA
>OGXL01000789.1_pt1 | contig 27965 bp, 18 predicted proteins | sample 1576311 | NCBI WGS metagenome assembly OGXL01 (sample SAMEA3541564, study PRJEB24748) | human gut metagenome | biome: human gut; feature: human-associated habitat; material: faeces | place: China | collected 2012 | reverse complement strand
GACCCCTGGACAAAGAATGGTTTTCCGCCGCCTCTTCCGTTTAATGCAGCATTCACCTTCTCAAATTTTGCTAATGGCTTCAGCAGATTATAGCCATTTATCCGGGAAGGGTCTGTTCCAATAGAGGACAGCGCCATGATGACTCTGGAATATTCCGTATATTTTGCGTTGTGAAGCACTCCGTTTGTGTCATCTAGTTTCATATATAAATTTGCCAGATAATTTGCTTTTGCCGTGTCGCTCAAGTATCCGGCTCTGGCCATGGCCATCACAGACCATTCGCCTCCAATAGTATCCACCACCGGAGAAGTCACCGCAGACTGCAGATACTTTTCCGCCTTATCAAGAGCTTCCTGGACGGTAGGATTTTGGGCCTCGGCAATGTCTGCAGTCCCCCGCAAAATCTGACTTTCCTCTTCTCCGGTTCCCGGCAGCACCTCATCCGCAGTTCCCGGAAGGATTTCCTCCTGATAACCTTCAGACTCCTGTGTGATTTCTGTGCCCATGCCGTTTAATATTTCTTCCGTACCCGGTTCTGATACCGTTTCTTCTGTGGAAACCTGTGCCTCCACAGCTGTCTCCTGTCCTGTATCTGCCAGAACTGCCCCCGGAGACTGCACTGCCAGCAGAATGGACATGGCTGACACTACAAGCTTTAATTTTTTTCTGTTCATGCTCTCATCCTTCCTCTATCTTTCCTGATACACATAAAAAAGAGCCCCCTCACCATTTTCCGGTAAAGGAACTCTGTTCTTTTGAATTATGAAATTTTAAAATGCATACAACAACAAAATCTCCTCCGCCCGGAAATATTTTTAAAATAATGGCAGATATTCTGACTTAGTCTCACCCTCGGAAACGCCTTCTCAAACTTCTTGTAAGTTCAATGGCAACTGTTTCTTCGTCAACATCACAGCAGAGGCAACTGTATCGGACTTCCACCGATTTCCCTTTTAACTCTGCATTTTCTGCGTGCAGAGACCATCATGTGTATGCAGTTATGAATCTATTACCATACTACACAAACAGGCAGAAAATGTCAAGGAATTTGTAAAAAACAGCAAAGTCCCGAAGAACTTTGCCGTTTTTGCTGTCCTTATTTCATCTGCTGTCTATTTTTCTTATAAACAGCTGTTCCAAAAGCTGCCGCGGATACTGCCAGCATGAGCAGCAGAACGCTGATTGGTGCTTCATCACCTGTCTTGGCACCTGTGCCTTTTAATGTACCGCTTCCACTGTTTCCGCTTCCATTGCTGCCGTTATTTCCATGGTTTCCGGAACCATTGTTTCCGTTGGAGGCCGGTGTGTCAATGACTACGCCAAAGCTGTCTAAGCTCTTTACCTCTACCGAAACAGCTTCATCGGTTACCTTTCCGGTCAGTTTTTCCACTTTGGAATCGCTGCAGTGAAGTACAGTCAATTCTTTGCCATTATAATCCTTTCCTACCGGAATGGATAATACACACGCAGACGGAAGTTCGATTTCTTTTCCATTCTTTGTGAGTTTGATGTTGTACAGACGGAATACGGATTTGTCAGAAGCAATTTCTTTTCTCATCTTTTCTACGTCTGCATTGTCTTTTCCGATTGGAGTAACTGCCAGTTCCATATCAGAGGTCAGACCCTCTCCTTCCAGTTTCACGCCGTATTTTTCATTTACCAGCATTTTTACACTTTCCGGTTTGCCTGGGTTTGGGTTTGGATTCTGGTTGTTATCTTCCAGTTTCTTCAACTCTTCCTCTGCTTTTTCCAACTTGGCAAGAGTTTCTTTGCTTACCAGCTTCTTCTGAGCATCTGTCAAAGCGTCATAGGCTTTTCTGGCTGCTTCAATGGCTGCTTTGCTTTCCAGAGTAATCTTATCCCCGATAGCATCAATCTTACCTGCAGCTGCATCTGCTGCCGCCTGGTCTTTCTTCTGATTTTCTGCCTGCTCTTTCAGTTCTGCCAGTTTCTGCTCTGCAGTGGTGAGCTTTGCAAGATTGTCTTCTCCTACCAAATTCTTCTGAGCATCTGTCAAAGCATTATAAGCTGTTCTTGTTTCTGTAATAGCTTTTTCGCTTTCCAGGGTTACTTCTCCGATGGCGTTAATCTTTTCGATTACTGCATTGGCTTTTTCCTGGTCTGCAGCTGCCTGCTGTTTCAACACTTTCAGTTTTGCTTCTGCAGCTTTCAGTGTTTTAAGTTCCGTTTCGCTTATAAACTTTTTCTGCGCTTCTGTCAGCTTGTCATATGCAGCTCTGGCTTCTGTAATAGCCGCTTCGCTTTCCAGAGTGACCTCTCCGATGGCGTTAATCTTTGCAATTACACTTTCGGCTGCCAGTTTATCCTGACTCATCTGCTCTTTTGCCTCTTCCATAGCCTTTTTCAGATTTTCCGTTGCTGTTTCAATTTCAGCTTTTGGAGTAATCACTGCGGAAACCAGTTCCACTGCTTTATCATAGGCCGCTTTCACTGCCGGTACAGCCATAAGCATGTCTCTGTCTTCATTGACTTCTGCCATAACTCTTGTGATTTCATCTTTATTGCAGATATCCAATACCGGATCCGGGTTTCCATACTCATATCCGGTCAGGTCTGTGCCGTATCCCCACAATGTGAACTGATATCTGAGTACATCTCCGTCTTTTGGTACATAGCTTGCCATTCCATAACCCACTTCCACGCCATTTACATGGTACATCCAGCCGGACATAAAGCTGTAGTCAAATTCACCAAGGGCATCTCCCTCCTGGGATTTTCCGTTTTCCAATGCTTCTTCGGTTGTCGGGCCTCCAAGTTTTTCGGAAATATAATCCGGTACTTTTACATGGTCTGAACCAAGATCTGCTCCCTTAATGGCTTCCAGATATGCTGCCGAACCGTCTTCTCCCACCCAGTTTTCTGCTCCAATGACTTTTTTCAGAATATCAACCGCATTATCACCTTTTTCAAACGGCACGATTACCGGCTCGTGGATGTAGCCCTGTCCGATAGTAAATCTCTCTACGGATACCACTACATGACCGTTTCCGGCTTCTTCCTCCAGTTTTTTCAGGTCTTCCTCGGCCTTTTCCAAAAGTTTAAGAACGTCTTCACTTATTAATTTCTTCTGGGAATCTGTCAGCTTGTCATAAGCAGCTCTGGCTTCTTCAATGTCGTTCTTACTTTCCAGTGTCACTTCTCCAATGGCCTTAATCTTTTCGATTACTGCATCAGCTGCTTTCTGGTCTGCCGCCTGCTCTTTTAACTCTGCCAGTTTCTCCTCTGCCTCTGTCAGTTTTCCATAGTTGGTTACTAACTTCTTCTGCGCTTCTGTCAGCTTGTCATAGGCAGTTCTGGCTGCTTTGATTGCCGCTTCGCTTTCCAGCGTTACTTCTCCGATGGCATCAATTTGTTTGATAACGGATTTTACTGCTGCGGTATCCTTATCCATCACATCTGTAAGGTCATACAAACGGTTTTCATTTTCTGCAAAGCGCCTGTACGCTTCCATTGCGTAAGTCACCTGCTGGGTAGCCATGCCATTGCCTTTCTGTCCCTGCTGCCACATAAAGCCGCTCTCTGCCTTGTAGCTGTCCAGATTTTTTACGATATTCTTATTTCCCGTTTTTGTGAATCCGTTGCTTTTGTCCAGAGGATCAATGCCTGCTGCGGTAAGGGCCGTAAGAACCTGTGCGGTTGTACAACTGTTTTCTTTTCCGCTATCCAGAAATCCTGCATTCTCTGTCATATTTTCTTTCATGTGTTCCAGAGCTTTGTCAAACGCTGTTTTCACTTCCGGATAAGAATCATTGTTCCTGTAAGGAGCCAGCGCCTGCAGCGCCATACCTGTCATATCAATACTGCTGAATTTGTTATTTGTCAGTCCGAAACCGCCTTCTTGGGTCTGGAAAGTAAGAATGTGCTGAATCAGCTTCTCTCTTGTCCATACTGCATCCTTTGGAATATCTGCATTCTGACAATCCAGTGCAATCAAAGCCCATATAGGGGCATTGGAGGTATCTTTGCCGATTTTCATCTTCAGTTCATCATTATAGAGCGCCTTCATCAGATTGACACCGTCAATATCTGTCAAATCTTTTCCCATAGCTGCCAAGGTAATGCTGACTCTTGCCACATCTGTGGCCCGAAGCTTTGTCAGCCCTGTTTTTAATTTTTCCGACACACTGGCATAATAAGCGTCCAGATTTTCCTGGCTGATGGTTCCGCCTGCACGAAGGGTTGTGAAAATATTCCATTCGTCTCCGTATGCATTTACAGGCTCTTTCTGCAGATAATCCATGCCATGCTGTATATCCTCTTTCACCAAAGCCGTATAGTCTGTATCGTCGGGAACTATACCGCCCTTGCTGACCAACACAGTAAACTGTACAGGCTTGCAGTCTGCCGTAGCGTCCCAGGGTGTTCCTATTACCTGTACTTCTCCGGCTTTTTTTGCCTTAATGGTGTGTACGGTTTTTCTGGGTGCATTTACATTTCCAACGACTGTCTGCACTTCATCTGTAACTTCTACAATTCCTTCCTTGCTGTAAGACCAGTTAAATCTCTGCTCCGTAGCATTGGAAGGTGTTGGTGTAATTTGAACGCTTTTGGAACTGCCTTCTTCCAGTTCATAGGTATCCTTTTCTGATTCTGCCTTTTGCAGGGGGTATTTATATTTGAATTCCACACTAATGTCCTGAGAAATATCCTTATCTTCCTGGCTGTAAATATGGAATTTTGCCACGCCTGCCTTCTTTGGCACAATGCCGTTTCCGAAATATTCCATAAACTCTGCAATTTCCGGTGTCTTTGCCTCCCAGACAAGCTTCTGATTTGTGGCATTATACGGCGTAAAGCTGCAGTTATAATCATCCGGGTCATTTCCTTTGGTGATACCTACATAGTAACCGCCCAGAGGATTCCAGGAATCTATATACCAGACACTTGGAACAGTAACCTGAAAGTCTTCCAACGCTACGTTTTTGGAGATGACCTTAAACTCTTTGGAAAGGCGTTGTTTATCTTCCCCCATGCCAAGCTTGAAAACAGCCTCTCCTTCGCTTTCCATGGTGAATTTGCTGCCCTCAGCATGATTCTGGATAATGCCGGGGCCGCTGATATTCTCATGATACATAGCGGCGACGGGAACCTTCTTAAATTCGTCTGAGCCTTTGACTCTGGCCTTTAAATAGGCAACTCCGCTGTCTGTTCCGTGCATTTCGTAAGGTTTGTCCAAAGATACTTCCTGGTCTCCTACGAAAACCTTCAGCTCTTCCACATTACTGGAAACATTGTTGATTTTAAATCTCTGGAAGACTTCTCCCATGTTGTCTGCGTTGCAGACATAACCTTCCACAACCCGGAGGTCTGCCGGCTGATACCGTCCGCTGGCATTTACCCAATAGTGTTCGGTATATTCTATATCCGATGTATACACTTTTGCGGATACATTCCAGTCTGGCCGTTTGTCTGTGCCTGCCAGAACAAAAGTACCTTCGTCCATGGCATTTAAAGTAAAGGTGTTGTTTTCATCCATTTCCTGTATTCTTCCGTCATCATACTGGAAGTATACATAGGGCTTTTCTTCTGCGGCCTGGTCTTCCGTGGTTTCTGCCTCTCCCGGCACCATTTCAGGAACCGAAATCTGCTCTGTTTCACCCACTTCCGGCTGCACCGCTTCTTCCGGCTCCTGAATTTCTGACTCTTGATTTTCCGACTCCTGGTAATGTTCCGTACTTTCCACGTTTTCTGCCTGCTGCTCATAAGCAGTGCTTTCTTCTGCTGCGGGCAATGTGTCTGCCTGCACCGGCACAGTAATACCCGATACCATGAGAACCATGGCCAGAACAATACTGAGCATTCGGCTGCCCGCACGTCGTTTCTTGTGTTTCATATGTTTTCTCCTTTTCTTTTTATTCTGCATAATTGTCCTATGTTTGTTTTGAGGAAATTTTGCATGCAAAAAAGGCTCTCTCATCTTTACCAGACAAAAGAGCCTCTATTATCACTTTACCATATTAAATTTTCATATTGTAAAACCGCAAAACATCCTCAGCCCGGAAACACGAAACGTTTATAACGGCAAGTCTTCTGACTCAACTTCTTCCGCAGAAATACCTTCTCGGGTTTTCCCCAATGGTACTATTTCCTTGTCCATTTCACAGTAGAGGTGACTGTATCCGATTTACACGGATTTCCTTTTTAACTCCGGACATATAACACATCCGGTGACCGTTATTATTATGCAGTTATACCTTTCTTTCTACTCTATACTACACAATGTTAGTCAAAGTGTCAATGCATTTCTGCGAATTTGTCTTCCAGAAATTCCAAAAACTGTTTTGTGCAGATTCCAGGCTCTGTATCCGCCCGTCTGACGTAGCCGCAGGAAATATCTGCCCCACAGTCCTCCAGTTCCAGCTTATGGAGCCTGCTTTTCTTGTCACAGCACAAATCAAATCCGGTGCTGATATTTCCCAGCTCTGTTTTTAAAAGCAGCTGCTTCATAGCATGGGCGCTGTTCACCAGAACACCGTTTACCGCTTTTGCCCCATCCGGTATCTCGCCTTTTAAATGACGGGAATTGAGATTGTAAAAAGAAGGGATTTCCTCTGCCATATTCTGCACCAGGGAAATCTTCTGCAGGTCTGCTTTTTTTATGGTTTTCTGTTCATAATACGGACTTTTCGGCCCCACATAAAGAGCCAGCTTTGTTTCCCTCAGCAGGTGAAATTCCAGCCTCATCTTTTTCAAAAGTCGCTCTGAGGCCTTTTTCTGATGCGAGGAAATGAATACAAGACCTACCTGTGCCTGGCGGTGGGCCGTGCGGTGAATGACCTTATCCAAAGCTCCTTCCCAGTACCCTGCCTGCATTCCTTCCGCTTTTGCATAAAAGGAAGCAAAGATTCCGGCGAAACAACTGCTTGGCATGGCAGCTACTAAAAGAGGCTCCTTCTTTTCCAGGTTTTTCACATCCTGAATCGTCTGCAGGCTTTTGAGAATCTCTCTTACCTGTTCGTAAACCAGTTCCCCTTCTTTTGTCATCACCACGCCTTTTTTGCTCCGTTTCAGCAGAGGAACCCCCAGACTGGACTCCAGTTTCTGAATGGTCATGCTTACATGGGGCTGGGTCGTGTACAAAAGTTCTGCGGCTTTGCTCAAAGACCCTGCCTCTGCGCTTACCACAAAATACTGCAGTTGTTTCATCTCCATATCTTTTTCTTCCTCTCTTACAACCGGTGGCATGCAGCCAGATGCCCCGGGGCAATTTCTTTCAATTTAGGTTTTTCTTCCCTGCACGTTTCCGTCCCGTATCTGCAGCGGCTCCAAAAAGGACAGCCCTTTGGCAAATCACAGGGACTGGGCACTTCTCCCTCCAGACCTTCTATCTCTTTTCGTCTGTCATCCCGGACGGAGAAAAGAGCCTGCAGCAAAGCCTGTGTGTAGGGATGTGCTCCATGACTTCCAACCTGCTCCCCCGGAAGCAACTCTACCACATGGCCCAGATACATCACCGCAATCTGATGGGCAAAGGACTGAATCAGAGCAATGTCATGGCAGATAAAGACCATACTGATATGCTTTTCCTTCTGAAGTCTTACCAGCAATTCAATCACTGTCTTCTGTACCGAAACGTCCAGCGCTGACGTGGCTTCATCACAAATGAGAATTTCCGGTTCCAGGGAAAGGGCTCTGGCAATGCCGATTCTCTGCCGCTGTCCGCCGCTCATACTATGGGGATACCGCCAGAGAAGGTCTTCCGGCAGTTCCACCATACGCAGAAGTTCTTTTGCCTTCGCCTCTTTTTCCCCTTTTTTCAGTCTCTTATAATTTTCCAACGGCTCGGTGAGAATGTCAATGACTTTTCGTTTGGGATGAAAGGACGCCAGCGGGTCCTGAAATACCATCTGCATCTTCTGCCGGTTCAGCCATTTCTCTTTTGCAGTCATTTCAGCCAGATTCTTTCCGTGAAAAAGGATTTCTCCTCTATCCGGCTGCTCCAGCTGCATCAGCATCCGCACCAGAGTCGATTTTCCGCAGCCGCTTTCCCCTACGATTCCCAGCGTCTTTCCTCTGTAAACTTCCAGACTGATGTCATTACAGGCTGTCAGCACTTTTTTCTTTGGCGCCGGAAACTGCCGCACCAGATGATTTGCCTGCAAAATACATTCTCTTTTCTCAAACAAAACGCGCTCCCTCCATTTCCGGTACTGCTGCCAAAAGCTTTCTGGTATAATCGCTTTTCGGATTGTGCAGCACTTCTTCTGTACTTCCCTGGTCTAGCACCTTTCCGTTCTGCATAATCAGCAGTTTATCTGCCATATAGGCCGCTACGCCCAGATTATGCGTCACCATGATAATTCCTGTCTGATAATCCCTTCGAAGTTCCATCATCTGGCGGACAATCCGCGCCTGAGTCGTCACATCCAGCGCGCTGGTGGGCTCGTCTGCCAGCAAAAGCCGGGGCTGAAAGGTCATAGCCATGGCAATTCCCACCCTCTGCCGCATACCGCCGCTTAGCTGATGAGGATAGCTTTTCATCACAGCTTCTCCGTCAGGCAGATGCATTTTTTTCAGCATCTGAACAGCCCGGTTCCATGCTTCCTGTTTGGAAGCCCTACTGTGGGTACAGATATATTCCACATACTGACTGCCGATTTTCCGGATGGGATTTAAGGTTCCCCCGCAGTCCTGAAAAATCATGGAAATCTTCGTGCCTCTTAAGGTTCTCCATTCTTTTGGGGATTTTTCCGTCAGGGATTCGCCAAGGAACAGGATTTCACCCTCTGTAATTTTCCCGCCGCCTGCCAAAGCGCCCAAAATAGCCCGGATAACCGTGGTCTTTCCACTGCCGCTTTCTCCTGCAATACTGATGATTTCCCCTTTTTTCATAGAAAGGTTAAAATGCTCCAGCACAGGCGGCTGTCCTTCGTATTGAATCGTCAAATCTCTTATTTCCAGCATAATCTGCCTCTCTATTCTGCAAATGCAATGTCCTTTGTCAGCCAGTAATAGTCCATGGGATACAGGGTGGCTCCCTGCACCTCTTTGGAGGAAAACAGGTATGTGGTTTCATAGCCAAAAAAGACGGTTGCCGCATCATCCATAATCAGCTGCTGTATCTGAATAATCAAAGCTTTTCGTTTCTCTGGGTCAAATTCCTGCGCCAGCTGGTCTAAAAGCTTATCTGCCTCTTCGTTCTTATAGCCCGTCTGGTTCGACGCGGAAGTGCTGTACCAGTTTTCTCGGAGATACTTCTCCGGGTCTCCTGTATTTGCCACCAGAACATTCCAGATAAGCAAATCAAACTCCCCTGCATCCCGCATATCCAGCAGGGTTTCATAGCTTACGGTATTGAGTTTTACGTTGATGCCAATGTCCTTTAAGCTGGACTGGGCTGCCTGTGCATACACATTCAACTCTTCCCGGCTGGTATAAATAACGAAATTCAATTCCAGTTTTTCTCCGGATGGCTGCTCTACAAAGCCGTCCCCATCCTTGTCTATATATCCTGCCTCTTTTAGCAGAGCCTTTGCGCCTTCCGGGTCATAGGCATTTTCGTCCTGAAGCTGGTCAAAGCCAAAGTCCAACGTTGGAGGAACCGGCGCTTTTCCCGGTGTTGCGCCCCCTTCCAGCAGTGTGCTGCAGTAGGTTTCCCGGTCCAATCCCCGAATGATAGCCTGTCTTAACGCTTTGTCCTTTAAAACGCCGTTCTGATTCATAAAGGCGTAGGTGGAGCGCAGGGATTCCAGCTCCTGCACCTGAATACTGTCATCGTTTTCAAAATCTGCCAGGTTTTCCGTTTTCAAATTGTAGGCAATCTGGATTTCCCCTGTCTGCAAAGCCATGGAACGGGTGGTCTGGTCGTCGATACATTTTAATACCACCTTTTCAAGGGGTACCTCCCCACCCCAGTAATATTCATTTTTCACTACCACGCAGGAATCCGTGGGGCTAAAGGATTCCACCGCATAAGGTCCTGTGCAGATAGGACCGGACATGGCAAAGGACTCCGTATCCGCATTGGCATCCACAATGAGAAACAGCGGATCCGCAAGGCTGCCCGGAAGGACTGCCACCGGTTCTTTGGTGGTGATTTTCAGATTCTGTCCCTCTGTTTCTATGGAGGCAGGCGCGAAAAAGGTTTCCGCACGGTCGCTTAGAGAAAAGGTTCTCTCCAGAGAGGCTTTTACCAGCTCCGGTGTCATTTCTTCTCCATTTGAAAACTTCACGCCCTCACGGATTTTAAAAGTCCAGGTCAGCTTGTCCTGGCTATTTTCCCAGCTTTCTGCCAGACAGGGTACAATCTCTCCCTTTTCATCAAATTTTACCAGTGTTTCACCGATTCCATACCGGGATACCACCCAGCTGAAATACTGCTCTGTCGGTTCCAGTGTATCTGCAAAGCTGGTTACACCAATGGTCAGTTCCTGCTTTTCCTGTGCAGAAGAGGAGGAGGCACTGCCTTCTGATTTTTCTCCGTTTCCACTCCCGCATCCGGTCAGCAGAGACGCCGCCATACTTCCTGCCAACAGAGTGCTGCATATTCTTCTTACCCATTTCTTTTTCATTACGCTCTCCTTTTCTTTTCCTGTCTGGGGTCTAAAATATCACGGATACTGTCTCCCAGCATATTAAACACAACAACCACAATGACGATGGCAATTCCCGGATACAACATCAGCCAGGGAGCCTTGGTCAGATAAGTTCTGCCCTCGTTGAGCATAAGCCCCCACTCGGGAACCGGAGCCTGGGCGCCGAATCCCAGAAAGGACAGGGACGCCAGTTCCAACATCATGGTTCCGATATCTGTTGCCGCAGTCACCACCATGGTGGTAATCATATTGGGCAAAATGTAGTTCAGAATGATTTTATGATTTCGGGTTCCTGTTACTACGGCTGCCTCAATGTAAAGATTTTTCTTTATTTTCAGCACCATACTTCGAGCCAGTCTGGCATACTTTGTCCAGCTCACTGCCGAAATGGCAAGGACGGCATTGACCATACTGGGTCCTAAAAGACCTGCAATGGCAATAGCCAGCACCAGTCCGGGAAAGGAAATCATCATATCTGCAATCCTCATAATCACGGCATCCACAAACCCGCCGAAATATCCGGCCAGAATTCCCAGCGCAGTTCCCACCACAAAAATCACGGCAACCAGACAAAGGGTCATGACCAGAGAAGAACGGGTGCCGTAGATAACTCTGGAAAGCACATCTCTTCCCAGCTTATCCGTACCGCAGAGATATTCTCCTCCCGGCGCCTGCAAAGAATGGCTCATCACCGCCTCGTAGGGATCTTTGGGAGCAATCCACGGTGCAAATACGGCAATGGCGGCAATCCCCAGAGCCAGTGTGAGAAAAAGTGTAAACTGCCTGTTTGTCTTCAAAAATTTCCAAATTTTCACTTACCGCTCCTCCTTCAGTCTTGGGTCCAGCCGTTCATAGGAAAGGTCTACCAAAAGATTAATGCCCATGTAGAGCAGGGCAATCCACAAAACATAGCCCTGCACCAAAGGATAATCCCTGCAGGAAATGGCTTTTACCGCCATGCTTCCAAGCCCCGGCCAGTTATAAATAATTTCCACCACTGCCGTTCCGCCCAGCAGACTGCCCAGGGAAAGCCCCAAAAGCGTTACCAGAGGAAGCGTAGCATTGGGAAGCACATGTTTCCACAAAATCTTTTTCTCTGAAAGTCCCCTCATATGGGCCCCTGTAACGTAATCCTGCTGCAGCTCTTCCAGCACGGCAATCCGCACCTGTCTGGTGTATTTGGCAGACATGGCAATAGCCAGGGTAACAGCCGGCAACACCAGGGATTTAAAATCGGTACTTCCCCCGGACACGGTCACCCACCGAAGCTGCACCCCGAAAATACTGAGCAGAATCAGACCAATCCAGAAATTGGGAACCGAAACGCCGAAAAAAGTCAGGCCCCGCACCAGATAGTCCGGCCAGCGGTTGTGATAAACTGCTGACAATATTCCCAGTGGTATGGAAAACAATATCATAATAAGCAAAGATGCCAGTGCCAGCTTGAGGGTAGGAAAAAAGCAGGATACCAGTTTTTCCACCACCGGAACCTTCATGGAATAGGATTTTCCCATATCACCGGTCAGCACCCCTTTTAACCAGTTTCCGTACTGCACCAGAAAAGGCTTGTCCAGCCCCAGTTCTGCCCTGGTCTGCTCCAAAAGCTCCGGTGTGGGAATATTTCCACATTCGGTAAGCATAATTTCCGCCGGGTCACCAGGGGACAAATAGGTCAGGCCAAAGGTAAAAAAGCTGATTCCAAAAAGCACAATTACGATTTGCAAAAGCCGCCTGCCCAGGTTTTCTTTTTTCAAAATCTTCCACCTCCTGTTTTTATAACGGCAAAAAGACAATCTGATATATGCATATACAGACTGTCTCTACTCATAAAATTCGATATTGTTATTTGTACCTAACCGTATTTTAAGAGTTCTCATCAGCCGTGAGAAACTTCCCAAAGATATAAGCAGTTCTCCTGACTTCAACTCACCGCTTCTACAGCACCTTCCCAAAGTTTTCCTTCAGTGGCATACGCTGCAAAAACTCCTTGTTACAGTGGCGGGACCGTACCGGACTTGCACCGGTTTCTCTATGAATGCTTGCGCAACTTATATCCTGTTATGATTTCTGCCCCTAATTATACTGGAAGATTTTGAAAATTCAACACTTTATGTATCACAATTTGTTATGGATACACTTTTTAAGTCTTCTTTCACTCTGTGTCACCTCGTCCTCTCCTTTCTACAGCTTTAATCGGACATCTGCGGTAACAGTTTCCGCAGTGCAGACAATTTTGCTGCCTGATAACCCCGGCAGCGACGTCAATACACTGCTGGGGACAAGTCTGACTGCACACACCGCAGTGAATACATTTCCGGGTAATCACATATCCCTCCTGCTTCCGGCTGGCTTCTCCGAAAGAAAAGTCAAAGCGCTCTATGGGCTTTTTTGACAAATCAAACCATTCCCCCCGGCCCCTGTAAATCTGAAAAACGGTCAAAGCTTCTCTCGACTGTCGTGTGGGATAAATTTCATACATATAAGAATTTTTCTGAAACAAGTCTTCCACTCTGCCGCTGCCCAGTTCTTTTGCCTCTCCCTGTACGGAAACCGCTATACTGGAAAGGGTATCTTTTCCCCGGAGGGCGGTAAACGCAATATGTCTGTTGGCTTTCAGGCGACTGAAGAACTGCTTTCCTCTGGCCGTCAGAAAATACAGACTGCTTTCATCTCCATCCATCATATCAATGGCGCAGGTGACGGGATAGCCTTTTTCATCCACTGTGGAAAACACCACAGTATGCAGTTCCTTCACAATATACTTCAAACATTCCTGTGCAGTCATAAAAATCCCCCGTTTCTCTTATAAAATATCCTTAAAATGTATAGGTTCTCGGCGGGTTACCGGAGAAATCTGCAAGAACCGCTTTTGCTTCTGCCAAATAAAACACTTCAAAAATCGGATTGTCTGCGGTTTCGTACTGTCCCTTTACAATAGGATTCTCCATGCAGGCTTCTTTTACCTCCCGATTATCCTCAAAAACAGCTTTTCCGTTCAATCGAATCCAGGTATAATCCGGGCTGGATACGGTCACTTCCACATAGGGATTCTCTTTCATATCCTTAAAAACATCCTTGGTGTGATTGGTGCAAAACCATAATTTCCCCTCTTTTTCAAAGCAGAACATAAAGGGACGGCATTTTGCCTTTCCGTCACGTCCAATGGTTGCAAGATACTGTACCGGGTTTTCCTGTAAAAATTTTACGACTTCATTCATGATGTTATGCTCCTTTTTCATTTGTTCGTTGTAATAATCTTATTTACAACGACAGTATAACCCCTCTTAATTGTAATGTCAATAGTTACAACCTTATTTTTTTCATTTTGCCATAAAAAATTCCCTTCCAAGCAAATTGTTTTCCTTTTTCAACATTTGCTTAAAAGGGAGCATGTCCTCTGACAGGCACTGTCTTTCTCTATTCTGTTTCTTTTGCCATACAGGTTCTGGCATCTTTTACCACATCTGCCAGCGTCATTTTTTCAAGTTCTCTCTCTAACGCATTCTGTACCTGGATAAGTCTGCCATCCAGCACCTGATGAATATTTCTTCCCACCGGACACAGGGGATTGGGACTTTCATGAAAATGAAAAAGACCCTCTTTTTCCACACATTCTACCGCACGATAAATATCCAGAAAGCTGATTTCTTCCAGCTTTCCCACAATCGACGCGCCTCCGCTTCCCCTCTGCACCTCCACAATTCCGGCGGCTTTCAGCTGGGACAGAATTTTTCGGATAATCACCGGATTCACATGCACACTGGATGCCAGAAATTCACTGGTGAGTTTGTATTTCCCCTGAAACGTATCTATACAAAGCAATATGTGTACGGCAATGGTAAAACGGCTTGAAATCTGCATACAGATTCCCCCCTTTCTCTTTTTCTGATTCGTTGTACTAAATTATAAAACGGCCTTGCTGTCATGTCAATGAACGAAACAGAAGGAACCGCTTTGACACAGTTCCTTCTGCTTTTTCTGTATGCTTATTTCATCAAATATACATCTGCATAATTTACGCCCAGTGCATTGGCTCTGTCATGGTCACTGACATAGACGTCAATGCGGTTGCCCTTAATTGCACCGCCGCAGTCCTCTGCAGTAAATACATGGCCGTTAATAATGACTTTGGTTCCGTATGGAATCACACTTGGGTCTACAGCAATTGTCTGTCCCTCTACAACCGGTGTGCCCGTTGCGGTAATACCGGTTTCCACGTCACAGCAAATCTCGCAGGAGCAGTAGTAAGTCAGTTTAAAGTTTCCTAACAACTCGCCGTACATATCTTCTGTAGCATTGACTTCTGCAATATCACTGCTGCCGTATACGGTTCTGGTATCGTCCAGAATTCTGGTGGCCCATACTGCGCAGTTGGAATTTACATCATCGGACACAATACCATAGTTCGTTCCCTTTGCTTCAATGGTCTTGCCATTTCCTGCATACATGACCACATGGAAAATATATCCGTCCTTAGCATAGAAAATCAAATCTCCCGGCTGCGCATCTTCTACGGCAATTTTGGTACCATACTGAGCCTGGTCTTCTGCCACTCTGGGCAGGTCATAGCCGTACTGCTTGTAAATACTCTGTACAAAACCGGAGCAGTCTGCACCGTCTGTCAGACTGGTACCGCCCCATACATAAGGATTTCCGATAAACTGAGAAGCAAATTCCACGATGGAGTTTCGCACTTCTCCCCCCGGAATACCGGACTTAATGGAGGTCAGTGTATAATAGCGGGCCTGGTTTTCATCCTGCTCAATCTGAGACTCCGCTGTCGTGTAAGTCTCTTCACCTTTCTGCTCTACTTCTGTCTTAACCGTATCTGCCATGTTGAGGTATTCACGGCTTACAAATCCCCGGACATCTCCGGACTCTATGTAAATCCAATCCTGGTCCTTGTCCGCAATGACATACACCAGACTTCCTCTGGTAAGCGTTGCCACAATACGGCTGTCTGTGCCTTTTCCCTCTCTTACATTAAGGAGACTTGCTGTGGTCAGCGCATAATCTTTCTGTACAACCGTCTGATTTACCGTAGCTCTCAGATGCAGAAAAGCTTTGTTTTCCAGATAAGGCACCAGTTCCTTTGCGACCGGAGCTGTTCCCTCAATTCCCGTATAAGTTTTCTTTTCTTTCTCTGCTTTTTCTTTGGCTTTCTTCTGGTATTTTTCCAGAATCTTCTGCGCGTCCTCGCCTGTCGTCACGGTGTCTGCCTTTACAAATCCTCTGACTTTGCCGGATTCCACATATAACCAGCCGTCTTCTTCCTCTTTGAGAATATAGCACACGCCTTCCTTGTCCAAAGTTCCCACACTGCGGGATTCCTGATTCATTTCCTCTTTGATTTCCAGACTATCTTTTGCAAAAGCGTATTTTCTGGCCACGGTCCAGAAGCGGAAGTCCTCTACCAGCTGGGGAACTTCATATATCTGCTGATCCGCCACCAGTTCCTCATTGGTAGACGGTGCAGAAGTGTCATCTGCTGCAATCTGCGGAGAACCGTTTTCCAACAAAATCACATAACCGTTTGCATCCAACACATAATGATAACCTTCCGACAGCTGATAGCCTGTTCTCTGCTCATATGCTTCCGGGGTCTCTTGCTGCGGAACTTCCGGCTGGTCTGCCTCCACCTTAGGAGAACCGTCTTCCAGTAATATCACAAAGCCATTTGCGTCCAATACATAATGATGACCTTCCGGCAGCTGGTAGCCCGTTCTCTGCTCATATGCTTCCGGGGTCTCTTGCTGCGGAACCTCCGGGGTTTCCGGAGTCTCTGGTGTCTCCGGGGTCTCTGGGGTTTCCGGCTGCTCCGGGGTTTCTGTATCTGTACCGCCATTCTCACCTTCCGGTGTTTCCGGCGTCTGTTCCGTCTGATTCTCTTGTGGAGCTTCCGGCTGTTCCGGGGTCTCTGCTTCTAAATGGCTGTTGCCCTCTGTCTGTACCTGCACCTCTGCTGCATATACATTGGCAGGAACCGCCAGCGTAAATGCCATGGATAGGGCAAGCACTCTCTTTAGTTCTTTCAATTTCAATCTTTTTTCCTCCAAGTATCTCAGGATAATTATCTTTGTCTGCCTTTTTCAGTTTAACGCAACTAATTCATAAAAACAACCCTTCTTTAGAAAAAAAAGGAATTTTTTTGTTTTTTATTGTATAAAACGACGAAGAAAAACCTTTCCTTACACTTTATTTTATCGTTTCTTTATAGTATTTCCTTCTATCCGGTTTCTTTGTTCGCATTTTCATACCGCACTTCCCGCCCCAGAAAAAACAGAGCCAGCAGGTTTGGAACAGCCATCATACCATTTAAGGCATCCGATAGTTCCCATATCATCTGGGGCGCCAGTATGCACCCCGGCAGGGTCACCAGAATGTAAACCAGCCGGTACAGGGCCACTCCTTTTTCCTTCCCCAGGTACTCTGCCGTCTGTTCCCCAAAGCAGGACCAGCCCAGAATGGTAGCAAGAGCAAAAAGTGCCGTAGCTGCTGCCAAAAACTGCCGCCCCCAGGGAATTACTGTGGCAAAAGCCATTCCTGTCAGCGTAGTTCCGTCTGTGATAGGCCCGCCGGTCTGTATCCGGGACAGAAATCCCTGGGGTTCATACACACCGCTGACCAAAAGTACCAACGCTGTCACCGTACAAACTACCATGGTGTCAATAAAAATCTCTGCCATCCCCCACATCCCCTGCACCTGGGGCGACGATACCTGCGTATTGGCATGGGCCAGAACAGAAGAGCCAAGCCCCGCCTCATTGGAGAAAATTCCCCTGGCAATTCCCATGCGGACAGCCTGCCCCATGCCATATCCGGCAATCCCGCCTGCCGCCGCCTGCACCCGGAACGCCTCTGTAACTATAAGCCGAAACGCCTCTGGAATCCGCTCCCGGTAAACAAAAAGCACCACCAGCGCTCCGCCCAGATAGGCCGCTGCCATAAGCGGAACCAGCTTTTCCGTAAAAGCCGCAATTCTCTTCACTCCGCCGGTAAGGGCCACGGCAACCAACACCATACAGATACATCCGGATACAAAGGGAGGAATGTGAAAAGCCTCCCAAAGCCCCTGAGCCATAGAATTTCCCTGTACCATGTTCCCCATGCCAAAAGACGCCCCCAGACAGCAGACAGCAAAAACCACAGCCAGCGGCCGGCACTGTAATCCACGTTCCATATAAACCATGGCGCCGCCCTTCCAGCGTCCCTTTTCGTCTCTGTAGCGGTATTTTATCCCAAGAAAATTTTCCGCATAACTGGTCATCATACCAAAAAAAGACGAAACCCAAAGCCAGAAAATCGCTCCCGGCCCGCCAAACATCAGCGCTGTTGCCACTCCCGTAATGTTTCCCGTTCCCAAAGTGGCCGCCAGTGCCGTACAGAAAGACTGAAACTGCGAAATAGAGTGTTCCTCTCTTCTTTCTGATTCCTCCTGTTTCTTCAGAGAACCCAGTGTGCTTTTTAACCAAAAAGGCAGTTTCCGAAGCTGAAAAAAACGGGACTGCAGGGTGAAACGGATACCTGCTGCCAGAAAAAACACCAGCATTCCAGGTCCCCATACAAACCGCTGCAGTCCGTGAACAAATTCCTGCATATCAAAAGACTGTCCTTGTTCCGTTTTTAAAGCCTATGCAAAAACCAGCAAAAACATGCCCTTTTTCACAAGGACTGTCTGATTCTCCTCTTTCTGAAATACAAGAACACAGCCATACAGATAACCGATGACAAAAGCGAGCCCGCCGGCGCCGCCAATCCCATAGGGTACAGGGTATCCGGAAAATATACTGCCGCCAGATAAGCCCCCGGAACCCGCACAGCAGCCATGGAAATCAAATTGTGCAGAAAAGAAACCGTAGATTTTCCGTAAGCACAGAAATAACCGCTGAAGCAGAAATGCACCCCCGCAATGGCACAGTCCAGTGCATAAGCCTTCAAATACTGGCTTCCCATAAAAATAATATCTTTTTCTTTAGAGAACAAGCCTAATATCATCTCCGGCGCCAGATTGCAGGCCAAGGCTGCCACAATCCCAAAGGACACGGAAATCAAAAGCCCATATCCCAGGGTTTTCTCTGCCCTCTCATGTTTTCCTGCACCTACATTCTGTGCTGCAATAGCCGAAATGGACGACAGCATGGCAGAGGGAACCAGAAAAAGAAAACTGATAACCTTTTCCACAATCCCCACGCCTGCCGCTGCCACAACGCCTCTCTGATTTGCTATGACCGTAATTAAGATAAAAGAAATCTGGATAAATCCGTCCTGGCAGGCCACAGGCACACCAATTTTCAGAATTTTCCCCAGGGTTTCTCTTTCCGGTCTCAAATCTCTTCCTGTCAGATGCAAGGCAAATTCTTTTTTCTTCCGAATGACCGCAAATGCCATTATCACACTGGCCGTCTGGGAAAGTACTGTCCCCAGAGCCGCCCCTGTCGCCGCCATCTGAAATCCTCCGATAAAAAGGAAATCCAGCAGAATATTCAGCACGCAGGCCGCTGCCACAAAGTACATGGGACTTTTGGAATCCCCCATGCCTCTGAAAATACAGCTTAAAATATTGTAGGCAGTAATAAAGGGAATCCCGCAGAAGCAAATGGTCAGATAGCTTTTCGTCTGTGCCAACGCTTCTTTCGGCACAGCCACCCACTCCATAATCTGATCTGTGCCAAGCAGTAAAAGCCCTGTAAACACCACAGATACCGCCAGAAACAAAACCACCGTATTTCCCACAATTTTCCCGGCCTTTTCCTGATTCTTCTCTCCCACAGCCTGTCCCAGAAGCACTGTGGTCCCCATAGCCAGCCCCACTACCACCACGGCAAGCATATGCATCACCTGGCTGCCTATGGAAACAGCGGAAATAGCCGCCGCTTTGTTATACTGCCCTGTCACATACAAATCTGCCATACCGTAAAAGGTCTGCAAAAAACAACTGAGCAGATACGGCATGGAAAAAGCCATAAGTGCTTTCAAAACACTTCCTTTTGTAAAATTCTTTTGCATATTTTTCTCCTGATAAAAACGGTACAGCCCCCTATCCGGGCCATACCGTTTTCTCTTTTCTGCCCAAATGGCAGAACCTCTGCATATTCTATTCTGGAGTTTTTATCTTCTTATTCAAATGCTTTTCCAACAGAACCGAAGAGTTCCATTTTCTCTTTGATTGTATCACAGATAGCGTCAAAACCAGGTTTTAATAATTTACGAGGGTCATATCCTTTTCCTTCGTTGTCTTTGCCTGCTTCGATGTATTTTCTGGTAGCTTCTGCGAAAGATAACTGGCATTCTGTGTTTACATTGATTTTAGATACGCCTAAATCAATCGCTTTTTTAATCATGTCAGCCGGGATACCTGTACCGCCGTGCAGAACTAATGGCATTTCACCTGTTAATTTCTGAATGTCATCCAGAACGTCAAAGCGAAGTCCACCCCAGTTTTCCGGATATTTTCCGTGGATATTTCCGATTCCTGCTGCCAGCATGTCTACGCCCAGGTCTGCAATCATTTTACATTCCTTCGGGTCTGCGCATTCGCCCATACCTACAACACCGTCTTCTTCTCCGCCGATAGAACCAACTTCTGCTTCCAGAGAAAGTCCGAGGCCTTTGCATACGCCAGCCAGTTCTTTTGTCTTTTCTACATTTTCTTCGATTGGGTAGTGAGAACCGTCGAACATAATAGAAGAAAATCCTGCTTTGATGCATTTGTAGCATCCGTCATATGTACCGTGGTCTAAGTGCAGAGCAACCGGAACTGTGATGTTCAGTTCTTCCATCATGGCTTTTACCATGTCGGCTACAGTCTTAAAACCACACATATATTTTCCTGCACCTTCGGAAACACCTAAGATGATTGGGGATTTACATTCTTCTGCTGTTAAAAGAGCTGCTTTTGTCCACTCCATGTTGTTGATGTTAAACTGTCCTACTGCGTAGTGTCCTGCTTTTGCTTTTTTCAACATTTCTGCTGCTGATACTAACATAATTCATGACCTCCATTTATTTAATGTGCTGAAACCATTATAACACATTTTCCTTTTCAGGCAAGCATTTCTTAATGCAATTTCATAGATTCCATGCTATAATGAAAAAGCACCAAAGTATAAAATTTGTAAATAAGAAAACACAGGAAAGGATTTTATATATGAACAGAAAAAATTTAATTGTAGGACAGTCCGGCGGACCTACCGCAGTCATTAACAGCAGCCTTTACGGCGTGGTATCAGAAGCCATGCGGCAGGAATCCATCGGACGTGTTTACGGAATGTTAAACGGCATCGAAGGTTTTCTGGCAGGTCGTTTTCTGGATTTCAAAGAGGCCTTTGGCGCCGATGAACTGGAAAAACTGAAAACCACACCCGGAGCTTATCTCGGTTCCTGCCGCTACAAACTTCCCGAAGATTTAAATGACCCGGTATACCCTCTCCTCTTCCGGAAATTTGAAGAGCTTGAGATTGGGTATTTTTTCTATATCGGCGGCAATGACTCCATGGATACGGTGAGCAAACTGTCCCGGTATGCAGCAAAGACAGGCAGCAACATCCGCGTCATCGGGGAACCGAAAACCATAGACAACGACCTGGTGCTGACAGACCATACACCGGGCTTCGGAAGCGCGGCACGTTATGTAGCATCTACCGTACGGGAAATCACCGTAGATGCCAACGTCTACGAGACAAAATCTGTCACTATTATTGAAATTATGGGACGCCACGCCGGCTGGCTTACCGCAGCAGGGGCACTGGCCAGAAAACATGCAAACGACAATCCCCTTCTTATCTATCTTCCGGAAACTGCTTTTGACCAGGAAGCTTTTCTTGCAAAAATAGAAGCAGCTTTTGAGAAGAACCCCAACGTAGTTGTCTGTGTATCAGAAGGTATTCATGACAAAGACGGCACTTTTATCTGTGAATACGACAACAGCGTAGGCACAGACTCTTTCGGTCACAAAATGCTGGCCGGCTGCGGCAAATACCTGGAAAACCTGGTAAGAAACCGCTTAAACGTGAAAGCCCGCTCCGTCGAATTAAACGTAAGCCAGCGCTGCTCCGCTTCCATGATGTCCGCTACAGACCAGAAAGAAGCTGTTCTGGCCGGTGCCTTTGGCGTAAAAGCTGCCTTAAAAGGTGAAACAGGAAAAATGGTTTCCTATGTGCGTACCTCCAATCTTCCTTATCGTATGACGCTGGGGCTGGAAGATGTAAACGAAATCTGCAACAAAGAAAAAACTGTGCCTTTGGAATGGATTTCCCAAGATGGTTCTGATGTCACAGAAGATTTCTTCGCCTATGCCCTTCCGTTGATTCAGGGCGCAGTAGAAATCCCACTGGGTTCTGACGGTCTTCCGGATTTTATATCCAGAAAATAGACACTATATTTTTTATTCGAAAGGGGTGTTTTTATGTTTCAAATTTCTAATTTTACAAACAACGATGATATTCGCGTTCTGGACAGCGCCGGACCTTTTACGGTTATCGAATATCTGAGGGATTTGAGCGTTATGCCAAACAACGCAGCGGCTGCTTATTTTTGCAATGCCATGAATGTACGCAAAAGACAGGTTGTCTGCGATTTAAGCAAAGCCCGGGTTACCGTCCAGTCAGGCGCTATGCAGTGGATGGTTGGAAATGTCAAAGCGGTCACGGGAATTAAGGGCGTCGGTGACTTCTTTGGCAAAGCTGTCCGGGGAAAAGTCACCGGAGAATCTGCTATCAAACCGGAATACACCGGAGACGGCGTCATGGTATTAGAGCCTACCTACAAGCATCTGCTGCTTTTAAATCTGGAGGACTGGAACGGTTCTGTGGTGCTGGATGACGGCCTGTTCCTGGCCTGTGACTCTTCTATTCGCCAGAAGGCGGTTATGCGTTCCAACTTTTCCTCCGCAGTAGCCGGAAATGAAGGCCTGTTTAACCTGGGACTTTCCGGAAACGGAGTGGTTTGCCTGGAATCAGTCTGCCCGAAAGAAGAACTGGTAGAAATTACCCTGCAGGACGATGTACTGAAGGTGGACGGCAATATGGCCATTGCATGGAGTGGAAGTCTGGACTTTACGGTAGAACGTTCCGGAAAATCCCTTATTGGCTCTGCGGCCTCCGGCGAAGGACTGGTAAATGTATACCGGGGTACCGGAAAAGTTCTGCTTGCGCCTGTAAGCGACTAATTTGACACCAAAGAGAAAGGGAGGCTTTCCTCATGCATAAGATTTCCGGTTTTTCCGTGAAACGAATTCTGAAAAGACATGGACTGCTGTTGTTTCTGCTTCTGTATATAGGGGCTCTGACGGTACCTTATATTCCTCACAAAAAAGTGTCGGCATCTTTCAAAAAACAGTTTGCGGAGAGAGAATTTTACAGTTCTTCGGTGGGGACGGAACGGGCCGCCTATATCCCTGACAACACAGACGCCCTCTTATACCGCCTGCACATGATAAACAGCGCCCAAAAAGAAATCATTCTTTCCACCTTTGATTTTAATGCCGACAAGGCAGGAAAAGATGTAATGGCAGCTCTGTACCATGCGGCTGAACGCGGCGTAAAGGTACGGGTCATTGTGGACGGTTTCAGCGGACTTCTGGACATGAAACTGCAAAGCCCTGAATGGTTCCAGGCTTTGGCAGCCCATGAAAATATTCAGGTAAAAGTATACAATCCCATTAACCTTTTAAAACCCTGGGATATGCAGGCACGGCTTCATGACAAATATGTAATTGTTGATGAGCAGATGTATCTTCTGGGCGGAAGAAACACCATGAATCTCTTTTTGGGGGACTATTCTTCTTCCAAAAATATTGACCGGGAACTGTTTGTATATGAGACGGAAAGCAATCCGGACGCTTCTCTCTTTCAAGTAAAAACTTATTTTGAAAACATCTGGGGACTCTCAGACAGCAAAGATTTTGTGTGCAAAAAAGAAACGAAAAAGGTCTCTGATGCTGCGGCACAGTTGAAGGAACGTTTCAGCCGCCTGCAGGAACTGTATCCCCAGGCTTATGAACCCTGGAATTATGAAGGAAAAACTTTTGAGACTAACAAGATTTCTCTTTTATGCAATCCTCTGGAATCGGAAAACAAAGAGCCCTGGATGTGGTATGCTCTGCACCAACTTATGTCCGAAGCGGAAGAGGTAACCATTTACACCCCGTATATTATCTGCGGCAAAGAAATGTATCAGGATCTGGCTTCTCTGCAGGAGAAAAATATTTCGGTGGAAATCATTACCAATGACGTAGCCAGCGGTGCCAATCCCTGGGGCTGTACGGATTATCTCAATCAGCAGAAAAATATCCGAAAAACCGGCGTAAAGGTCTATGAATTTATGGGAAAACATTCCTGCCATACCAAGGCTGTCCTGCTGGATGACCGTATGAGCATTCTGGGCTCTTATAATCTGGATATGCGCAGCACTTACCAGGATACGGAACTTATGCTTGCCGTGGATGCTCCGGCACTGAACTCCATGATACGCAAAGAAGTGGAAACAGACAAAACTTACAGTAAAATCATGCAGGAAAACGGAGAATATCAGTATGGAGAAAACTATAAAGCGAAAGAAATGACCACCGGAAAGAAAGTTTTTTATGGTGTTTTGCGCGTAGTGATTCTTCCGCTTCGCAGATTCCTGTAGAACGCACAGAGCAGCGCAGTTTCTTACTGCGCCGCTATTTTTTCCGCCAAATCAGTTAAATACACCCAGCGGTCCATTTTTTCTTCCAACTGCTCTTCAGCCGCTTCCTTTTCCTGTGTCAGTTCATTGAGTTTCCCGGAATTGGTGGCGTTTTTCATAATTTCCTCATCCAAATGAGCAATTTTTTCTTCCAGCGCTGTAATGTCCTCATCAATGGTCTCAAATTCCCTCTGCTCTTTATAGGTGAATTTCAGCTTTGTACTTCGGTTCTGTTTCCAGTCTTTGTTCGCTTTCTTTTCTGTGTTCTCCGCCCTTTTCTCTGGTGAACCACTCTGCGCCTGTCCACTTTGCCCTTTTGCACTCAGGTAATCCGTATAACCGCCCTCATACTGACAGATGTGTCCATTTCCGTCAAACTCCAGAATCCGGTCCACCACATTATCCAGAAAATAGCGGTCATGGGATACGGTAATCACAATGCCCTGAAAAGAGTTCAGATAATCTTCCAGAATCGTCATGGTAGGAATATCCAGATTATTCCCGGCCTCGTCCAGTAAAAGCACATTGATATTTTCGCATAAGATACCCAACAGGTACAGCCGCCGCTTCTCTCCCCCTGAAAGTTTACCAATGGGGGCGTACTGCATATCCGATGTAAACAGAAAACGCTCCAGCATCTGGGAGGCGCTGATTCTGCCTTCTCTTGTAGTGATATACTCCCCGATATCTTTGACATAATCAATCACTCTCTGCTTTTCGTCCATATGCTGCTCTTCCTGAGCAAAATATCCCATGCGAATTGTTTCCCCAATTTCAATGGTTCCGCTGTCCGGTTTCACCAAACCTGCCAGCATCTTCATAAACGTGGATTTTCCACAGCCGTTTGGCCCGATAATTCCCACCTTCTGATTCTTCAGAAAGATATATTCAAAATCGTCTGCAATTTTCAGACTTCCAAAGCCTTTGCTCACCTGATGCAGCTCGATGGTCTTTTTTCCCATTCTGGTTTCCACGGAATCCAGTTCCACAGTCTGGTCCTTCACCGGGGCACTCTGATTTTTTAACGCTTCCAGACGTTCCAATCGGGATCTTTGCTTGGTACTTCTGGCCCGACAGCCTCTCTTGGCCCATTCCAGTTCCATGCGCAGCACACTCTGCCGTTTTCTCTCAGAGGCCAGTTCCATTTCTTCTCTCTCCGCTTTCATTTCCAGAAACTGGGAGTAATTCGCAGGATAGCTGTACATCTGTCCATGACTGATTTCCAGAATCCGGTTTGTCACCCGGTCTAAAAAATAACGGTCATGGGTAACCATAAGGACGGTTCCCCGAAATTCCCGCAGATATTCTTCCAGCCAGGCAATCATCTCCGCATCCAAATGATTGGTAGGCTCGTCCAGCAGCAACATATCAAAATCCAAAGCCAGTACTTTAGCCAGAGCTACCTTGCGCCGCTGTCCTCCGGAAAGATATTCTATCGGCGTATCATACTCCAGAATCCCCAGCTTATTCAAATTGCTCTCTATTTTCCACTGCTGCTCACTGTCCTGGATATAAGACAAAATCGTGGCATTTTCCAGAAATTGGGGATTTTGCGGCAGATAGGCAATCCGCAGATTATTCTGCTTAATAATCTGTCCCTCATCCGGTTCTTCCAATCCGGCTGCCATTTTCAAAAGCGTGGTTTTTCCCGTACCATTTATACCAATAATACCGATTTTGTCCCCTTCTTGAATACCAAAGGACGCATGGTCAAAAATCACTTTTTCTCCGTAAATTTTGCTGATATTTTCTATGTTTAAAATATTCATGAAAAGACTCCTCTGCATTTAATCCTTTAACTCTGCTTATAATAAAGGATTTTTCCGGGTACGTCAACAGACGAAAAAAGAGTATGGATATACGGCCTGCCCATCTAGGAAGACTTTATCTGCTTCTCAGGCAGTGCATCCTGCAGCTTGACTCCGGCCTCATTGAGCATGGCAATCAGCAATCCATACTCAAAATCCTGAACTGGTCTGCGTTCTTCCAAAAGAATCCCCATAACACCTTTGACCTCCTCTGCGTCCTGTACAGGAAGATACATGGCCTTTGCCTCAGGAAGCGTATGGGTACAGGCTCCTGCCCGGTGATGATTAGCCGCCACCCACTGCACCACCGCTTTTTCCTGAAAATTCACCAATTCTTCCAGTGTTCTTTGCTCCATGCCTTTTCTGGGAAAAAGAAGCGGCAAATCCAAAAGCCCGTCTTTTTTTACCGGGTAAATGAGAATGGACAGATTCAGCAGTTTCCCTGCCTGCTCTGCCACCTGCTTCCATACCTCTGCTTTCGATTTACATCTGCGCAGCTTCTGGCTGTTTTCCAACAGAATCTCAGTTCGATACTGCTTTTTCGCGCTTTCCCGATTCTGCTGCTTCAATTTTCTGGTCAAACTCGCTGTGAAAAATCCCACTACAAACAGCATAACAAACGTAGTCGGATACCCTTTATCATACGCCTTAAAGCTCAGATAAGGGTCTGTAAAAAAGAAATTAAATGTCAGAACACTGAAAAGCGAGGAATACAGAGCATAAATTTTTTTATCCGCAATATAAGAAGACAGCAAAACACCCAGAATATAGGTCATGATAATATTAGATTCAGAAAGTCCCAGTTTCTGAAATCCAAAAGCCACCGCTGTTGTCAGCAGCAGAACTCCTGTAATAGCCGCCAGGTCTGCTACCGTGTGTGAATGTTCTGACCGGTGTCTCCCCTTTCCTGCCGGTTCCTTCCCGGTATTCTTCTTCCTGCCGTCCGGAATAATATAAATATCGATGTTAGGAGCCCGATACATCAGCGTCTCCAGCACTTCCACCTTACCCTTTTCCCAGAATCTCCTGCGGTTGTTTTTTCCGATAACAACCTTGGACACATTTCCCACAATGGCATATTCTGCAATCTGCTGTGCAATATCCGAGCCATATACAGTGACAATCTTCGCCCCCAGAGCTCTGGCCAGCTCCAAATGACGGTTCAACACACGCTTCGTCTTCTCATCTGCCTGCTTCAGCTCCGGTGTTTCTACAGACAGCACTGTAAATTGGGCATGGAACGCATAGGCCAAACGAGACGCAGTACGAATCACCTTTGCACTGGAGGGTGCAGAAGAAACACAGGCCAGAATATGCTCTCCGGTATGATACTCCATGTTTCCCAAAGCATTTCGCTCTTCTTCCGCAATCCGATTCACGCGGTCTGCCACCCGGCGCAGCGTGATTTCTCTGAGTGCCACCAGTTTTTCCCGTTTAAAAAAATTAGAAAGAGCTCTCTCCGCCTGCAGCCGGCCATAGATTTTCCCTTCCTTCATTCGCTCAATCAATTCATCCGGCTCAATATCTATCACCTCAACCTGGTCCGCCATATCAAATATCCTGTCAGGAATCCTCTCCCGAACTTCGATTTGCGTAATAGTTCCTACCAGGTCATTCAGACTTTCCAGATGTTGAATATTCAGAGTTGTATACACGTTGATACCAGCACGTAATAATTCCTTTACGTCCTGGTATCGTTTTTCGTTGCGGCACCCCTTTGCATTTGTATGCGCCAATTCATCCACCAACATTAACTTTGGCTTCCGCTTTAAAGCTGCGTCTACATCAAACTCCCGCAGCTTGACGCCCTTGTAATCCACCATCATAGGGGGCAGCATTTCAATTCCTTCTGTCAGCGCCTGGGTATCCGGTCTGGCACGGCGTCCTACGCTCATCAACAGTTTTTCGGCACAAACTGTATTTTTTTCTTCTC
>OGXL01000785.1_pt1 | contig 27998 bp, 29 predicted proteins | sample 1576311 | NCBI WGS metagenome assembly OGXL01 (sample SAMEA3541564, study PRJEB24748) | human gut metagenome | biome: human gut; feature: human-associated habitat; material: faeces | place: China | collected 2012 | reverse complement strand
CGTGCCTGTTTTGACAGGTATGCCAGGTCGCCGCTGTCCAGGCGGATGCCGTACTTTTTCATGGAGATGCCTGCGGCGCGCATTTCCTCAAAGACGCGGATGGCGTTTGGAACGCCGGACTTCAGCGTGTCGTAGGTGTCCACCAGAAGGATGCAGTTGTCCGGATAGAGCTGGGCGTAGGTCTTGAAGGCCGTGTACTCATCCGGGAAGCTCATGATCCAGCTGTGGGCGTGGGTGCCCAGCACAGGCACGTTAAAGCGCTGACCTGCCAGCACGTTGGAAGTGCCGATGCAGCCTCCGATGATGGCGGCTCTGGCGCCGTAAAGCCCTGCGTCAGGACCCTGAGCCCGGCGCAGGCCGAACTCCATAATGCCGTCCCCGCCCGCCGCAAATACGACCCTGGAGGCCTTTGTGGCGATGAGACACTGATGATTGATGATGTTGAGGATGGCGGTCTCCACAAGCTGGGCCTCCATGATAGGCGCAATGACCTTTATGACGGGCTCTTTGGGGAAGATGACCGTCCCCTCGGGGATGGCGTAGATATCTCCTGTAAAGTGGAACCCGCTCAGGTAGTGCAGGAAATCTTCGCTGAACATACCCAGGCTGCGCAGGTAGTCCACGTCCTCGTATGTGAAATTCAGATTTTTTACGTACTCAATGACCTGCTCCAGTCCCGCACAGATGGAGTAGCCTCCATTGCTGGGGTTCTGGCGGAAGAACACATCGAAGATGACGGTCTCATTCTGCCCTTTTTCATAGTATCCCTGCATCATGGTAAGCTCGTAGAAGTCCGTCAGCAGGGTCAAATCATGTCTGCTCATTGTTCTCTTTTTTAAACTCCTTTGTATTTGTTGTATCTGAAAAAGTTATCCCAATTATAGCACCATAAGAGGGAAAAGTAAAAACAAAGTAAAAATTATACAAGGGACTGATTCCTGATGATGGTCTCCTGGATGATATTGTGGCAGTAGTCTCCCAGGTGCCGCCGGGTCTGCTTGTCAAGCTGGTCGGGATAAATGGGTTTTCCGTACTCCAGCACCACGTGGGTCTTGCGCACAAAGGGGAGATGTCCCTCAAAGATGGCCTGGGTGTTGTTTATGGACATGGGGATGATGGCGCAGCCGGTCTTCTCGGCGATCTTCAGAGCCCCGTCCTTAAAGGGGAGCATGGAAAGCTCCTCCCCCGTGTTTCTCGTACCCTCGGGGAAAATGCAGATGGAGATACCGCTTTTTACATATTCTATGGCCTGCAGGATGGTCTTAAGCCCCTCTTTTGGAGTGCTCCGGTCCAGGAACAGGCAGTACAGATTTTTCATCCAGTCCCGCAGCAGAGGATAGCGGAGCATCTCCTTTTTCGCCACATACCCGGTCAGCCGCCGACATCTGGAATAGGTCAGAAGGATATCAAAATAACTCCTGTGATTTCCTATATAAAGGACCGGCTCATCGGGCACATTCTCCTCCCCGATGACGGTTACTTTCACACCCGCAATCTTCAGCATCAGGCGGAACGTCCACTGCACCATCCGAAGGCAGGAGTAATCTTTGGCCCTGCGGTTCACAAGCCCTACAAAGTATTCCACAATGAGAACTGGTATGCCGACTATGAGATAAACAAAAAGTACGATCGCAATAGCAATAAGTCTTATCATGATTTCGAAAGCCTCTCTTCTGTTTCTTTTGTGTATATCATAAGCATCTTACCATAAAAATGTCATTTTTCAAAGGGGTGGCGTGTATGATAATAGAGAGAATATCCATAGGGTGAAGCTATGAAGAGACGCAGGATACTGTGTGTGTTTTCCGTGCTGGTTCTGCTCCTGTCCGGGTGTGGCACCCATCGCGTGGATGAGGAGAAACAGGAGGATCTGGACTACGAGACACTGGATCCCTTTGAACTCCCGGAGACACTGTGGCAGGAAGTGGAGGAGGAAAAGAGCGAACCTTTTCTTCTGGCATACGGGGACGGTGAGCAGCTGTACATAGCCCTGGGTTACGGGGGGCAGGATAGCGGCGGGTACAGTATCCAGATAGAAGAATTCTATGAGACGGAAGACGCGGTGTGCATCCACACCTGTCTGACAGGGCCGGATGAGGGGGAGAAAGTGTCGCAGAAACCGGATTGTCCATATGCGGCAGCAACGACAGACTATACGGAAAAAACAATTCTGTGGGAGAGGTAAGGAGGAGCGAAAATGGAGCAGATCAAAAAGACGGTCCGTGCAGGACGGATCGGGCCTGGTGTGACAGATCAGTTTTATGTAGATGAAGACATCAATATACCAGAGGCGAAGTACGACGCCGCCAGAGTCGTGTACAGCAGCGGAAGGATCCATGTGGAGGATATACGTCCGGCAGAGCACTATGCCAGAGTGACAGGAAGACTGTCCTATCAGATCCTTTATGAGACGGAGGGGGATGAAGGACAGTTATCCTCCCTTGCCGGAAAGCTGCCCTTTGAGGAGATGGTCTATATGGAGGAGGAACCGAAGGACCAGCTGTTTGCCCGGGGAGCTACAGCGGAGGTCAGTGTGACTTTGATCAACTCCCGGAAGATGAACATGAAGGCCTCTGTGGATCTGACCATCGGGTCTGAGGGGGCGGCGGAGGAGCAGATCACGGCGGATATGGAGGAAGAGTCCGCCATCTATAAGAAATTTTCTGAGAGGGAGATCCTGGAACTGTGTACGGTACAGAAAGACGTATACCGCATTAAAGAGGAGATCCATCTGCCGGCAGCCAGGGAAAATATCGGCACCCTTCTTCTGGGGGAGACTGCCCTCAGGAAACTGGATACCCGTCTGGAGGAGGGGGGACTGGTGCTGCGGGGAGAGCTGCAGGTCTTCTGCCTCTATGAGTCCCAGAATATGAAGACAGAGTGGGTGGAGCAGAGCGTGCCCTTTGAGGGCCGCCTGTCCTGCGAGGGAGCAGGAGAGGAGATGTACCACTGTGTGTACGCTTCCCTGGGAGATGACAGCATAGAGGCCCGGCTGGACGAAGACGGGGAGGTGCGCATCTTTGGCGTGGAGGCGTCCCTGGAAGTGCGATGCACGGTCTACAGAGAGGAGAAGATCCGCATCCTGGAAGATCTGTATGCGCCCGGGAGAAAGCTGACACCTGAGAGGGAGGAAGTGATCCTGGAAAGCCTTGTCATGCAGAACCACTCGAAGTGCAGGCTGACAGAGCAGCTGAGCCTGCCGGAGATCCGGGAGGGAACCCTGCAGATCTGCCACAGCAGCGGCTTCCTGCAGATGGAGCCGGCCCAGATCCAGGACGGGGAGATCCGGGCGGAAGGCGTCCTGAATGTAATGTTCCTGTATGTGAGGGCGGACGATGAACAGCCCTTTGGCATCTGGCAGGGGATGGTACCTTTCTCCCACTCCATTGAGTGCAGCGGCGCCTCTGAGGAGATGCGCTGTGATATCGAGGGCAGCCTGGAGCAGCTCTCTGTCAGCCTCCTGGGAAACGGGGAGGCTGAGGTAAAGGCGGCTCTCTCCTTCCAGGTATTTTTGAGGAAGCCGGAGAGGGTGGATAACATCCTGGATGTAAGCGAGCAGCCGGTGGACGCAAAAGAACTGGAAAATGCACCCGGCATTGTGGGCTACATTGTAAAAGAGGAAGATACGCTGTGGGATCTGGCCCGGCGGTACAATACCACGGAGGAGGGGATCAGAGAAGTCAACGATATAAAAGAAGGAACATTGAGGCCGGGAGACAGGTTATTGATTTTTAAAGAAAACATGGGTATACTGTAAGTACACTGTATACAAGATACAAGGAGAGTACAATGGATAAACTGGAGTTGAAAGCACTGGGTAAGATCAATCTGGGACTTGATATCCTGGGCCGGAGGGAAAACGGCTACCACGATGTCAGGATGGTCATGCAGACGGTCTATCTCTACGACCGCGTGACCCTGGAAAAGACGCGGGAGCCGGGCATCGAAATATCCACAAATCTGTCCTATCTTCCGGTCAATGAAAACAATATTGCCTACAAAGCGGCAGATCTTCTGCAGCGGGAGTTTGGGATCAGAGAGGGCATTCGGATCACGCTGGAGAAGCACATCCCGGTGGCAGCCGGGATGGCGGGGGGAAGTTCCAACGCGGCAGCTGTGCTCTTCGGCATGAATCGAATGTTTGATCTGGGAATGTCTGAGCAGGGCCTGAAGGACAGGGGTGTGACATTAGGCGCGGATGTGCCCTACTGCATCATGCGGGGGACGGTTCTGGCAGAAGGGATTGGTGAGATTCTGACGCCCCTTCCTCCGCTGCCAAAGTGTTATGTACTGATTGCAAAGCCGCCTCTTTCTGCGTCCACAAAGACCGTGTATGAGAAGATCGACCAGGAGGGTATCAAAAGCCACCCGGACATCGACGGTATCCTTGCGGGACTTCAGGAGGGGGATCTGCGGCAGGTGTCAGGCAGCATGGGAAATGTGCTGGAGCAGGTTATGCTGGAGGAACATCCGGTACTTCGGAAGATTAAGGACGTGATGATCGAGGCCGGCGCCCTGAATGCTATGATGAGCGGAAGTGGTCCAACTGTGTTCGGGATCTTTACATCCCGGGGCAGGGCAAAGGCGGCGGCGGCCAGGCTGAAAAGACAGACGCCTGTGAAGCAGGCCTATGTCACCAATGTACACAATGTCAGGAGGAAATAAATGAAGGAACCGAATTTTGAAGTCAGTATGAATGAGTACCTGCCTCTGAGGGATGTGGTATTCAACACACTGCGGCAGGCCATTTTGAGGGGGGAACTCAAACCCGGAGAGCGGCTTATGGAGATCCAGCTGGCCAACAAGCTGGGAGTCAGCCGTACGCCTATCCGGGAGGCCATCCGGAAGTTGGAACTGGAGGGACTTGTGCTGATGATCCCCCGCAAAGGCGCCGAGGTGGCGGAGATCACGGAGAAGAGCCTGCGGGATGTGCTGGAGGTGCGCCGGGCGCTGGAAGAACTGGCAGTGGAGCTGGCGTGTGAGAAGATCACAGATGAGCAGATCCAGGATCTGAAGGACGCTGCGGAGGACTTTAAAGCCTCCCTGAAAGAGCGGGATATCACCCGCATTGCGGAGGCGGACGTAAAGTTCCATGATGTCATCTACATCGCTACAGATAACCAGAAGCTGATCCAGCTGCTCAACAATCTGAGAGAGCAGATGTATCGCTACAGAGTGGAATATCTGAAGCGTTCGGATTTCCACCAGCAGCTCATTGATGAGCATGAGGAGATCATTGAGACGATCGAGAGCGGGCAGAAGGACCGGGCGGTGCAGGTGGTGTGCCAGCATGTGGATAATCAGGTTGAGGCCGTGATGGATACCATCCGGACAAAGAAATAAAGACAGTATTTTGTATAAAGCTCTGAAAAACTGTGAAGACTCCTGATAGATCCCCCAGGGGGACGGTCAGGAGGTACATAGTATGAGAAATGGGAATACAGGAAAAAGAAGGAAGGAAGTCATCTGTCTTGGCATTGCCCTCTTATGCGGGGCTGTGCTGACAGGGATTCTTCTTGTGCAGAGGGGCATGCTGGTGGAGGCGCGGGCGCGGCAGGCCGGGCGGGAGCTGAGCCGGGAGGTGCTCCGCTTTCACGTGCTGGCGGACAGCGACAGCCAGGAGGACCAACAGAGGAAGATGGAAGTGAAGGAGGCGCTCCTGGATTACATGGAAGCGGAGCTTCCGCGGGAGGCGGACTTGGAAGAAACATGTGCCTGGGTGAGGGACAACCTGGACAATCTGGAGAGGACCGCGGAGGATACACTCCGGGAGGCGGGATGCTCTGATGGGGCCAGAGCGGAGCTTGTGCGGGACTATTTTCCAGAGAAGACCTACGGGGATGTCACCTTTCCTGCAGGGGAGTACACGGCTCTGCGGATCTGTATTGGAGAAGGACGCGGGCATAACTGGTGGTGCTGCCTCTACCCTTCTTTGTGCTTTACAGATGCGGTGACGGCCTATGTGCCCGCGGATGAGAAAGAACAGATGGGCCGCGTCCTGGGTGAGGATGAGTACGAGATGATCACGGCATACTCGGATTTTAAGATCAGATGGTTCTTCTTCGGCGGCAAGGATTAGCGCGGCGCCGCGGGGAGAAGGAGGATACCAGAGAGGAAAAAGACATGACAGAATTTTTGATTAGACATTTCGTAAAAGACTATGAACATACAGAGGAGGTGTCCGTTCGCACCCAGTATGGAACGCTGGCGTCGGTGGTGGGCATCTTCTGTAATGTGCTGCTTTTTGCGGCCAAGGCTGTAATCGGTCTTTTGATGCACAGCATATCCGTCACGGCGGATGCGTTCAACAACCTGTCCGACGCGGCGTCATCCGTCATCGGACTGGTCGGCGTGAAGATGGCGGGAAAGCCGGCGGACAGCGAGCATCCTTTCGGACACGGGCGGATGGAGTACATAACAGCTCTGGTGGTCTCCTTCCTTGTCATCGAGGTGGGATTTACCTTTTTCAAAGATGCGGTCGGCAGAATACGGGAGCCCCAAGATATGGAGTTCAGCATGGTTTCGGTGCTGATCCTGCTCCTGTCTATCTGCGTCAAGCTTTGGATGAGTTTTTTCAACAGAAAGCTGGGAAAACGGATCGACTCAAAAGTGATGCTGGCCACGGCGGCGGATGCCATAGGGGATGTCATCACGACAGCAGCCACGGTTTTTTCTCTTTTGTTCTTCAGTATTACGGGGTGGAACATTGATGGTTTTATCGGGCTGTGTGTGTCTTTGGTGGTCATGTGGGCCGGTATCGGCATTGCGCGGGATACACTGAAGCCCCTTTTGGGGGAGGCCATCGACCCGGCGGATTACAAGAAGATATCCGGCTTTGTGGAGAGCTATGACGGGATCGTGGGGAGCCATGATCTGATCGTACATAACTACGGCCCCGGTCGGAATATGGCTTCTATCCACGCCGAGGTACCTAATGATGTGGACATAGAGACATCCCATGAGATTATCGACCGGATCGAGAGAGACGCGGTGCGGCATCTGGGCGTTTTCCTCGTCATTCATATGGACCCGGTGGAGACAAAGGATGAGAAAATCCTGGCTGTCAAGAGTCAGGTTCAGGAGACGGTGAACGGCATTGACCCGGAGGTCTCCATCCATGACCTGAGAGTAGTGGAGGGAAAGGAGCGGATCAATGTGATCTTCGATATGGTGATTCCCTATCGCTACACGGAGGAAGAAGAAAAAGAACTGACAAAAAAGGTGAGAAAGAAGCTCCAGCAGGAGGATCACAGGTATCAGTGCGTGATCACGACGGAGAAGAGCTATATAGCACAGGGAGAGGAATAGTAACATGTATGCATTTGACAGCAGGGTAAGGTTCAGTGAGGCAGATCACCACGAGACCATCACCCTTCCGGGGATCATCAATTATTTTCAGGACTGCAGCATTTTCCACTCAGAGGAGATCGGTCTTGGTATCGATTATCTGAAAGAGAAAAAGAGAGCCTGGGTGCTCACATCCTGGCAGATAGCAGTGGACCGGTATCCCAGGATCGGGGAGAAGATCCGGACAGGGACATGGGCCACAGAATTTACCGGGTTATACGGATACAGAAATTTCTGTATGTGGGATGAAAACGGGGAAAAGGTTGCGTATGCCAATTCAATCTGGGCTTTCATGGACTTGGAGAAGGGGCGGCCATGCAGGCCCCTGGCGGAAGATATAGAAAAGTATGGCACGGAGCCGTCTCTGGAGATGGAGCAAGTGTCCCGGAAGATCCGACTTCCGGAGGCGCTGGAGGACAGGCCCTCCTTCCCGGTGAGGAAGTACCATATTGATACGAACGAGCATGTCAATAACTGCCAGTATGTGCAGATGGCGCTGGAGGTACTGGAGGAGGAGATGTTGGTGAAAAAACTCCGGGTAGAATATAAGCGGTCAGCTGTCTTGGGAGACATGATCTGCCCCAGGACGGCAAGAGAGGAAGAAAGGACAGTTGTGGAGCTGTGCAATGCGGAGGGAAAACCGTACGCGGTTGTAGAATTGACAGGAGAAAAGAGATGTTAGAAGAAGGATTAGGGAAAAAACAAGTACTCAAGGTTGTGAAGCAGACGGATTTCGGCGTGTATCTGGGGACAGATGAGGACAAAGTGCTGCTTCCCAGAAAGCAGGTGCCGGCAGGGACGCGGATTGGAGACGGGATAGAAGTATTTCTGTACCGAGACTCAAAGGATCGGATCATCGCCACTACCAATGAACCAAAGATCCAGCTGGGGGAGGTGAAGCTGCTGAAGGTAAAGGATACCGCTCCCATCGGCGCTTTCCTGGACTGGGGATTGGAGAAGGATCTTTTTCTCCCCTTCAAACAGCAGACGGCAAGAGTGAGAAAAGGGGACGAATGTCTGGTCAGCCTCTATGTGGACAAGAGCGGAAGGCTGTGCGCTACCATGAAGGTGTATGACAAACTGGAGAAAAAGTCTCCCTACAAAAAAGATGACAGAGTCACTGGCATCATTTATGAGAAAAGCCTGAATTTCGGCCTTTTTGTGGCAGTGGACGATCGGTACTGTGCGCTGATCCCCAAGAGGGAGGTCTCGGGCAGATACAACGTGGGAGATCGGGTGGAAGCGCGGGTGACGGATGTAAAGTCGGATGGAAAGCTGGACTTAAGCCTGCGCGAGAAAGCTTTTATTCAGATGGACAAAGACGCGGAGGCTGTGCTGGAAAAGCTTATGGCAAACGGCGGGGAGTTGCCCTTCACGGACAAGGCTGACCCGGAACTGATTCGTGCGGAGTTCGGTTTTGGAAAGAATGCTTTTAAGCGTGCGGTGGGGCGCCTTCTCAAAGAAGGTAAGATCGAGATCCGGGAAAAAAGCATTGCAATCCGGTGAGATGTGTTTATAATGGTGAGTGAACAGGGAATGTCTGCTTATGTGCAGATCCCATATATAAGTTAAGGAGAAAGGAATAGAGAATATGAAAGTACAGAATATTACCAATATTGATAAGTTTTTCAAAGTTGTTGACGACTGCAAGGGAAGAGTGGAACTGGTGACAGGCGAGGGAGACAGATTGAACCTGAAGTCCAAACTGTCCCAGTATGTGTCTATGGCAAATATCTTTTCAAATGGTGAGATCCCGGAGCTGGAGATTATCGCATACGAGAAAGAGGACATTGACAGACTGGTCAGCTTCATGATTAATGGCTAGTGAAAACTTAAGAGAGGCGGGATACCTTTTTTCGAGGTGTTCCCGCCTTTTTGTTGTTCTACAGAGGAAATGCTGGACTGCGTCTTATACAGTAACTTGGCGGCTCTTGCCATGTTTTTTTCTTTCACACAGGACGACAAAAAGCTCTAGCAATTCGTAACCCATCTTATTTTATCTAACCTTTCCCAAATAAAAGTAGTACTTATTATTTAATAGAAATCCGCTACAATGCCACCATGATGATACTACCTTCCATGGCTGTAGGAACAAGAGTGATCGAGGAGGCTTCTATCCTTCTTAAAATACAGAATTCTTGCGCCTCCTTTTTAAACGTAGTACAATGTTTTCAAGTTCATACATATACTGCATCGGCGGATGATTGAAAAAGCGCTGAATTTTACTGGAAACAGACAGCCAGATACAGAATAAAGAGATAGAGCAAAATAGAAAGCGGGGAAAATATGAGTTTTGCACATCTGCATGTCCATACAGAGTACAGTCTGCTGGACGGATCCAATAAAATAAAGGAATGTATTTCCAGGGTGAAGGAGCTGGGCATGGACAGCGTGGCTATCACGGACCACGGCGTCATGTACGGCGTGATCGATTTCTACAAGGCGGCTAAGGCAGCGGGGATTAAGCCGGTTCTTGGCTGCGAAGTCTACGTGGCTCCGGGCTCCCGGTTTGACAAGGAGGTTAGAGGAAACAGCGAGAGCAGATACTACCATCTTGTGCTGTTGGCAGAGAACGATACAGGATACCATAATCTGATGAAGCTGGTCTCCCGGGGATTTACGGAAGGATACTACTATAAGCCCAGGGTGGATATGGAGCTTCTGGAGGAATTCCACGAGGGGATCATCGCCCTCAGTGCCTGCCTGGCGGGAGAAGTGGCGAGAAATATCGGCCAGGGTCTCTACGAGGAGGCAAAGGAGGCGGCCCTGCGCTATGAGAAGATCTTCGGGAAAGGGAACTTCTTCCTGGAGCTGCAGGACCACGGCATGTCCCAGCAGCAGATGGTGAATCAGGCGCTGCTGCGGATAAGTAGGGACACGGGGATCCAGCTTGTGGCTACCAACGACGTTCACTACACCTATGAGGACGACGTGAAACCCCACGACATCCTGCTCTGTCTGCAGACCGGAAAGAAGCTGGCGGACGAGGACCGGATGCGCTACGAGGGAGGGCAGTACTACATCAAATCAGAAGAGGAGATGCGGGAGCTCTTCCCCTATGCCCTGGAGGCGCTGGAAAATACCCAGAAGATCGCTGACCGGTGCAATGTGGAGATCGAGTTCGGCGTGACCAAGCTGCCCAAGTACGATGTGCCGGAAGGATACACGTCCTGGGAGTACCTGAATGATCTCTGCTACAGTGGGCTGGAGCAGAGATACAGCCCTGTCACGGAGGAGCTGAAAGAACGGCTGAAGTATGAGCTGTCTGTTATTCACGACATGGGGTACGTGGACTACTTCCTGATCGTGTGGGATTTTATCAAATACGCCAGGGACAACAACATCATGGTGGGGCCCGGCCGTGGATCCGCCGCCGGAAGCATTGTGGCCTATTGCCTGGGCATTACCAGCATCGACCCCATCCGGTACCAGCTCCTCTTTGAGCGGTTCCTCAACCCGGAGCGTGTGTCCATGCCGGATATTGACGTGGATTTCTGTTTTGAGAGAAGGCAGGAAGTCATAGACTATGTGGTGCGCAAGTACGGCTCTGACCGGGTGGTGCAGATCGTCACCTTCGGTACCCTGGCAGCAAGGGGCGTCCTCAGGGATGTGGGCAGGGTCATGGATCTGCCCTACGCCTTTGTGGACACCATTGCGAAAATGGTTCCCACGGAGCTGAACATTACCCTGGACAAGGCCCTGGCCATGAACCCGGAGCTGAAAAAACTGTACCAGGAAGACGACCAGGTGCGGGAGCTCATTGACATGTCCAAGAGGCTGGAGGGACTGCCCAGGCACACGTCCATGCACGCCGCCGGCGTGGTGATCAGCCAGAAGGCGGTGGACGAGTACGTGCCGCTCTCCCTTGGTTCTGACGGTTCCGTGACTACACAGTTCACTATGACTACCTTGGAGGAACTGGGACTTTTGAAAATGGATTTTCTGGGCCTTAGGACTTTGACAGTGATCCAGAACGCGGTGGAGCTGGCCCGCAGGAGCACAGGGAGAGCAATCGACATACACAGTATTGACTACAATGACAAGGAAGTGTTGGGCTCCATAGGCACAGGGAAGACGGACGGTGTGTTCCAGCTTGAAAGCACTGGGATGAAGAGCTTTATGAAGGAGCTGAAGCCTCAGAGTCTGGAGGACATCATTGCCGGGATCTCCCTGTACCGCCCGGGCCCCATGGACTTCATTCCCCAGTACATCAAGGGGAAAAACAACCCGGAGCTGATCACCTACGATTGCCCCCAGCTTGAGCCCATCCTGGCGCCCACCTACGGGTGTATCGTCTACCAGGAGCAGGTCATGCAGATCGTCCGGGACCTGGCCGGCTACACCCTGGGCCGCAGCGACCTTCTGCGCCGCGCCATGTCCAAGAAAAAGGGCGATGTCATGCAGAAAGAGCGGCAGAACTTTGTCTACGGCAATCCGGAGGAGGGAGTGCCCGGCTGTGTGAACAACGGCATAGACGAGAAGACGGCCAACAAGATCTACGACGAGATGATCGATTTTGCAAAATATGCTTTTAATAAATCCCACGCAGCGGCCTACGCGGTGGTGTCCTACCAGACAGCTTATCTGAAATACTACTATCCGGTGGAATTTATGGCGGCCCTTATGACATCCGTGATTGAAAATCCGTCAAAAGTGGCGGAATACATTTACAGCTGCCGCCAGATGGGGATCGATATCCTGCCCCCGGACATCAACAAAGGAGAGGGGAATTTCTCCGTGGACGGAGGCAGCATCCGGTACGGTCTTGCGGCTATTAAGAGCATCGGCAGGCCGGTGATCCAGTCCATCATCACGGAGAGGGAGACAAGCGGCCTGTTCCGCAGCCTGAAAGATTTCATTGAGAGAATGTCCGGAAAGGATGTGAACCGGCGCACCATCGAGAACTTTATCAAGGCGGGAGCCTTTGATGGCCTGGGCGGCACGAGAAGGCAGTTCATGGCTATCTATGTGGGAATCCTGGATCAGGTGAATCAGGAGAGAAAATATTCCATGACAGGTCAGATGTCTCTCTTTGACCTGGTGGACGATGAGCAGAAGAAGGAATTTGATATTCCCCTGCCGGATGTGGGAGAGTACGACAAGGAGACGAAGCTGGCCTTTGAAAAAGAGGTCATCGGCGTGTACCTGACAGGCCATCCCCTGGAAGACTACGAGGAGAAGTGGAAGAAAAATATCACAAGGACCACCCTTGACTTCCAGATCGACGATGAGACCGGGCGCTCCAAGGTGCGGGACGGCGTCAAGGAGACGGTGGGAGGCATGATCACGGCCAAGACTATCAAGCACACGAAAAACAACAAGATGATGGCGTTCCTGACGTTGGAAGATCTGGCCGGCACGGTGGAGATCGTGGTGTTCCCCAGGGATTACGAGAAATACCAGCGGATGCTGGGGCAGGATGACAAGGTGTTTATCCGGGGCAGGGTCTCGGAGGAGGACGACGCTCCCAGCAAGTTGATCTGCGAGAATGTGGTGCCCTTTGAGCAGACGAAGAAGGAACTCTGGATCCAGTACAAGGACAAAGCGGCATACATGGAAGACGAGGAGCATCTCTTTGATATGCTCCGGGCTTCCGACGGCGACGATTCCGTGGTTATCTACTGCCGGGCAGAGAAAGCAGTGAAAAGACTCCCGCCAGGGAAGAATATTTATATCGAACCAGGTATACTGAGCAGATTGACGAATTATTTCGGGGAAAGTTGTGTAAAAGTTGTAGAAAAACCCATTGAAAGCCTAAAGTAGATAATGTAGAATGATAAAGAATAAGAGAAAGAAAAATCCCAAACTATGAATACACGACAAATGGAGGAAAAGTCATGGCAGAGAATAAGGTAATTCGTACGATTGGAGTTTTGACTAGCGGCGGAGATGCGCCGGGAATGAATGCTGCCATTCGTGCGGTGGTAAGAACGGCATTAGGGAAAGGTGTCAAGGTGAGAGGTATCCGCAGAGGTTACCAGGGACTCCTTGATGAAGAGATCATAGATCTGACAGCAAGAGATGTATCTGATACGATCCAGAGAGGCGGTACGATCCTGCAGACAGCCCGCTGCGAGGAGATGCGTACAGAAGAAGGACAGCAGAAAGCAGCAGCGATCTGTAAGAAATACGGCATCGACGGCCTGGTAGTCATCGGCGGAGACGGATCCTTCGCAGGTGCACAGAAGCTGGCTAACCTGGGCGTAAATACAGTGGGTATTCCGGGAACCATCGACCTGGATATCGCCTGTACAGAGTACACCATCGGATTTGACACTGCGGTAAACACAGCTATGGAAGCGATCGACAAAGTAAGAGACACATCTACTTCCCACGAGAGATGTTCCATCATCGAGGTTATGGGAAGAGACGCCGGATGGCTGGCCCTTTGGTGCGGTATTGCCAACGGCGCAGAGAGAATTCTTCTTCCCGAGGAACACGATTTTGATGAGGAAGCGATCATCGAGGATATTAAAGAGTGCCGGAAGCGCGGCAAGAAGAACTATATCATCATCAATGCGGAAGGTATCGGCGGATCCATCGAGCTGGCCAAGAGGATCGAGGCAGCTACAGGCATGGAGGCAAGAGCGACCATCCTGGGACACATGCAGAGAGGCGGAAGCCCCACATGTAAGGACCGCGTGTATGCTTCCATTATGGGCGCAAAGGCAGTGGATCTTCTTCTGGAAGGCAAAAGCAACCGCGTAGTCGGATACCGGGGAGGCGAGTATGTGGACTTCGATATCAACGAAGCCCTGAACATGCAGAAAGGTATCCCGGCTTATCAGTATGAAATTGCAAGAGAGCTGGCACTGTAAATGACAAAGGATGTATTGATCAGTATTTCCGGACTCCACTTCGGCACAGAGGAGGAGAACGGAGAGGGTGAACCGGTGGAGATCATCACGCCGGCAGTCTATTACCTGAAAAATGACAGGCACTACGTGCTCTACGACGAGGTTGTGGAGGGCGTGCCCGGTACGGTCAAAAATACGATCAAGATCAACGGGGACAGTCTGTTTGAGCTTCGCAAGAGCGGGCTGGCCAATGCCCGCATGGTGTTTGAGAAGGGAAGGATGAATATGACTTCCTACCAGACGCCCTTTGGCGAAATGATGGTGGGGATCCACACGAGGGACATCACCACAGAAGTCGCCGAAGACAGAATCGACGTGCATATCAGTTATGCCCTGGATATCAACAGCGAGCCCCTGTCTGACTGTGAGATTGATGTGCATATCAGACCGGTGCACAGCCCTGAGGCGCCGGAGATGCCCGGGATCTTGAAAAGCTGAAACGAACAGCAGAAAAATGAAAAAGAAAAACTCCAGGTTCCAAAACCTGGAGTTTTTTTGTGTCCTTCCTATGTGATGTGTGACGCAGTCTATATTTTGTCCCGAAGTCTGGCGATCAGGCCTTTCTTCTTCGGCGGTGCTTCCAGAGGACCGCGCAGGCCTCTGACTGCTGTGATATAGATGCCGCTCACGGTAGCCTTGACTTCCTTTTTTACAGGAATAAGGGGATACACCTTGGAGTCGCACATCAGTGTCATGATCTTCGGCCCTACCTTTGCCTTTACAACCGGAACCTTGGAGCGGCGGAGATACTTGGGTGTGTTTTCCAGTACAATAGACGGAAAGCCGGCATCTCTCAGGCGCATTGTGCGCTTGTCAATGATAAGCATGGTAAGTGTCTGCGCTGCAGCCTCCAGCTGTTCCTGCTGCTCAGCCTGTCTTTTTTCAGCCTTTTTGCCGAGGAAGTACAGCACAATACACGCAATGATCAAAACGATCAGAATGACTAATAAAACAATCGTAAATGTAGACACGGGAAACCTCCTCACTATGTAATAATGCACAGTATATTTTAACATTGTTTAGGGGGATGCGCAATGTTTTTCTTGCGTGGATTTTGTGTTTTCTGGCTTCCTGCACTCCTGTTTTTCGGAGAGAAGGAAATGAAAAAAGTATAAAGCCACTTTTATTCAAAAGCGGGATGTGCTATACTGATACGAGTATCCGGCTAAGGATGAAGGATACAGAAGAAAGAATCAAGGATTAAGAGGTGTAGACATGAAAAGGAAAGCAGCGCTTTTACTGGCTGGCATACTGACATGCTCCGCGGCACTGGCAGGATGCTCCGGCGGCAACCAGGCTTCCAATGAGTATGTGACGGTCGGCGGGTACAAAGGGATAGAAGTAGATAAGGTGGCCGATAAAGAGGAAGTGACAGATGAAGATATAGACAGCTATATTGCCTCTGTACAGCAGCAGAATGCCCAGCAGGTGACAGATCGTCCCGTACAGAAAGGTGATATTGCCAACATCGATTTCGTGGGAAAAATGGACGGCCAGGAGTTTGACGGAGGTTCCGGCCAGGGATATGACCTGACCATTGGCTCCGGTCAGTTTATCGATGGATTTGAGGACAGCATTATCGGGCACAATGCAGGGGAGACTTTTGACTGGAATGGCCAGTTCCCGGACCCCTACACAGGAAACCCGGAATTCTCCGGCAAACCGGTGACCTTTACCATCACAGTCAACTCCATCAGCACTCTCCCGGAAGTGAACGATGACTTTGTAAAGACGGTGTCTGAAGAGTCCAGCACTGTGGACGAGTACCGGGAGGAAGTAAAGAAGACGCTGGAGGAGTCCGCAGAGGAAAATTACAATTATAGTCTGGAGTCAGAGGCCTGGAATGCTGTGCTTGAGAAGGCAGAGGTGGAGAAGTATCCCGAGGATGAAGTGAATGAGATCAAGGATCAGCTGGTCCAGCAGTACAAGGATGCAGCAGAGACCTATGGCATGAGCTATGAGGACTTTATCTCAAGCCAGATGAACATGGATGTGTCCGGCTTTGAGAGCCAGGCTGAGGAAGCTGCGCAGCAGTCCGTCAAGCAGAAGTATGTTGCCAGGGCTATTGCGGATGAAGAGAACCTGACACCGACAGATGAGGAGTATGAAGAGCATTTCAAAGACCTGGCCGAGACCTATGGCTTTGAGGATGTGGATGCGCTGAAGGAGGCGGCCACTGAGGAGGAGCTGAAGGATATGGTGATTCAGCAGATCGTGCAGGAGTGGCTGGCTGACAACTGCATACAGGTAGTCAGTGACTCGGCAGAGTAGGACAGGGACCGGGATCTACTTCCAACTAAAGAGAGCTTCAGGCAGGGCGTGTGCCCTGCCTTTTTATGCAGTGAGAGCATGTGAAAAGTCGGAAAACAGACTGGTTGAGGAGCATTCTTCTAGATGAAATATTGGATAAGTAAATCCAACGAGCAGGTTTTGTGAAGGAGTAAAGAAAATGATGAAGATAATACAAAAGATAGGTGCAAAAAGAATAGCGGTGGTATTGGTGCTTTTTGTAGTGGCGTTTCTGTCAATAAATGTATTTTCAAAGGCGGCAAGCAATCCGGAAAATCATACGAAAACAATAGAGTCTTTAGATGAAAAGAAAGCAGATGTTTTGAAACTGACAGCGGCCTCAGCGGCGGCATCTGCTGCAATTGCGGCAATCCCTGGAGATGCTACAACACCTGTAGCAAATAAACTGGCAGACCTGACCTCATATTTTATGATCATTCTAATGGTTGTTTTCCTGGAAAAATATCTAGTTACACTTACTGGGTATGCGGCGTTTACTATATTGATTCCAGCAGCCTGTATCCTTTTGGGAATAGGAATATGTCTGAATAGAACATTTTTTAAAATGCTGGCAATAAAAATGGCGGCTTTTGCGCTGGTTATATTTATGATTATCCCGATAAGTATGAAGGCTTCGGCAATAATAGAGCAAACGTACGATGCATCTGTGGAAATGGTCATGGAAGAGGCTGATGAGATAACAAATGAAATAGACGAAAACACAGATTCGGAAGGTAATATAATCGATAAAGCATTGTCAAAGATTAAAGATGGGGCAGCGGGTTTATTGGAAAAAGGTGAAAAGGTTTTAAACCATTTTATTGAAATGATTGCTGTAATGTTGGTCACATCCTGTTTAATTCCCATTGTTGTATTATTATTTATGGCTTGGTTTGTTCGAATATTATTTGGAATACAGATAAATTTGCCCCAAAACATGCCAAAACGGGTTGCGTCCAATCTTCCCGGCCATAAAAATGTGTCTGAAAAGCAGTAGATGAAGCAAACTGCCACATAATATCGAGGTGGGAAGACGAGGCTAATATTTCCTGATTAGGAGAATAGACAGGAATTGTAATGAGCTGGTTTTGAAAGAAAAGCATGACTTTTTATTCCCCTGCATACATTGTAAAAAGAATGTATGCAGGGGTTTTTATGAAAGAGTATATTGAGGAGAGGGCAGTAGAGATCGCATGTTATATCATTGAACATAAGGCTACAGTGAGGCAGACGGCTAAACAGTTTGGGGTCAGTAAGTCGACCATACATATGGTTGTAACAATAAAGAACTATTTGTGGAGATAAAATATTGGGTGAAGTGAATAGAGAGAGTAGAAGAAAAGGTCGGGAGAAATCTCGACCTTTTGAATAATATTGAAAAATGACTGTCATGGTGTGAAAGTCACTTTATTGCGTATATACAATTGAACTTATTCAGATGATAGTACAGATTTGTTCCTTTGTTAAGGCACAGTGAGTTAAGTAATGATGGCATGCAGGTTACTTGAGGGTTTTAAGGTGATTAGTTTAAGAAAATAGATTGTTATAAATGATATATTTATTTTTAACATGCGTCTTTCAAAAAAAGGCGCACGTTAAACCTTGACAGAACGGAAATAATAACATATAATGATCATGGAATAAAGGAAGGAGGTTTCAAAATGCTCAAATTTATCAAAGAACGTCTTGGCGATTATGATGCGAATCAGTTTATCAATGAATTGTTTGAGGCTTCTAAAAGTTTGGGTGTTTTAGAAGCTAAATTTGATAATTACCATTTTAACAAAATTATGCTTCCAATGTTACATAAAAAGGAAGCTATTTCTTCTATGTATATTGAGGGCACTCAGACAACTATTAGCGATGTGTGCGAAAATGAGATTCGTTCAGTAAATGATGATCTTGCAACAATTGAAGTTAGTAATCATTCAAGAGCTTTGCAATATGGAGCGGATTATCTTAGAACAGACAAATTCACACATTCTTTTATGCAAAAACTGCATGAGTTGATTATGACTGATATAATTACAGATAGCAAAAAAGATACTCTTGGCAAGTACAAGAAGAAAGATAATTTTATTGTTAATAGCGTTGGCACTGTGATTTTTACGCCGCCTTCATATACGTTAACCAAAAAGTATATGGAAGAATTAATCTCATTTATGAATGAACCAACAGATGGGATTAATCCATTAATTAAGGCGGCAATTATTCATTCACAATTTGAGTCTATCCATCCTTTTGAGGATGGAAATGGCAGGGTTGGAAGACTTTTGGTTAGTTTATATTTATTCAAATCAAAAGTTATCAAATTTCCTTTTTTCTATATCAGCGAAGCGATAAGTCAGGATAAAGTAATATATTATAGAAAGCTGACTGATTCTAGAATTAGTTCTTATACGGAATGGATACGTTTTTTTCTTCAAAAGATTATTATTCAAACTTCTAAGCATATACAATACTTAGATTCATTGAATAATTTGTATCGAAAAGTTAATAGTGAGCTACATGGAGCTATTAACAGCACGAAACATGAGGAAATTGTAGAATGTATATTTACCCATCCAGTATTGACTTCTTCATATTTAGCAGAATCATTAGAAATTACAGTAGGACAGGCTAATCGGTACTTAAATGTTTTAGAGAAGAAGCAAATTCTTTATGGTGATGACAGAAAGCGATATAGAATGTACTATTTTCTAGAACTTCTTGAATTGGTTAGAAACTATTAAAACACTATATATAGTGTTGCTTAAATAAGAAAACACAAAATATAGTTGACAATGAAGAGCTGTTTAGATATAATCATTTTGCTGGTATAATTATAAATAATCGTAGGAGGTGATATACTGCAGTATGATTTGTCAAAATAAGTGCAAAAAAAGAACTGAAATGATGTTCCAGTCCTTTTCTTGTAATGATCAAAAGATTAATCACTATATTTCTCACATCAATATAGTATCATCTTTTCTTGATTTTGACAATTCGGAACGTGTGTTCATGCAATCCCAATAATACGCACAATTGAATATGGAGAAAAGAAGTAGATCATTCTTCTTTTGTAGCTTGTCGGTATTGTACATAAACTGTACGATTTGTTTGCATGCATTACATGCGGAAAGAAAAGGTGTTAAATATGAATAACAATCAAGATGTATTAAATGAAAAGCAGGAATCTCAGAACAAAGCACACAGTGTTGAAATTATCGTCAATGGACGTAGTTTTGAGATTGCAGAGAAAGAGATTGCGTTTGAAGAACTTGTAAAATTAGCATTCGGAAATGTTGAAAGTGATAATAATACGGCTTATACAGTTACTTATTCGTATAAACATGGTCATAATCATGATAATGGTATCTTAGTAAGTGGAGATACCGTAAAAGTGAAGAAGGGAATGGTGTTTAATGTTACAAAAACTTCTAGATCATAGTCCTGATTTACAGAAACTTGTAGATGAAGGATATGAGTTGGAAATTAGGGGAAGTTTTGCACTTGTTCATCATGTTCCTTATGTTACTGCTTCCAAAGAAATTGACTATGGTACATTAGTAAGTAGTCTCACCTTAAATGGTGAGGCTACTACAAAACCGAATGATCACATAGTGGGGTTTATCGGAAATATGCCTTGCGATAGAAATGGAAATGAAATTTCAAGTATTGTGCTGGAACACAGAAATCAGAATTGGGGAAATGATATCATTGTGCAACATAGATTTTCCAATAAACCAACTGGAGGGTACTCGGATTACTATGAAAAATTTAAAAGGTATATTGAAATTATCTCTGCACCGGCAATTGTAAGTGATAATACAGTAAGAGTAAAGACTTACCGTTCTTGGGATACCGATATACAGACTGTATTTAAATATAAAGATACAAATAGCAGTAAAGCTGGAATCGGTGCAATAGCTGAAAAACTTTCCAAACAAAGAATTGCAATTATTGGTTTGGGAGGAAGTGGCTCCTATATTTTGGATTTTTTGGCTAAGACTCCAGTAGAAGAAATTCATTTATTTGATGGTGATATTTTCATGCAGCACAATGCTTTTAGAGCTCCAGGTGCAGCAACAAAAGAAATGCTTTCTAGTTGTATAATGAAAGTAGAATATTTTAAAAATATTTACAGTAATATGCATACAAAGATAGTGTCACATCCATATTTTATCGATGAAATGCATTTGTCAGAATTAATTGATATGACATTTGTTTTTGTCTCTATGGATTGCACAGCGGAGAAACAGGATATTGTTGCATATCTTGTTGAAAATAATATTTGCTTTATTGATACGGGGATAGGTTTAACCTGCATTGACGAGATGATAGGTGGACAAATAAGAACCACTACTGTTGTGAATAAGGAAAATTCAGAAAAGCAGGATATTGTACAGAAATATATTCCTCTTGATGTAGATCAAGAAGAAGATGTTTATAAATCAAATATTCAGATTGCTGAACTTAATGCCCTTAATGCGGTTATGGCTGTTATCAGCTTTAAAAAGCAGATAGGATTTTACCAAGATTTTAGATGTGACATAAATTCAGTTTATTCAATCAATGTGGGAGAAATTATCAATGCAGACTAGAAAATATTTTCCAGTTTTTGTTTCGGAGATACCTAGAAAATTGGAAGAGGGATATTTGTATATTGCGATTGAATATAACGCTATTATACATTTATGTCCTTGTGGTTGTAAATCAGAAATAAGTACACCACTTAATCCCAAAACAGGATGGACTATGAAATATGATGGTGAATGCGTTAGCCTATCTCCGTCTGTAGGAAATTATTCGTATCCCTGTAAGTCTCATTATTTTATTAGAGATGATAAAGTGATTTGGGTAAGGGAAAATGATAATGTTGATTCTGAATTATCATCTTCAAAAGCCTCATCGCTTTTTGAAAGGCTAAGGAACAGGATTATGAAGTTTAGGAAATCTTTGAAGTAACAAGTAAATATTTCAATAATATAATTGAGAGGCTACCGTTTTACAATTTTTCAAGCGTTAAGACGGTAGTTTCTTTGAATTTGTAAACCTTTTTTTTCTGTATTGAATTACAGACAGATGACTGATATACTTTATTTGATTAAAGTGGCATGTTTTGACTAATGATAGGTAACCGCAAAATATTCCTGCGGATTTTCTTGATCCAGTTTTTTTCTTATAATTGTAGCTGTTAGATATTTAGATTATTTCACTACAATTATGGAGGATAGGTTATGGCAGGTACTCGCAAAGCCCGTGTTCCGATGGCGGAACAGCTCAGGCTTATTAATGAATGCCGTCAGAGCGGCATGACAGATGCTGACTGGTGCCGTGAAAACGACATTGCAGTAAGCACCTTTTACAACTGGGTCAGCCGCTGTCGGAAAGCGGCAGCGGAGCAGATTCCAGCAGCGAATCATGGTCATCTTGAGATTCCCCGTCCGAAACAGGACGTGGTCTCCATTGACATTGTTCCGGAACAGCATACAGCATCCCAGATGCAAAACTCGTACCTTGACAATTCACATACGATTGAAGTTGCTATGAAGGATATCACGGTCCGTATCAGCAATGATGCAGATCCGCTCCTACTCACCAGAACATTCCGTCTGCTTCAGGAGCTCTCATGTTAGGTGACATCTCCGGACTTGAAAAGATTTACATTGTCTGCGGCTATACCGACATGCGGAAGTCCATTGACGGACTCTGCGCCGTTATCGAAGACCAGTTTAAGATGGATCCGTCGTCCAGTGCTCTCTTCCTGTTCTGTGGAAGAAGACGGGACAGGATTAAAGCCTTGTTCCGGGAACCAGACGGGTTCGTTCTGATTTATAAGCGGTTGTCTGTCCGCGGCGGCTATCAATGGCCCAGGAAGCAATCGGAGGTCCGGAATCTTTCCTGGCGGGAGTTTGACTGGCTGATGTCGGGGATTGATATTGACCAGCCCAAAGCCTTTAAAGCAGAATAAAAAGCATCTGGATTCCAGTAGAAATCCTGCACAGAAAAAACCGGAAAGCCCTTATAAATTCGGCATTTTTCAGGAGCTATTTTCCTTTAGTAAAAGCCCTGTTTCTGCTATAATAAAGGTATCAAATCCGAGGAGAGAAACGATGGCTTCCAGTGCGAAAGATATCCAGCTCAGAGAGCTGAAAGATACGATATCACAACTGAAAACAATGGTATCTGAACAGACTGAGATGATGAAATCTCTCCGTCTTATTATTGACGAAAAATCCAGTCACGAGAAAGCCCTTCAGGAACAGGTAGATTATCTGACAAAAAAACTCTTTGGTTCTTCCAGTGAAAGAAGAGCCGATGATATTCCGGGACAGCAGAATCTCTTTGATGAAGCGGAAATGGAACAGAATCCATCTCTGCCGGAAGAAGAAACTGTAATCAAGGAACATACCCGTAAAAAGAAGGCCACGCATGAAGATCTCTTCAAAGGCCTTAAGATTGAAAAAGTAGTGCTCCCTCTTCCGGAAGAAGAGAAGATTTGTCCGGTATGCGGTACGCAGCTGGTTCTGATTGGCGAGGAGTATGTCCGCCGGGAACTGGAATTCATTCCTGCCACTTGTAAAGTAATCGAATACTACAGCCAGAGCTACGGATGCCCATCCTGTAAGGAAGGACTCGGCGACACAGAAAAACCTGTAATCATAAAGTCCCAGGTTCCGGCGGCTCTGGTTGGGAAAGGTCCTGCCTCGGCATCCACCGTTGCATGGACCATGTACCAGAAATATGCCAATGGGCTTCCCCTTTACCGGCAGGAGAAAGACTGGAAACAGTATGGGGCCCAGATCAGCCGGACCACCCTTGCTAACTGGATTATCTACTGTTCGCAGAACTATTTTCAGCCAATGTATGATTACTTTCACCGTGAACTGCTGAAAAGGAACTTTGCCATGGCAGATGAGACTCGGGTCCAGGTGCTGAAAGAGGAAGGCCGCAGGGCTCAGACCCAGTCGTTCATGTGGCTGTTCCGAAGTGGTGAGGATGGACTTCCGGAGATTATCCTGTATGGCTATTCCCCTACCAGGAGCGGCAGCCACGCAAGAGAGTTTCTGGAAGGCTACAGCGGATATCTGGAAACTGACGGCTATCAGGGTTATAACAATCTGCCGGGGATTAGGCGCTGCTCCTGCTGGGCACATATCCGCCGATACTTTATCGACGCTGTTCCTAAAGGCAGGCAGTATGATTACAGCCAGCCGGCAGTGCAGGGAGTCCAGTACTGCAACCGGTTATTCGCCATTGAGGACTCTATAAACAAAAAGCATTCCGGTGATTATGAAAAGCGGAAACAGCTGCGTCTCGAGAAGGAAAAACCTGTTCTGGAGGCTTTCTGGTCGTGGCTCGATCAGCAGAAGCCCGTCCGGAATACCCGGATGGATAAAGCGGTTAATTATGTTCTCAACCGGCGTGATACAGCGGAGACCTATCTGGAGGATGGGCACTGCAGCTTTACCAACAATCTCAGCGAGAATGCAATCCGTCCATTTGCAGTAGGACGGAAGAACTGGCTGTTCAGCAGTTCCGTGGACGGAGCGAATGCCAGTGCGGTAGTCTACACAATGGTTGAGATGGCAAAAGCACACGGCCTGAATATTTACGGATATCTCAAATTTCTGCTGGAGCATCGGCCAAGTAAAGATATGACGGATGAACAGCTGGCAGAACTTGCACCTTGGAGTGAAAAACTCCAGTCTGTCAAAAATCGCATGTGAATTATAGTGAATTACTCCAACTCGCAAAGGGCTGGGGTAATTTTAAATTTTACCGCAGTATTATTGGGCGCTTACAGATGAACAATTGGCAAAACAACTTGTTAAAACAAGCGTATTAAAGCATGATGATGAGAAGTGTTTTTGGACGGATACTTATTATTCTTCAAAAGAGGAAATGGAATTAATTTATCAAAGGTATGGATTAGAAATTGTAGACCATTTTGCACAAGATGGTTTAGCACCTCTTTTATCGCAAAAGGTAGACCAATGGGATGAAAATCAGTTCAAAATATGGTGCGATTACCATTATAGTGTGTGCCGTGAACAGTCGGTTCTTGGTGCAAGTAACCATGTTATCATAATTGGCAGAAAATAATGAGATAGAAAAATGTAGTTTTTTCTTGCCGAAGTGATAGTTATTATGTTAGGATATTACCTAAGGAAAGTACCCATGACAGGGTGGTAGCCTCCCGAGTTTTATGATACCGGGCAACCGGAATACATAGGAAGGGAGGTGGCGCCGATGACGGCTTATGAAATTATTTCGATTTTCATTGGGATATTAGCATTGCTGATGTTCTTTGGTAGCTTGATTGTAGCGTTGCTTGCCTTTCTCGATAAGAGAAACAAGCGAAAATAAAAATGCCTATCCTGTCTGATCCACAGGATAGGCGGTGTCCTTAAGGACATTCATTAACCTAAACTGACGTTTACCTATTTCTCTCTGTTTTTGTATATCATCCAGTAGTTGCCCCTCAGAAAATGCAACAATTTCTTTATACGTTTGAACATCATTGTCTTTTTTTATTTTTTCAAGCATAAAAGCGAAATACATTGCGATTCCCCAGATAATACCCCAAGGAATGAGTGCCCAAACACCAAGTAACATGAATAACGGAACCGCTGAAACAGCAGAGGCAATCAACATCATAGTGTATATTCCGCCATAGCGGTTCATTTTTTCAATTTCTTCTTTTTGAATTACATCTTTCATAACTTCAATATCTCCTTTGATTAATTTGTCAAGAGAAATCTGAAAGGTTTCACTCAGTAATACCAAACTGTTCACATCTGGATAGCTTTTATCATTTTCCCAATTTGATATTGTTTGCCTTGATACATAAATTCGTTCGGCTAACTCCTCTTGAGATAATTGTGCTTCCTGACGAAGCTTTTTTATTTGTTTCCCGAATTCCATCTCTTCACCTCCTTGCATACTCATACTAATCAAAAATTTATATTTTTGCTATCAAAAAGCTTTGACATCAAGGTTTTTAGCGTGTCAAAAGTCTTTTACATCTCGTGAAATAAGGAAAAACTAAACCTAAAATAGTTATTACGGAAGACAGTAGTTCAGAATATCAGTTCTTTAATAATATTTGTAAAAAGAAGAATATAAAATGTGATTCTATGAGAGATTAGCCTAATAGATTTTTTTAAAAAAATATATACGGACGAGAAAGCACTGATAATTGCTGATGGCGTAGCAATTGACTTTGAAATGGACAGAGTAATATAATGGATTCAATACAGAAAACATAAGATTGCAGAGTTTCTAAAGAACTATAAATTTGTAAAAGAATTTTGCGAAGGTGTTAATCGTATGTGTAATGAGTTGGAGCAGGTGGGACTAAAAGATCCTGTTTATCATACAAATGCATTTATGTTGCAAGCGGTTATTTATAATTCAAAAGTTGGAAAGACTATTGTTGAGAAAACCTCTGATTCATTAAAAAAATTGGTTGTTGCAGTCAATAAGTCGTTGATTGATTACCAAAAGCCGGCGATTGAGCAGAAAAAATATAATGAACCTTCGAAGGCAAATATTCTTAAGGTGTATGATGAAATAGAGAAAAATCAAATTTTTGGAACAAAAGAAATAAAAGAAATTCTTGATTGCTCACCATCCACAGCAAGAGCAGTCATAATAAAGCTTAAAGACATGTAAGTTGTTAAAGCGGTGAATGGTAAAGGAAAAGTATGTATTCATAGAATAAAAATGAGATATAGAGTATTCCTAAATGTAAAAGCTCTATGTATGGAAGTAGGGAGAAGGTAAAAATTGAATTGATTAAAGGCACAAATTTGGTTTAAGTAACTCTTATAATGAAGATGGAGAATGTCACAGAAAATGTCGTAGAAATGTCATAGAAATTTTGAGAAAAATCAAGTGACTAAAATCAGAATATTCTAAGAAGAAGCTTTCTAAAGCGTGAGAGACGCTTAAAGAGTTTTCTGAAAAACGAATATTTCAAAGTTAGTCTCAACGAAGTCTCACGAGATTTGAGACTGAGAGAGACTCTATGATATAGCAAAATGCGATAAAATCGGTATTTGCAGGTGAATTATAAAGTTGTAGTCTCAAGTCAGTCTCATTTTTGAAATTGTTTGTTGAGACTAACGTGAGACTGAGGAGGTTCAAAATCATGGACATAAGCAAAAAGGATTGGAAATTATTTCGAGAAAGATTATTAGGCTGGCAGGAAAATTATATGGAAGGTTTTGTTAAAGAGTATACAAATTTTCTGAATGATGATAAAAAGCCTGCATCAGAAAAATTCTAGGAACTTGAAAAACGGATAAAAGAAGATAAGCGCCATCCGGGTGTTATCATGGAGATGAGTAAATCAGAGGCAATATGGGATATTGTTCGTCTCATTAGACTGAAAGTAATTACATATGATGATTTATCAGACTTCAGTGATGAATTAAAGCAGGAAGTAGAAATAATCCTTGAAATGAAGTAGAAAATAAGTATGGAGATTGCAGTATTCAGAAAGGAATAATTATGACTTTAGAAAACAAACTTAATATTACGGATTCCACGGAACTGGCCAGAATGGAAGAAAAGATAAGTAAGAAGAAGGCTGTTGAATTATTTGAAAATGAATACCTGAATCAATATGAAGTTGGAACCTTTCAGATGCTGGCAGCGATTCATAAGTACCTGTTTGATGAGATCTATGATTTTGCCGGAAAAATACGAACGGTAAACATTGCAAAGGGTAATTTTCGATTTTAAAGCAGGCTTTGACGGACAAAGTTGATGATAGAGAAGTGTATATGAAAGGCATTGATCATAGTTATTATTATGAAGGTTATGCTGTGTACAAGGCGCAGGATTTATAAGTATATCCGCTGTTATGCGCATGGATGGAATGATTAAAAAGACATGCAGGAACAGGGAGTTTGTTCCTGCATGGAAATAGCTGGCTGGCTGTTTTTCTTGTAAAGAAATAAAAAACAAATGTGGAGAAACAATATGAATTGGCAAAAACTATTTGCATCACATATTTTAGAGCGGGGATATGATTATTATTGTGATGGTGCAGTTGAAAATATAGAGATCGGACGCGATGATTTACGAGCTGATGTCGTTGGAACCGAGGACTACGAGGTTGAGATTTCCCTAAATGACGGGAAAGTTACAGATATGTACTGTTCGTGCCCCTATGCTGCAGGTGGAAATAATTGTAAGCATATGGCAGCGGTGTTATATGAATGGACTGCGGATATTATGGATGAAGATGAGCCAGAAGATACAGACAACGAGGACATGGACGATGATGCGGATGCGGAAAGCATGGATTTATTTGAGCCTGCAGTTACCGTCTGTGATTATAAGAAAAAATCAGCTGCTGTGGAAAAACTGGTGACATCTGCAGAAAGGGATATTGTGCAAGCATTTCTTGTGTCTGTCTTGGCAGAAGATAAAAAATTATTGCTTCGTTTTCGGAATATGGTAAACAAATGTGCAACAAACGAGGATGTCGAAAATTATTTTGAACATCTT